>JGI24158J21664_10009141_pt1 | contig 13221 bp, 8 predicted proteins | sample Ectturendosymbi3_FD_21664 | JGI IMG/M metagenome (IMG submission 21664) | reverse complement strand
TTTCTATTAATATATGTAGGAAAGAGATTGTTTTCTTAGTTTCGAGTAGGTAAAATGAAATTTCACCACTTTTGGCCTCACATGGAAAAGTCTTTTTGGCCACTCCAGGTATATCTAGAAACTATCTAGAAAGAGTTTCTAGATATCCCTGCGCCACCCCTGGAAAAAAACTTCCAACGCCCATGCTGTGAACAGCTGCGATTTAACTCCGCCGTCACAAACGCAAACATCTGAACAGGAAATCAGTGACTTGACGGCCAGAAATAGGCGGCCGTCAATACCGTACTAAATCAAAACAGTCCGGTCGTATGATTTCTCAAGGTCACGAAAACATGCATAGACATGCTTGGCATACTAACATGATTTCTAGATATTCTGTTAAAGGGTAAAATGTGCTCTGTAGTGCTACGGCAAGGACGAAAATGTCACTGGGTGTCCTACCGCTTTGGTTGAATAACTTTGGGCACATTTCTTCAAGTCACTTGGCGCACATTTTCCCAAAGGAGCTAAGGAGAAATATTACTTAGTGCATTCTTTGCTGTCTCCCTTTCTGTGTAAAGGGATGTTAACCACTGTTTGTCAATCTTTCAACAGCAGCATTTTTATAAAACTATGCAACGTCATTTGTAGACATTGCTTCTGCATGTTACAGTGGACAGCAAAAAATATAGAAAGACTGATAGATGAACGGTTATTAGAAATAAGTTAATCGGTTATTATAAATAATACAGATATGTGTTTTACCTATAAAAGCTGCAAGAAATATCACTTGGTGATTGCAAAGGAAGCAAAGCATAATTTTTGTATTCTTTGAAACAATGAAAACGGACCTGCACCGTTTTGTTAATCTTTTTATTCATAATTTCAATTGCTTCTGTATGTGAAGAAGTCAAACGTCATTTTGCTTATTTTTTCTGGCATTTCATGCTGTTGTCCTGATGCTGTTTTCATATACTACGAAAAAACAATTGCTGCCATTCGCAATTTGTTCAACATCTTTCATGTGACTTTTTATGTAAGAAAAGATTCTTGAAACAAGACAAAGTCGAGATACACTTTAAATTGCGCAATCCATCGTACAATAGAAGAAAATATGTTTTTCCGAACAACCAACGGCAGTCTGCGAACGCATGACTGATCTAAAGTAAAATAGACTTTCCCAGTCGATTGTGTACATTAGCAAACTCCATTGTGCCATTTTGATGGGGTTGTGAATACGTACATGATACACCCCTGTAAACTGTGGTGAACGACACAATTTGTCGCATGGATCCCTCATGAAAATTTGAAGCTTCTGTTTCAAGCATGTTTTGATAAAACAACTGGGCATTAAAGCACATTGAAAAATAGGATAAGCGTAGACTAGGCTTCGCCTGCGTCAAGCACTGTATTCTGTAATTTTTAAATTGTACTTTGTTTTTTGAAATCCTTTGGTTAACAATAAAGCCTTCGATCGTTCCATGCTCACCTCGACTAGCACTCTTCATAAACATAGGTGCTTCTTGAATCGTAGCTTTTGCATGCATGTTGAGCTGCAAAAATTACATTCTAGTGTCAGGAGCTTTCCTTCCATTAGGCCAACTAGACGGCATCTTCAGGTGGCGCACAATACGAGAAATATTACTACAACATCTAGTGCAAGTTTTAATGTGCCGTGTAACGATAGCGTAAATATTGAAGCTTGCCTAGGGCGCAGGACTGTCTCTGGCCGGCCCTGTCGTGTGTATGAGGTCCCTGTAATACCGGTTAGGGACGAAACCAATCGGTCAAATGGACCTAAACCCGGACCTGGATAAAGACAGAACAAGAATATTGTTTGACCTTTGTTTTAAAGAAACGTGTTGAAATGTTCAGCCTGAAAGAAAGGTGTTCCACTCAGCAATTACATCAAAATCCGTTTAAACTTAGACGCAACTATACTTCAACATACGAAGGATCACATTCGTTGGACATATTAGTAGGCTATGTGCTTTTGCGTGCAACTCAAAGGGCTTCCTTCGAAGTAAACGAGCGGTTTCCTACCTGTTTACGTTATCTCTGAAGCGAAGCCCTTTTCCCAAAAACTGACACTCAGCATGATGTGAATCATAAAATGAACCCACGCAGATGGTGCGTTTCGACATAGGCTGAATCCGAGCACTTCTTGCAAATAATGCAACATCCTGTAAGTTACGTTCTGGAAAATGCACACGTTCTTCAACCGGTTATATCATACGTTCAAATTAACTTTCTCGCGAAGCACTAAACATTTTTTGTTATGAAATCATAATTGCCATCAAAAATTATTAACCAACGGTAAGTAATACCGTGAAATCTCGTACTTTTGTCTTCATTCTTTATGTTGAAACTTTCTGGATGTTCAGTAGATCTATATCTGTGACAATATCGCCAAACCGACTGGGCTTTTGATTCTTGGACGTGAAGAGCTTTTTCACAACACTTTGCCGGTCAGAAAGTTTTTTTTATCTTTTTCTAATAGCTTCCTGTAGGTAGTAGAAATGCAATCCAGTTCCATCGGGACAATCGCAGGTTATTGCTTCGCAGTCGCAAAAATAACAGTCTAGTGGCGGAAAGAGAATAAAAGGTTGTGGAAGGGAATGATAAACGCGGCGTGAAAAATATTCTGCTTTCCCTTCGAAAAAAAGCGACGAGTGTTTCTTGCTCTTCACATTTCCTTAGTTACGTTTTCACAGAAAATCGGCTGAATTTCCACCAGTAAGAAAACACACTGTTAAATTGACATTACCTTGCTTTTTTAACGCTTCGTCACCTCAATTGCGCATGTCCCTATTGGGAGAAAGTACCAAAAAGTGTTTCTCTTGCATTTATTGACAATGTTAATAAACATTTGTTGCATATAACCTATTGCCGTCACACAACTTGTCCACAGCTTTTTTCGAACACTTAATATTCGCAGAGCTTTCGTTGAGGCATGTTCGTGTGTGCACTGTCCCATTCTCGCTTTTCCCGCTTACCTCAAGCATAAATGCTATTGCAGTAACCTTGACCCTTTGCACCCGATGGTGCAACCCCTGGTCAGAACGCGCTTTCGTTGCACCATTACTGGTGCAACCATCTTGGCTTGTAAATTTGGAAGAAATGGTAACAGTTGCGATAATGATAGTTGGTGGCGGAAAACAAACCATCTCCTCGTCTGTAAAGCAAGAACCAGTGCGAGGTCCAAGTGCTTGCATTTGCATCTTGTTTTTTTCTTCATCCGAGGAGCATAATTCAGCTTAAAAACTTTGTTTTTATCCTATGTCTCCTGCACGACTTTGTAAAGCTTCCAAGATTCTTTCTTAGTTTATTTGAAATTGTGATTTGAGCTATTCCCAATCCACTGATGTCAGGGTGGACGTGTTAACATTTTTGTCTTTTTGTCACAACATAAAATCCCCAGAGCCGGAGGAAGTGCCCCTCGACCGGGGTGACCCTGATGAAGAGGGCCTCCAAATCTGACTGAGGACCTTTGTTAGGGCATATAGAGACACCAGATCTGAACTCACCAAGAACAGATTTCAAACATATCCCATTTCAACATTGGTATTTTCCCAATACGTCAACGAAATTGATCTTCCTACTGTCCCTAGCTTCCTGTTATCTAAGCCAACGATTGCGAAGTGCATTGTGGATAGCTTCGTTGTCACCATTTGCCTTGGTGAGCAGGCAGTTGTGTAGGTAATGTTGCTGAATCCACGTTGATTGTGAACGTTTTCATTATACTATAGTTTAGTAAGAAATTGTTCAGGAAAATTATGTTGTAGACCGTTGTTGTATCCTTTCATTGTACAAGAATAGAATAGCCGGTTTCCAAAGTGCAATCCGGTAAAATCGTATTCGTAGCCCGCGCTTGTAATATCGTGTATCCTTCATCAGAGTTGTCCCATGAAAACTCAACACTTTACAGTTACACCAATCAGCAATCCAGTCACTTAACCAAAACCGCTGTACCTTTCATTATACAGTAGTACAGTTATCTTAGGCAATGGACAATCGTTTTGCAGCAATGTTCAGAAGCCTTTATCACAAGATGGCGCTAACTGTATGCACATTGTGAAAATTAGCATTGTATGTTTGCCTACAGATGTTACCCTGTCTTTCCATAGGGAGGTACGATTTTTCACTTATATTCGAGTTAGTAACGTAGAAAATAGTTTATTCTTTGCGTGGTAATGTTCATATCGCCATGTTTCTCTATTACTCTATGTGGTCTTGTAATGGAACTTTCACTGCTAATATGCTAGTTGCGAAAACTGAAACTGTTCGTTAGATTAACCAAATGTTTTGCTATTTTGGTGTGAATTTAGGAAAACAGCCTAACATTAAATGATATTGTTGTCCTTAAATAATAAAATTAAGCAGTCGTTTCAAATAACACATTCAATGATCACTTTCCGCGCTTGTACAAAGAAATATTAATTAGATTAATCATTTCAATTAAGTTTGCGCTTTGGGAGTGTTTTGGCTGTTTGATTTTAAATGACTACCTCTAAAATTTAATTGACAGTACTGCTATAAATGTTGAACTCTTTGGTCTCGCTCGTCGCTGTTCTTAAAAAGCGCCTTTTCCATCCACGCGTAACTTTTGATATTTTATGCTGTTTATCGTTATTTCGTACCCATTTTTGTTTTCTCTGTAAAAATAACCGGTCGTTGGTATGATGGATCGAAACGGCAGGATGCTTTCCTAATAAATTTACATTAGAAGAATAAAAATTTATTGAAGAATGCGTGGTGGCAAACACGCAATATGTTCGTCAGTTCTTCAGATTCATTACTTTAGATATTAGGCAGCCATTCTTATGTCATCGGTATGCATATACATTGAAACATGCTTCGATAAATATTTTTAAAACAAACCTACGTTACTGTTCATGTCAAAAATAGGTGATAATACAATATATTGTATATTGGGCGCCCCAAAGTTCAGACTTGGGGAGTACGAAAGCACCTAGCACCGGCCCTGCTAATCCTTAAATTTCCCATCAGTAAGTAAACTAGCAGCTGCCTCCAATATTCAGTCTGGACAAGGGCTTGCGTATGCTCCACCGCTTATAGCTCTAATTTTTGTTGATCGTCAAGTAAACTATGCGGCATTTGAGTGCAAGACCCATTTCCTACTTTGATGTTTTGCTCTGTGCAGAGTCACTTATTCAAGCCTTATTTCCTGCTAAACGATAGAGTAAACGTTTAAAGTTTTACTTTTGTGTTCGTGCGTCGTTACGGAACCAAACTGAATCGGACTGAAAGTAAATCTAGTTTTAGTGAAAAGCAACAAAACAATTTGCAATCGCCCTTAACCTGGATAGTTTATTAAAGCAGAGCAAGAAATTGGATGCAACAATCAGTGACTTGAAGACAAAAGAAGCGTTTTCAAAACGAAAATGTTTTTTGACTAACTACGAACAAAAAGTCAACAGAAATACCAAGCAAGCCACTGAGCGTGGGAGGTGACAACATCGGACCATTCTGCGCCAAATCATCAAGTCGACTTCCTCGTTTTCCACCGAACTGGCACCGCCGCGCAGAAGCAACAAATAAGAATGAAATCATTTCCTCATATATATTATAAATTTACAGGCAGTTGCAGATGAGAGAACAATCGCGTAGAAGAAGAATTCAAGAAACTGCAGGCAAGTGCATTGATAATTTGCTTTATGGAATTTGTTGTTTGCAATGCAAGGAATTTTCCGCACCTAAAATCACGACAACCAGAACTTTCAAAAGATTTTTCGTAGAATAATTAAGAAAAACTGAGTATTGCAAAGCAAAATAATTTTAAATCTTGTTTACCATGCAGAACAGTTGTAATTATTTTTTCCCTGTCTGCGTCAATGCTTAACGATGTGGGAGAGATGAGAGAATTTGACGATTTTCTTTCCAGTCTACCTTTAATGTGGGCAGATGCATAGCAATACCAAATGTGGAAAATTGTCTTTCAATTTTTTCAGACTTTTTCGAAAAACATGTGTAACTAATTAAAAAAATTATGTAGTTTTTTGCAAAACAAGACACAAACATCTGCTAAACGGCATTCTACTGTTAGGTTGACTTCTCACAATTCAAACAAGACAGTTTTGTCTGTAACGTTTTTTCAGATTCTTTCAGTTTCATATTCTGAAAATTGCATCAACCCGTTTTATTTTTAGCTTAAAATTTATTTTTTCACAATTTGATTCATTTTGAATATTTCTCTTGAAATGCGTTTATCACAGAAGAATAGTTACAATCGCAAACTTTACACTTCAGTTCCAGGCATAATATGGACAAAAAAATTCTCTTCGTGTTCGTCATCCTATTATTGGCAGTGCTGGGAGAATCCTGGAGAAAACCAAGCCGATCCCGCTTTGGCTTCAGACGACCCAGACACCACAGCCTAGGACGAACCAGGCACCCTCAACGACACGGTCACGGTCATCAACGACACCACCAGTACGTCTGATATTGGCAGTGAACACCGTTTGGGTAGTAACACAAAAACAAAAAATTAAAAATTTTCAGTGGGTTTCCAGTGCTTAAATGTTTTTTTTGTTTGTTTGTGAAGATAATTCGTTCTTTTTCTCCATTGCTTTGCATAAAAATTTTCGAAAATCTGCAGGCGTCAAAAGTAACAAAACAAACAAAACACAATCTCCTAAATTGTTTCCAGCAACATCAAAAATCAGTACAACAAAAGCAGATTTTTGATAATTTTATGTCTGTTTTTGAAGCTTTTTCAATAAATCCAATCAGCCAACACAACACGCAAGTGCCAGAATTTGTAACAATCTATAATTTGTTTTCGTATCGCAATACATTCTGGCTTCTTTTTTGTTTTGGTATCATACACAGAACGTGCTGAAGCAAGAGAAAAGCTTTAAAAACTGTTCAGCAAGAGAAACGCTCAAAATTTAGAACAGGTTATATAATTAACAGCCTGGCAGCAATTCTTAGCTGCACCGGCCACATGCACCGAAACAATGTTCATGTGATGCATCGCCGCGTTTCTTGAACCTAGCCTTCCATAAATGGCGTCAATTTTGCTTTTTGTGCTTCGGTGAGACTAGTATTATGGTCATAGCTTATGTTTGAAGCTACAGTTCGTGTGCTTTCTCTAAGTCTTGCTTTAGTTTTTTATCATTTCACCCGTAAGCTTTTGCTGGCAAGTCATATGACTGGAGATGCGCAAATTAATCGATCTCCTAGTAAAGCAATTTTACGATACAATCCAACTGCGTAGACATTGTGACAAGAATTTCATTTAAACCTTATAGGTTTCACTCTCGAAAACTTGGCAAATTCTCATTTTCCGATAAGGTTATGTTTTTTCGCACATCCTTTGGTCTTTCAGGATAGTAAACAAGATTTTTGCAATGCTGCAACAAGCAGTGATGGCCTATAGCTGATCAACGATGCTGATTTTTTAAACATCGCAGTGCGTCTCTTTATGTTTTCTACAAAAAAGACGCAAAAAAGGTTTATGCAGCGAATCCGGCCATTGTGAGCCACTGTAACAACGCCTTTTTCTGTTTTTTTTTCCCCCAGTAAATCCAGATGGACTAACTCCTGTGGACGACACAACGCCGGACGTCACCATGGTTGTGTCGGGGACACATGGAAGGTGGCCAGAATGCTTGAAATGAGTAGTGAATTAGAACTGGCTGATGCTGGACAACGCGAGGATTTACAAGAGATTCGGAAAATGCGTGACGAGGTGAATAGTGGACAACTTTTCGCGTCACTTTTTCTCTTTACTGCCGTAACAAAGTACCGCCTGAGGCTCCCGATATTTTGTCTGAAATCTTAAGGTCTTTCTAGTTTAAGCAGGTTTTGGCAAAAAGTTTTTTGAATCAAGATCTTTTCAAAATGTACCTTTGAAAACACTTACCTAAAAAAGTAAACTCTGGATATTTCTTTAAAAAGTAACTTCTGCATTTCTTTCAAAAACTTATTTCGATGTTTGAACATGTAGCATTGACCTACCTTTTCACAATTAGTCTTGCTCAGCTGTTTCTTGGTTTTTATAACACTCAAGTTTGGCGCCAAAACCTTCAAATCTGAGAGTTTGCAGCAATTAAGATAATGTATTTTGGTCCTAGAGCGGTTTAGCGTGCATTAATTGATTACATCTATTCTGGTCCACATGATCTCACCTTGCAGATGCCGGACGAGTATGAAGCAGCTTTGCTGCTTGTCGCAGAGAATTTACTGAAAGAAATGAGCAGCGAAGAAGTGGAACAGAAAGTTCAGAAATTGGAAGATCTCTTGGAAGGTGGGGAATTTCTTTTAACTACATTTTTATTCAAATATTGGTAAAAGTACATTTTGTTAAGAAAAAGCAGCTCAAACTCCGTGAATGTTGAATATATGTGAGATACATGCCTGCTGTACGTCTTACTGATCACTTACAGTCCGGAATGAAATCCGGGCGGAGAAAAAAGTGTATCAGAATCTACTATTTTTATTTGACCTAAATTATTTTTTCACTCATAATCTTGCTCAACACCAAATCACAAGATCACCAAATATCTACAGTTCTGGAGAATCACCTGTAAGATAGAAGATGAACACTTTGAGAGAAACGGTGTCACTTTCAAACCAAAACACAAAGCTGGATTTGTAAGCGTAGTTAACCAAAAAATCAATCACATAGAAGCTTGGTTTGTTTGCAATTGAAATTTCAGTCTATCTTACAGTATTACACCAAACAAAACCCAGGTAAAGAGAAATGTTCATAAAAATGAATAAAATGTCTGGTGAACGTCAATAGCCAACCGCTCGTCGTCCACAAAGAAGTGAGTTTTACCTCAACCTCCTACTCTGCAGTGTAGCATACAAGTTCTTTGCCGTACAGCTTGCGAACCTTTTCATACGAAACGATATTTCGAACGTTTGTAGTGGTTCTTAACCTTTTCTTTACCACGCCTCCTTTAGTACTTGTCCTTTGTTTCAAGTCCCCCTGGCTATAAATAAGTTGTTAAAGCAAATGGATTACTTGGTAAATTTATTGACCAAACTTCTAATGTTGTACAGCGCTTTAAGAGCTCGCTACCCCTTAAATTTATTGACGCCCCCACTGAGGGGCGCGCACCCCGGTAAAGAACCACTGGTTGTTAGAAATGGTGCTTACGTGAGATCTCTAGCTGTGCTTAGAACTTGAGATCAATATTTATTCTTAGAGGTATTTGAGAAACACTTAAAATTGTGCCAAACGGAAACGTCACCTATTGACGACCACTTAATAAGGTACGTGGTGATATTTTCATCAATGCTTCACACGTTTGTTTTCACAGGAAATTTTGCAGGAAATGAGCAAGACGTTGATCATAAGGAGTTGGCGGAGAGTGAAGACAAAGCCGTAGCAAGCGAGTGAAGGGGAAATATTGTTGCTGACAAAAGTTACATCTTCCCCGAGGACACCGTTCATAACTGTATCAATATAATATGCAGCACCAACTTTGCAGTCCCATTTAATTAAAACAATGAAGTATAAGCTCCATAATATTGGTGTGAGTGAAAGCGTTTCAGAGTTTAACTTTGCAACTCTCCTTGAAACATCAGAAACAAATTACACAATAGCTACATTGTTGTTGCTTCTGAGAAAAATTAAAGTGAATAATCTCAATAAATTTGTAACAATTAAAGAGGAATATATCATTCTAATATGTCATGTCGTGCAACAATTGATTTGGCAAAGCAAAACATTATTATGCGAAACTTGATCACACCAAAGTAAACAAGGAAACAATCAGCAACAAAACAACTGCCCAGCGGAGAAATTACAAATACCTATGCTTTTTCTGCCATTGTTATTCAATTTTATTTGCGCTGTTTAGCTCAATCACAAGGGGTTATTCACGTTAGTGAGAAGAGCACAAGGGTGCAGGAATGTTTATTCTCAACGTTACACAGGGTAGGAGTTATTTGATACTCGAAGTGTATCCTGAGGAAGAAGCAACCATCTACACTGAAACAAGGCACCAATAATTTCATGTCTCACAAAAGTGTTACTTAATGGTAGAAAATGGAGATTTGTAAAAAGCATCAGACAATCGAAGTGAGCGAATAAAAATTGGATGAAGATGCGCATCGTTTGACAAAGGCGTATAATATTTTTCTAATCAAACCATCGCACGAAATAAGGTAATTGACGTGGGCGAACACTTACGTTCGGGGGTATCTAATGCAGAATTCGACAGGCATTTCTGGAAGCAACGAGGAGTTTGGTACCACACTGTGTCCGTTTGCGCCACAATTGACAGGCAGGCATACACTGGTATGCAGTGCTCACGAAAAAAATATTTTTAACTGCAGAAGACCAGTGAGCAAAGGAGCTTTGGAACTTGTTTGCTGCAAAATAAAGCGATTTCTCTTACCCCTGCGCGTCACTATCATCTGCCAGTGAGGCACTAAGTATATACACCAAGATACCTGCCTTGGTTAGACATTAACTCACGCCATTGAAGGAAACAACTGGTGTGGCAGGCTGAAAAAGGGCTGACGTACAACAACTGTCTTGTTGCTGTTACTGTAAAACAAATTCATGTTCAGCAGCATAATCTTCTGAACGCGCTCAAGACAACTAAAATTGAGATCAAACGCGTTTAAATCGTCAGCAAACAGCTGGTGATTCACAACCATATTTCCCCAAAATGCATCCTTCCTAGCTGTGCCCAGGCGCACTGAAATCAGATCAAGGTAAACACCGAATGGATATGGTCTCGCTGCTCCCTTTGTCTCTTTGGTTGCGGTAAACGAGTATGAAAGGCAAGTGCCCCACGTCACCTACGTAATCTATTTCCTATACTAACTCACCACCAGTCTTACTATGCACATAGATAGAGTGCGCTAAATTCTTTATGGAACCACTAGGTTGTGGTTAGTTCTGTCAAACGCCTTGCAATTGTTCCCAAACTTTTTCTGATCGCGTACCATTTGTGGGCCCCGTACTGTCAACAAGTACCACCTTGTTCCAGGAAAAGTCAATGTGCCAAAGATAATTCGATCAAGTTTGGAAAAACAGAATTGGCACAAGTGCGACATGAACAAAATGACTGTTAGAAATTATGAAAGTCATTTTAGAAACCAACAAGGGACGTAGGCTACACAAAAATTCAGGAATTTATTAACAGAACCCGACACGTAAGAAATATACCTGTGAATATATTTTTTGTGAAGAAAAATGGAAAGTAGGCCTATTCGCCCACCACCTTGAAGGCCTTCGCGTACCATTAGTGGTACGCGTACCACAGTTTGGGAACCACTGCTATTGAGACATCTAAACGCGCTGGGAAAATTGTGATGGGTCGGTGTATATTATATGATAGGCCTATACAATCTGTTAGAGCAGAAAAGCACATATATTTGTCCAAATTTGTGGCTTACAACCAAATTGGTTGTCAGTGGTATCAATAAATGGTTAAGTGCAGAATAATATGCAATGTTCTGGATAAAATGTAATAGTTTGGAGGTAGTTGTTGCAACTGAAACATGTTTGCAATTGCCAACATATCTTATGTCAACCTAAGCTTGTTTTTGCAGAGACACAAAAACAGTGTTCATGAATTGTTGCATAATTTTGTTATGCACCAAACACACGCTGAGCAGGATAATGAGATAAAAATCCACACGGGATCAGCATAAGTGATGTGGTCAGCGAATAAGCCATGTTCATCAGCAGCACGGTTTAGGTGGAGTTTGTGAATTAGGTATTTAAGCTTATCACTGTTGCACGTAAGGTAACTAATCTCTTCAAACCTTTCACGGTTGCTTTACATTCAAGTAACAAGTCTCAACCAAAGCTACTGAGTTTAATACATCAGAAAAATCATTTTCATATGAAATTGATTTCATACAACACTACACATCCACGACGATTTCAGGACTGATCGGTCCAGAAATCTGCGAGCAATGCTTGCATGTGAAATGTTGAATGGCTTCAGAAAGAGCAGAGAAAACAAGCAAACCCAACACCAGAAAGAAAAAAATCAAAACACAAGTTGCAGCAAATACAAAATTGGAAAATGCGTCGTTCCCAAATAATTGCTTTCACCAGAACAGTAAAACTATCTGACGCCAATGATCGAGCAACATAACAGACCCACTCTGACGAAATCACGCCGCTCATGGATATAGCAGGCAATTTGTGAAGAGTAGAAAGGATATTTTGCCTGAAAAAACTTTTTGGAACAACTTTATTCATACAAATTTTCTCTGATGCTGCAGATACATTATATTTTATTTGACCACGTTTCAGAAGACTGGATAATGGAAAATCTATACTTGAAATTTGGTTCTAATCCGACGGAAAGGAAGTCGCTAGGTTGTGCAAGAACATTGTCAGAAACCAGGTGGCTCAGTACTCATAGCATCTGCCTCACAGCACTTAGGTTTGGCTGTTGCTGTCAGCAAGGAGCCTTGCACGTAGTTGAAGCACAGTAGGTCTAAATCTGCTTCTTCATCTGACATTTGTGAATAATGTGACACATGTACATGTATCATAGTATTTATAATATGACTAACCCGTAGTCTCACAACATCAAGAGCGTACGCAAGGGGGGGGGTTGGTGTTAAACTCCCCCTTGAGCTTGATATTTTACAAAAACTTTATTGCCTGCGCAAAGGAGATTAATTGTTTTCACATGCTTTTTGCTTGTTAATTTGTCGACTTAATGCAAATACCACGGAATAAATTTGCATGCAAATTTCAAGGAACATTGTAAATGGACTGAAAAGTAATAATTAGGTTTTGGTAGGAATCTGGGTTATCGTCTGCATCCAGAAACCATCTCACCACTTTTTGCAGACCTTTCGTCCACTACGCATGTTTAAGATCATGTTCTGCGATAGTTCACTTTATCCAAAACAATTGTCTTTATTTTGTCTGCTAAGGCTGATCAGCACAAGAGCTGACAGCATTGACTACGTTACCAATTTATGTAGCATGATAGAACTGTTGCACGAGTTCAAAAACAGCAGTTTTCAAAATAGAAGCATTCAGGCATTTGATAATGTCTCAGCAGGGAAAAAGGAAAACTAAAAGGTTGCTGGACTTCTATACATAACAAAAAATTAAAAGATTTCTTGCGTACTTCATGCGCATTCTCAATTCTTGTGTAGTTTAGCAAGATTCGATCTTCAAGCCGTGGTGTGTGCTAGAGTCCTGCGTGGGTTGAAATTTTTTGTCCGCTCACGCCCCGCACCCGCAAAATTTAATCCCGCCCCGCACCCGCAGGAATTTGA
>JGI24158J21664_10009139_pt1 | contig 13224 bp, 9 predicted proteins | sample Ectturendosymbi3_FD_21664 | JGI IMG/M metagenome (IMG submission 21664) | reverse complement strand
AGTACGAAATATTGTTATTTTGGAATTAATTCAAATTTTTAGTATGTTTTAACTTGAATAAATCGCCCCCTGGAAACTGAAATCGCTCCCAAAATCATGTAGGTCGCAAAATCTTCGCCCACGTTGAAGACCACTGGTGTAGATACTAAATAAGTGTGGGAAGTTGGAATTTTTGCATTGTATGTGAATATCTCCAAAGCTGNTTTGGTNAAAACAATATAAAAGTGGAAGGTCAAACAAACCAACTAAACTGCCAAAAATATTGGTTGGATCATGGCAGTAGACAACTAGTTCGAGGAGATCACAAGCATAGGTGTACGAGCAAGCAAATTTTTGGAGGTGCGAAGGATTTTTGCCCGAATTTCCCCAAACTTGCTCGAAAAATTTGGGTCACTTTTTGTGCGATTATTTTCTCATAACGACCGTCCTTGGGATGAACTCCAAAAAGAGGTCTTCATGTGATTCTGCACAAGTTGGCACCATTTTTTCAAATAAAAGCATGTTCGGCGCCATTTTTGTCTGTATTTTCATTGAAAATACTTGCCGATATATTCAGCGATTTGCCGATATTTTCAAGAATTTGAAAATTTGCCGATATTTTCAGGGATTTTGCGAAGATTTTCACAGATTTTGCCCAGATTTTTTACCATATCAAAAACTTTTGGGGGTCCTACAAGTATAGGTATGCCTGCTATAACTTTGCAAGCAGGTTGGCTATTAAAAGCCTGAACCACTCTGCCAAACAGTTTTATCAAATCAAGGCCATAGCCACTTAGGGCGGTAGTTCCAGCGATGCTGGACCCCGCCATTTGGAGTTGGTGCCCTCTATTTTACGTTAGTGTTTTTGAGGAAAAATGTAGTTTTTGCGGAAGTTTCCAAGTTTTTGGAAATTTTTTGAAATTTAACCACGATAGATACCGGTTCCAACCCAGCACTCCTGTGCTGATCATCCAGAAGACCGCAACCACTTTAAACTTGTAACCCTATTAACTTACCAACAATTCGGCCATCAACCTTAAACCATGATAGAAAATTATGAATTGTCGAGGGGTGCCCCACGAGACAACCTGTTTAGCAGTTTTTTTTGATATGCCAACGCTTTAACTTCAATTTGTATGCAAAGTGTCGAATCCAGGGCCAGTCCCGTCGACACGGGGGGACTTTGGTGGGCTTAGTCCCCCAAACAATGTTTCAAGCCCCCAAATTAAAACGTGAAACACTATAAATAAGTGGAGTTTTGGTTAATTTTATAATCTCAAGACCTCCNGCACNANCGAAAAGCCCCCCTATTGAAAACTTTCTGGCGACGGTTCTGTCCAGGGCTACTCAAACGGCGGACAGCGGTCTGAATCCGGACCTTTGGACGGTGAAGGCTGCACCTCATCAGCCCGTCAAAGGAGTATTCTGCACACAGAGGTTTTTATCTAAAAATCTAGCGCTTTTAGCCGTTCTTCTTCGTCAACTGTACAATTGTCAATCAAGCTTTTGTTTAATGATATTGCAGCGCACAATTGAGCTCCCTTTGTCGGAGTCTTGAAGTTTCTTCCATCTTCGAAAGCCAGTGGGTGTAAATTCAATTCAGAATCTTCTCTTGATCCGGATGGCGCAAAATGACGGCAAGCAAAACAAAAACCGCGTCTCCAGTTTGAATATTCCAACCATGTGGACAACCATACCAAGCGTAAAGTGATTGATTTTTTGTCACCACAATCACGCTAAAATTTATTTGCTTCCTGTGTTAAATCATAGAATATGTCGATTTTTGTATGAGACCATTGCCTGAAGGTTTAGGCAAAACCCAAATTTGAATGCTACGAACATGCATAAAAAAGAGAACTGTTTTCTGACCGCTATAGGCTATAACTTTTCCGCACTATTTACAGTAAGACGTCTTCGCTTTACCCTCTACGTTTACGAAATAACTTACAAATTGCACGAAACAAAGCATTGCAACTGGAAAAATGATTACCTTTGTATTGCAACACGATAACTGGAAATGGTGCAAATGCCTTTTCAAATTAAATTTTTCATAAACAAGTTATATTGTAATTTTAAGAAGTGGTACATTTCCATTGGAAACAAAAAACCTGATTGAAATTTATTTGACTTAACTTGCAACTCTAATCCTTGCGCCAATATTTTTTTGATGAAACGAGAGAACTCCAGCACTTCTCTAATAGCGGTTGCCTTTTGCTAGCTCTTTTGCTCTACCTGGCGCCGCTCTTCCATTTTAAGCAATTGTTTCTGTGAACTAGTTCACAATCAAACGGAAAAATTGTGTGGAGCGTCTCTTGTAACAAGGGTTTTTCTTAGACGAACACGATGAGGAAAGGATTGCAATACGAATGAAGTGCAAAATACAGACNGAGTAAAATCCGATNTACACTACAGCGAAGAAAAGTGTAGTGAAACGGAGCGCAGAATATTATGAAGATTTACACGCACAGATAGGTAGCGTAGTGCAGTATAAAAAATAGTGAAAGTGCATTTTGTATTAAATAATGTACCACAGCTATAAATCTTGTCGCACACATAAGAAAATCGAAACGGTTAACGAAAAATAAATATATGCATTTCGAACAGCAACAAGTTTGCACAACATTTTTTTTGATGATATGAATGCACTTTGAAATAAATAAATGAGTAGAAAAATAAGCATAAGTTAACAGATTTGCGTTTGGCACATTAGGTTAATCGCTTGTACTAACAGCAATTTTGTACAAAACTATGTTTGGCAATATTAAAAAGCGTAGTTCTGTAACAAATACGAAAGCAATAAATGTCACACAGCCGCTAAAGGAACGAGGCGATGCGTTGAAGTTCAAAAATGTCGAAAAATGCAATGCAGTGGATAATAAATAAATGAAGAACCGCAGAAGACATTTAATCATTTAACTCGCAAAGTACAGGTAAATCATTTCCATAGACAAACAGCTGCGTTAACACAAGTCATTGTTGTCACAGTGTCTTTTCTATTTTGTGGTTAGACCCATGGACGTCAGAATTGGAGGTAGCGGGCCTTTTACCCCTGTATTTAAAGTTTGACATTTTCATGTTAAATGTTAGCAAAAAAGGCAATTTTCTGAGTTTCAAGTCGGGTAAAATGAAATTTCACCACTTTTGACCCCCTCGAAAAATCCACTGTTGCCCCTCCAGGAAAAAATCTTTCCGGCGCCCATGGTTAGACCGCCGACGCGTGCCCAGCCACTTCTGCTGGTTTCATTGCGCACGGTCTGTATTCGACACATTATAAAGAGTAACTACTACTCTTTCCAGCAAAGAGGCCTCTATCAGCGTTTATATGAAAAAGCTTTTTTTCAGGCAGAAATTACCTTCAAATGTAAAATAATTGGCCAACCACAAAATAAACGATTTGAAAATAACTTTCTCTGGTAACGATCAGGCAATAAGTTCAGTTACGTCGTATCAGGAACGTCCATAGTCCTGCAATGCTGCAGTGTGTGCTTTTGCGTGTGCAAAAGCGACCTACTACGTACAGTTCAAAGTGAAGGATCAATAAGGGCGCATAGTCCATCTATCAAAATGTTGACGAATTCCACCTCCGTGCCGTTATTAAGGTCAAATACAGCTGCTTTGATTTGAATCGGCTGCGGACCGCAAATCAGATGGCCGTATCCCACGAGCGGTCGGTCGACGCATTTTGCTGTGTAGAAGCGTTGGTAGTAGCGTTGCACTGGAAAAAAAATGTTTGGTGACTTCGATAAATACGTGTTCAACTGGAGATAGACAGCAGTGTTCAGGGCCGTAACCAGCTGATATTTTTGAGGGGTGTGTGCAAAAGGATTATAACTTGTACTATTTTTGGGGCAAAACGATTGTAACTTGTAACTAACGACTGCATCTTTTTGAAAATTTCGGGAGGGGGCAATTGCCCGGTTGCCCCTCCTCTCGTTGCGGACCTGGCATGCTTCTCTTAACGACCTGTAGTGTGGGCACTCTAGACAAGGACAAAGAGTTGCTTCCTTTGACTACTATGGCAATAATACCTTAGCCACCCACAATGGATGCACATCGTGTGTGGAGTTGTCAACCTAGTGTTTTTTTGCTGTGTATAATGAAGAACTTCGACTGTTTTCGATTTAGCTTTCAAGCCAAATGTAACACTCCGGTAAATATTATGCGTTCATGTTGTCGTCGTCCTATCCTCTAAAGTGTGTCAGCAAAATAACGGACGTGTGCCTGTGGAAATTTACACCTGGCAATTCTTTGCCTGGACCAATTGAAAGGAATAGACTGAAGAAAGTAGTAATGCCCATGTACTTACAAGGATCTTGAAAGAGTTGTCGTATTACGGTCGGGTCGTTGGCTTGCCGGGCTTCAAGGACAGGATTTGGCTCAAGAGGCCCCGCGCATGGGTTTTTCCTCCATAGGTTGTGTGCCTGTCGTTTCTGTCTGTTTTTTCTTGCACCCATCGTTTTCGCTTTTCGAACCAAAATACCGCCTGGATAGATGGCGAAGTCTTTTCGGATTTGACCGTAGCAAACGGCACGCAAACAGCGAGCTGTACGGCTGCTGAGCACAGAGGTCTTTATCGATATATCCAGTCTGTCAAAAAAAAAAAAAAATTAAAAGTCGACGAATAGCCTCGTGTGGCGTTGTTTGGCTGCAGCACAAATTGTTCTCACTGTCCACGAGCAACGTATGTTATTGCGGGCCGCGACCAGTGTGAAGGTAACGGGCAGCGACCATTGCTAAAAATTGTTATCTGCGATAAGTCTGCGCGATTGCAGAAAACATCTGGCTTTAAAAGTTCAGCTTGTTGCGGCTCGTGCCGAAAAGCTGCTCGCATTGCAAAATGCAAATTACGTCGAGACCTCTCGCAGCGCACTTACTAATTGCCCGACAGTGCTGTTGTTGCTCGTTCCATTGTTAGGCGGCGGCGAAGTCGGTCTGCTTGCCACGTGCATGGCTGTCATGCAAAGGATCAGGAAATGTGCGAAATCCTGTAAAAAAGCCTGCATTGATAATTTCACGCTATGAACTACAACACGGACACAGAGGCTATGACACTAGATTACAATTGTTACACTTTGCATTTTGCTGAACATGGTCTCTTCAAAGCTACAGTAGTTAACTTTCATTCTGCAAGCACCAGTTTTCTACGACTCAAAATCCTGCAGACTAGCTATAAGTCAGACGCACTTTACTTACCATTTTTCTCTGGTCTTTCGTCCGCTTTGCTAGTCTAAACTTTGGATTTTCTTTGCGTCGTCGGCCGTATAAGTATCGTGGTATGCAACGATCGCCTTGAGCATTCTCTTTTATATGCGGAACTTCACGATAATCCTCGGTGGGAAATTCGGTGCTCCACCATAGTTTTTCTTCCCCTCACTGGATTTTTGCCCATGTTCTTTTCTCCTATGTGTAGTTTTAGTGTCCACCAACGCTTACCAAAACTTGACCACCCCACTTTGCTGCATCGAAGACTTGTGCAGCAACTTAGCACCGCGGTTGGTTTGTTGCCGTCAATGCGCCACACTGCTCTGATTAGTAAGTGGCACATGTCTGACATGCGGTTTGACGGCGATGCTGCGTCGCGGAATGCGTAGAAAAAAAAACGAAATTGTCATTTTGATGATACAGTGTTACTGACACGAAGGCAGAATCGAAGGTGCTCAAACTTGAATAGAAGCTGCTTCTGGCTTCTCGAATTTCACTTTCAGATGAGCCACGAAATTTTGTAATGCGTGCTACGAAACAATATATCTTTACATTACTTGGAAAGCGATGTACGCTTTGTACTGTACATGGATTTGTAATGATTATAGTTCCGCTTAGAAAGATAGCATTCCACTGCATTTTCCAATGATTGTATGGCACGCCTGCGTGCGCGCATTCATCCTCACTTCAGGTTCAATCAGAGATGATCAAACTGGGACTATCATAAGTCAACATTTAGATCCAGTCCTGAATTTGAAAACCCAGTCCAAGACCAATTATGGTTCAAAATGTTCATACGTCGCATCTTTTTAACAACACAAATGTCGCAATTTATTTCCATGAACTTGGTCTAAACCCGGTCCCGATCCTAAACCGTTTGAAGTATTTTACAGTCCAGATCCAAAACAAAGCCAAAAAATCACTTTAGTCCGGATTCAGTCCAATCCAAGTCCGGTCCAATGTTCATCTCGGGTGTGAATCGTCGGTAAATGTAAAACTCGCGCGTTTTGATTTGGCATTGCGACCCGGTTCAAAGACAAGCAGAAGTGGAGAGCTCACACGAACGAGATGTTGAACGAGAGACTTGCAAAACTTGTAACGCTTTCGCTTGATTGTGGCAGAGGGCGTTGTAATGAATAGTAGTGCTGGCTGTTCGGCACTGAGTGAATCGCCATAGCGCTCCTTGGGCAAATTCCACTGCGTCCACATCAACTGCCCTGTGTTCAACTCAAGCTTTCACCTCAGTTGCCCTGACGAGAAGCAAATTTCAGGCTGTGGCCTGCTACCAATGTCTGTCACCAAAATCAAATTAAATTAAATGAATTGCAAAATCTTTTTATGTACGAATCGTGTGTTGAAAAGCTTTCTAGGTGGTGTGATGGCTTTTAGGTTTCATTGCGACTCGCGCGCTTTTGGTTCTTCTACCAGATTATTCGTGTACGCCTGAACTGGTACTACTGCACCCTCATGCTGCCCACTAAAGGTGTGCTGTTGCAAAACTTGCTAGCTTAACGCATTAATCTAAAGTTAACAATATGTTCAACAGAAATATGCTTTTCTCGCACTTGACCAAATGAGTCGACAACTGTTTAGCGCCATAAAAAATTAGTGCGGTTGAAAAAATATTTAAACCTGCACAGACCGCGAATGCGCTTGATGATGAAAGCGTGTCTTAGCAGGGCGAAAAATATTGTCCGTTTTCACGCGACTTGTTTGTTGCTTAGATAGCGGACGTTGCTATTGGCATAAGTAAAAAATTGATGAATGAGAAGACAACCACGTGCTAAATGGCGTCGAGCACTGCTTTCAGAGTTGGTTCACGTCTTCAGCGGCAGCGTTGTTCCGTCATGTCATCAGCAAACGCTTTTTGTTTTGTTCTGTTAACGTCAATGCTAAACGCAAAACACTCGCCCCTAAAAGATGGCGGCACACTTGAAATTAATCGCCAGCATGGTAAACTTTCTATGAAGGTTTGTGTCTGCTGCAACCGATCCAACCTGTGATGCTGAGATACAAGCGGAAAGATTTCGCATCGGTATTTCCTAGGTTTTTAATTTCGCGATGCAGTCGACCGTAAGTCCGTAAAACTGCAAATTATGTTTTTTTCTTGTGTATTCCTGCATGTAACCTTCGCCCGCCCTCGTGTCAATCAACGCAACCACCTTGCACTGAGTGTTTGTTTTTTTTTCGTCATCAATGGAGCGTCAAGTGTCCAGTAGCTGCCTGATGGTATAATACGCAAAACCCGTGCCCGGGGCGAGTTGTAGCGCTGTTCGTTAGGTTGCGTAATCACGTCCCGTCGTTGCGGATTGAGTGATGATGAAACCGAAGAGCTTTTTTTGAGAAAATGCTGCAATACGGTTGCTACTATTAGGTCATTGTACAGAAGTCATTTGCTATTTTCTTGATAGTGACTCAAATTGGGAGAATCTTGTTTGATTTGCTTTAGCTAACTGGTGATGCAAGATTTGACTCATCTTTTAAATAATGGAAAAGTTTGAAAAGAGTTGTAGCACCGAGGGTGCCATGAACTCATTCGTGCTCGAAACTTTTTAAGGTGGGAATGCTATGTGCATGGTACATGCAAGCAATGTTCGTACGTTCGAACTACGTATCTTGCACGAAACCTTGCGCGCTCGATCACCTGTTTGCTCAAATTCCGGTGCAGCTCTCGCAAGGAAACGGTTTGTCACTCTGACACCGATCCTGTGTGAAGCTTCAGTGGATCTGCAGTTGCTAAGTTGGAGTGTCTGGAAACACAGAACGTTTGGTGAAGAAAGATAAATGCTCTAAAAATGCGGTTCGAAGAAAGCAGCGCTTGCGTTGACAAAAGATACCTTGTGGAGCAAAAGCGAAGAAATTTATGGTTCATGAAAAAGTGCATGGTGTGCTGAGCGTCGAGCAGTTGAACGACAGATAAACGGCTGAACAGATGTCATGTGAATATCGATTTTATTTGCAACAAAAGTGCTAGGGTTTGCAGTAATTTTTTATACGCTAGCGCAGGGGTTCCCAACCTTCCTCTGACCAAGTACCCCTAAGGCATTTGGGCAATAAGCATGTACCCCTCAAAATTTTTTATGACCGGAAGGCTGGTTAAAACAACAAAACTGATTTTTTAGTAGAACTTCATCTAAAAGTTATATTAAAAACTGATAACTTTTTCAAAAATGTTTTATCGTGCCTAATCATATATGATGATTTCTGAAAGTAATATTTACGGATATATGCATGAATATTTAGAAATAAAAAATATATAAATATATTTTTCCCTTGTATTTGCTAACATAAAATCAGGGTTTTAAGGAAAATGTTAGGAACCCGGTTTGGATTTGTAGGGACTCGATTTCTCTGATTCTAGGGACCCGATTGTTTCTGAATTTAGGGACCCGATTTTTTCTGATTTTAGGGACCCGATGATAATTTTCTATGATTCTAGGGGCCCGAATCGGGTCCCTAAAACCCCTGAAAAAACCTGCTTAAAATGTACCCCTTCAGATAGACAAATGTACCCTCAGGTTGGGAACTCCTCAGCTGTAGCATCTAGATTGGCTCGCAAAGGGTTTCTTTTCGATTGCCAACTCTGAAACTTCCGTTTGGCTTCGTCCAGGCAAATGGCCAATTTTGCTGATCGCTTTTTGCGACTTAACAACGTTTCAATTTCAATACTCCGGCTCACCTAGGCAACCTGTTAGAACTAACGTCTAAACAATTTCCTGCAGCTCCAGATGCTCCCTACACGCACTGGAAACAGACCGTCTTTTACTTGAAAGATTACATCACAGTGAAGCGTGGTGAAGAAATCGTCGGAACGTTTTCCCTCAAACCCAACTCACGAAACAAGGTTATTCAATATCAATGTGACGGTATTTCCGTAGCTGCAACTTTCGCTTGATTATAATTCGCATCGTCGTTTCTTAAACATAAATTTGATGAAATGATCGTAAAAATATAAAACAAAGCTTTTTGCGAATGTTAATCGATCCAGCGACATTTGCGTCTTTGGGAGGATACCGATGCAGGTCGGGTCCGTGTTGCGTCATACACCGTACAACCGTTTGCTGCATCAACGAGTGAATGCACTGGCGGATCGGAGCTGCCTGTAATATTTTTCTTTCTGAAAACCTATCATTGTATTTCCACTTTTTTGTCTGTGAACGGAAATTTCCATTAAACATTCTTTCAATGTGTGAAGCTGCTCAGAAGGCATTTTTTTCGCCATTTTCTTCAACCTCACTATGCCTCGTGGTGATGGTGAGTGTGATGATGATGATTGTAAAACCAAGCGATCTATTCTAAACCCTGCGCTGAAACCATTTGTGTTTATTTCTCGATGAAAATGTTTTCGAAATGAGTTTTTCTTTTTAAACTAACGCTTGCAACTCAATTTATTTCAAGTTCTGTTTGAATAAAGGTTCCTCCAGAAGGAATGTTTTTGCACGCTAATTGTTTAGGTTCGAGCCATCTTGTTGCCTTTTACCACAAAGTTTTCTATCCATGTGAATAGTGTGGAACATCCATCAATCAGAAAAAAATCGTGTGACAGCCTGTGTGAAAACCACACGCGGCCTCATTTCACCGAACTCTTGATCCATGTGCTTGAATAGGCAAAGTTTGCGATCCGTGTTTTTGATACACGTCCCGTAACATAAAAGCGGATGTGTGCCTGCGGCAGTTGTGGTGGTGTTGGCGACACTTTAACTAACGGTCTACCACGCTTTGGGACCATAAAACCTAATTTGGAATAGACTTGTATATTCCTGTGAAGGAATGCAGTTGTTTTTGGTCAATCACGTGAAAGATCCCTGAGTGCAGCCGTTCAACTTTTTCACTGAACAAGCGAACGTCGAAATCCTTCAGTGCGATTAACATCTTGTCGTTAGGCGAGCGTGCGGCGAAAAATACCCTTCAAAATTACTGACATTTGCGGCACTCACGCTTTTTATCCTTGTTCTTCGCGCGCGCGATTCGCTAATCTTTGATTGTGCGCTGACACTGACTATTAATTACTCCGAAAGACTCTGTTCGAATTCCCGCTTTAACCATGCGGCGTATTTGTCGTGCCGCGCGTTCGTGACCCGAGGATTCATTTAAAGTGCGTCACGTTGTCGGTCTCTTACTTCTACAGCGCGATCTCGATATTCAAGTCAACGTCGATTTCGTGGGAGAGCTTTGCCAGCTAACCGAGAGCAACGAGTATCATATGCGCTGATCGGGCGCTGGCGGAGTAAGTTGCTCATGTCTAATTATTTTCGTCAACGTTTTTGTCTCGCGTTTTCTTCTTGTCGCGCGTTCATTGCTCGATTTCCGTTGTTGGGGGTCATCCTCGTCGTCTCAGCACATTTTTGCAGTACTTTGTCTTTCGTCCGACTTGCACCTTGCGTGACGCAGAGCGGAACGTTTTTTTCTTTTTTTTGTTTTTTTTAACCACGTCAATAGGTTATGTCGTGCTCGTGTTAATAGTTATCATAAAGTAACCGTGCAGCACAGCAAAAGTAGTCTAGGGCAAAACGAGCATAGTTTTGTGAAGTTGCAAAGATATATTAGGTAAGATACATATATTTTTTGTCAAAGGGTAGTTGTAGGTTTTAACTACATCTATTAAGGTTTGCGTCTAAACCTAAAGACCTGGTAGTTACAAGTTGACAGTCTGTTCAGTCTGTTCAATAACCTAAAGCAAGATCACCTCGATAAATGCACCTTTTCGTGAGCACAGTTATACCGAATAAAGTCTGGTTCAATCAAGATATCGTTTTGGTTGTGACGTACGTGTCGTCATTGTGAGACACGTATTGGATCTGATACAATGATACTGAAAAAACATTTCGTTTTTTTATGAAATTGTCAGCAAAAGATCCACGTTGAGCACCCCAAATGTTTTGAGCGTGAGACGTGACGAGGTGGTAACGGTTGTGTCACCGAGGTGCTCTTGCTGCGTATCTATGCTGTTGAGGGAGACCAGCTCGAGGGAACTCCCTGGTTTTTTTGAGTACGTTTTTTGCACAGTGCTTTACGTTGTTTTTCAGAACACTCTGAATTCCACCACGCCACATGATGTGCCACTGGAACTGGACCCTGGCGAGCCAGCACAAGCCGTTTAGATTTCGCAGTAAACCTTCCATAAAAATACCGGGAACCTTCCATTAACTTTTTATAGAACAGCGCCTGAAGCGCAACTTGAATTGTGTCGTTCGTTTGTTTATTATGACGCTCGTTGATGTCGAACGATCTGTCGTTTCAAATGTTGCATGATAAGGCCGCTCACCGAGGCTGCGACGTGCCTGTTCAACTCACTGCCGTTTCCCCCGTGATTTCATGCGTAGCTTTTTGCATGGATGTGCTCTTTCGGTACTCGACTGTTTCGCGAATGTGAACCAGTTTTTAGCTGTCAACGTGGAAGCGAAATAGAGTTTCTTCGGTCACGGACTCCCCTTGAACGTGGTTGCGTTTTAAATACCCACTGCTTTGTCTAGGAGCGTATTCTTCCGCTGTGCTTCATCGTGGCTTTAATAAAAAAAAAATGTTTTTGTACCCGTGCACTACTTTCTATCGCGTGGCAGGACGGAACGCTGCCTACGCATTCATGAACCAAGCGGTGCGAATGTGACTGGGGGTAATGCTTTTGTGGAAGAAAAGATTAGGGCAGGCGTCAGTATTTACCAACCTCGTGGCTTGTATCGCTGTTCCAAGCGAACGCAGTTATGTTATCTTTTAAAAAATGATTGAAAAGTGTTAATGTAGGTCGAGATATGTCGTACCTTGCATTAAACAGATTAGCCGGAAATGTGATGTCGTCATCGTAGCTTCTCATCACTGCCATGTATGTTCCAGACTAATGACCTCGCAATCTCCATTAGGGCAGTATCAGGCGTGAATGCCGACAGCTATGCATGGCACCGACAGATTCTCATGCTCGGTTTGACGTAATCTTAAAAATCTTTCTAGTCACTTTGTGCACAGAAGATTATCCACTGCAGATCCGGTAGCATGTTGAAAGATATCTGTTAGTGAAGGTTTTTATATACATTCAGGGCAAACGCCTGCTTGCTAAGTTATATAAGGTTTGTAAGACTGCATATATTTGCCGGAGCCAGCACTTCGGCATGATCCAAGACAGCGTAATAGTGGAAGCTGTCTTTCCGGCGGAGAGTTCAAACGCGTGCATCGTAAGTGAGACGGCAGAACGGGCAGCGTGGCGTGTTTAAAACGTGAAAGCCGATTTTGCAGTCAAGACCTAATAAACACTACCACGTTGCGCAAACGGGAAGTTAGCACACAACAAGCCAACTTGTTCCAATGACTTCAAGTGTCCGACATTGATTTACTCGCAGTGATCTGACTACAGGCAGTCGACAAATGCTGCTTTAGCCATCGCGATTTGCCGGGATTTGTTGTGCAATGATCAGGCAGTGGAAACGATATCAGTGAACTCCATGACGTAAAGTTCCTACATCGCAGCGCGGAGGAACTCGAAAAACTTCTAAAAAAAGACATAAACTGAGCTTTCGTCGTAATTCTGTGGATCTCGCGAGAAACAAATGTTCTTTGATGAAGGCTTTGTCCTTCCCATAGTCGTTTTGCCTTTGAACTGCACCAAAAATGGCGATGTTGTTCAACAACTCTATCCCATTTGGTAATGCCTTTTATTGCGTGAATGGGATATGCACCGCGTTGTACCAAACGGTTTTCATCGTGAATTTTCGTCGCCGGAAAATAGTTCCGTTGATGCGATCCAAAAGAGTAGCACTATCGCGGTGGTTCGATGTTCACGCCATCGAGCAAAGGACAAAATTTTCGGTAAACTGCCAGTGAAGATGTTATTGCACAAGCTGTCGAAATGTCCCTTGGCTTTGTTGCGAGAAACTCTTTTTGCCAAACAGCTCTAACGAACGAAGTTGGTTGGGCGTCGTTTGAACCAATATCTATTGCTGTGCATTGGGTTACGTTTGGTCGATAGATAATAAACGGAGTGATTTTTCCAACTTGTTCATGACAATGAAAAAAGTCTGTTCTGCAGTTTCTGCTTGAAATGCGAGTAATTAT
>JGI24158J21664_10009138_pt1 | contig 13224 bp, 10 predicted proteins | sample Ectturendosymbi3_FD_21664 | JGI IMG/M metagenome (IMG submission 21664) | reverse complement strand
TGTGTCTTGAAAAGCGGGTAAGCGTACGCTGGTGTGTTGCAGCGAAAATATTTTGCTGATGCACCATTGACCTTGCGGTACGCGTTCTTATATTTCATTCCAGTTATGGGCAGTAGCAGTTCATCCTTCAATTCCCCTATAGCATGGAGTTTAACTACGAGGTCGTTGCAATCTTTGTCACTTTTTCAAGGTAGGCGTCACTTCCATCTACAGGCACGTCCAATTCTTCGAACTGCTGCAGTTCTCTGGTCATTATAGCGTCGTAGTCGACGTAATTAAGGATGACAATTTTCCCGTCTTTATCCGCTCGGCAAATCACAATTTTCCTTTCTTCTGTTAGTTTAGCCAGTTTGCTAAAACTTTTTATTTGTTCTTTCGATTTGCAACAGAATCCACTGCATTTCTGTATCTAGTTTATAAACGCTCGACAAAGACATATGTTGTAACTTGAAGCCCGTTTCATCACTGACTAATAAACAATGAGGAAAGGCACAGGAACAGTTGTTGCTTGCAAACCGAGCTAACAACAAGACTGTTTCAAGATATTGCGCTGACTGATGCAATTTACGTGCGTATTTTCAATACGGCGTTCTTTGATCAAAGACGAGGACTGTATTGATGGTTGACTTGGTTGTAGGAACGCAATGCGTATTGTTTAAACGTGAACGAAAAGATATTTTTGCAGCACAAGCGACAAAAATGTTTTCCTTGGACTACATAAGTAAAAGCTCTAGGTCTGCTGTAAGTTTTCGAGGAATCAGACGACAGGGTTCTGCTGTCTTCATTTTAAAGTGATACAAACTTATACATACCTGTTTTCAAGTAACTGGCCTCCGTGAAGGTGAGAAACAGGCGAATAAATCGGCTATTTCTTTTATAGGAAATCGCTTTCACGTAACACTACGCATCAGCCCTACAATTTATTCAAATAGAACCTGACGTTCCCCTTCCTTGCACTAGTTTNATTTCTGTGTAGCATCTGGAAAAGGACAAAAGTGCCNTTGAAAGTTTGTGCATTCATCGCATAGCTACTAAGATTGCGTGCAGCTAGTTCTTTTTGAGGCGGTTGTCGTCGTACCAAGAAGTTGCAAACAATTTTTCTTTGTCACAAGTCCAATGATAAAATGTTCTATTTGCTCTTTTTGTCGCTGACGCCGTAATTTCCGTCAGCCTAGCAGCTGAACCTGACATAAAAATCTTCTTCGCTGGCAGAGGAGGAAGAAGACAACGTGATCCTTGACGACGAGCTTCCAGCGCGCGGTCGCCGTCCTGTGTTCGAATGCTTCTGGAACGGCAGACTCATCCCCTACACCTTCATCGACGAGTAAGTGATGACTTCTGAACAAGAAACCTCGACCCGCCGTGACCCCAAAAGGGCGGCCGAAATTTCGTAAGACTATTTTAATATTCGCGACCATCACCCACTTCCTGAGCAACAGGCGTTGAAAAACGGCTCATCGCCGTGTTGCTTGAAGCCTGTTGCTTTGACTCATCGCCGTATTGCTTTTGACTCATCGCCGTGTTGCTTGAAGCTACTCCCTCTGTAATTGGCGTCAGTTATGCTTTTTGGCTTCAGTGAGACCAGCATTATGGTCATAGTGTGTGTTTGAAACTAAATATAGCGTTCTTTCGCTACATCTTGCTTTAGCTTTTCATCATTTCACCCTAGCTTTTGCTTGCAATATACAGGATTAAAAATGCGTGATTGACCTGAAATCGATTTCCTAGTAAAACAATTCGCGAACAGATTCAGCTGCTTTCGTCTTTCTGAAGACTGTTTGCTCTTACGCAGCAAACTGTCTTCAAAATAGCTGACGAACCGAAAACGTCTTAATTCAGTTTCGCACTGGATCCGCTTGGCCTCTTAACCCTTTTTTTTCACGCACAACTTCGTTTCTATCGTTTTCAGCTTCGAGTGGTGCCGGCTGCCTCGAAAGCAAACCGCCGCCATACCCATAGACTGCTACTACAGGGTGTCGGGCTGCCTCTTCACCAACGATAAATTTCAAGTGAGTTCTCGTGTGTTTTCGCGTGAGAACTGGGCATTCGTTGTTTTCTCGAAATAAGTTAGCGTTCGGTTGTTTTCGCGTGAGAAGTAAGTTAGCGTTCGGTTGTTTTCGCGAAAGCGCGACCGGATCTTCGGATGCGATCGCGCAAGCACCAAGCCTTATTTTGCGGTTAGCATTTGGAGTTGCAGAGAAGACAAAAAGACGCGCCGAGCAGAAAAAAGGATAACCGGGCTCCCCTTTTTTATTAACAGATAAAGCATTAGGTCTTGAGTATTTGTGCAACTTCAAGCATTTTAGCAGATGCTACGTTAACTCAGCTGACTTCTGCCCCCACTACTTCCTTGCATGTAGACACGTGACCTCCTCATTTTTACTCGTGGATCGTTCAACATGTTCTTTGTTTGATGTAATCGTAAAAAGAGGATTGGAAACTTTTTAATTCCAAGGCTGATACTTTGTAGTCAGGCCACGGGGAAATTCGGGGAACTGCCGCCAAAAATTTGTTGTGCTCAGAAAATTTGTTTTAAACGTATAATGAAAACAAAAATCTTGCCCCGCTAAAATGTATTCCCCCCGAAACTTGCAACGGACCTGATAGTTGTGCATATTGATAGTGTTTCACATTTCAATTCGGGAGGCTTGGAGCTTTGTTTAGGGGGTCTAAGCCTACCAACCCCCCCCCCGTTGTGACGGGCCTGATTCTGACTGTCATAGGGTTCTGTCGCGCATTGTTGCGGTTGTGCATTGCTGTGAGAGTTGCCTGACTCGTTGTGTCACCCTGCGGTTAAGGTCAGTACGAACAAATTGACATTTATTGACCTCGACGCCAAGTTGCGTGATCGCAACACGACGTTTACGAGGGTCATACTCGGTCAAGAACAGCGCGGTCAAATGCAGCGTCAGTTCGTGGAGTGGTTGAGGGATTGCCACGAAAAATACGACAAACAGGTACCGCTGTCAACTGCCTTGTAAGTTTGTTTAAATTTCCCTACTTTTGTTGCAGTGCAAACTTGAGGCTAGCGGTTGTGATGCTTAAAACGTACTGTTGTCTGTGAGTGATCGTGTATTGGATATGGTTAGGATATCTCTTCAATATGTTGAACCGTTTATAAAAGTTAACATGACGCTATTGCACCACAGCCAGCGTTGTATGCCCTGACGTTCCCTTTCTTTCTACTATCGTTTCTGTGTCTTGGTTGATATTGGCCAAGTTTTAACTACCTTGCAGTCAAAAACTAACGTGGCGATCGCACAGGGTGACTACTGTGTTATAACTGCTTTTGCTACATTTATTAAATGTGATCGCAGAGTTTACTAAAGGTTATCACAGAGGGCTACTAAAGGTGATTACTAAGGGTTGCAAAAGGTGATCGTTGAGGGTGGCTAAAGCACTGGTTTTTTGATGTGCAGGTGAAGTTCTTCAAGTTCTCCAGCACAATATTAAGAACTGATCCAGGACCGCGCAAGACCCAAACTCCTTGGACTGTGTACAAAGCCATTGAGTGGAATGGCAAAGTCTTCAACAAGGGCCAAGTGGTCAGTATTGTTCACATTTTGGAAATTTATATGGTCGACGATACTGAAATGCTGAAAAACAATTTATCTGTGATCTGCTCTCAACGTTGCGACAACGTTATATGTTGTCAGGTTCGCACCCAACGAACGGTTCCTGTCATATGCGGTACCATCAGACGATTTCTTCTTTGTGGTGACTACGACGGTGACGTCTATGCAGTTGGCGGAGAGATGGAGATCGTTCAGGTCATCGCAGTTCAACCAATTGTTAAAGTTATTGTTCGGTATCACGCTGCCGCCTGGCCACTACACCGCAATAGATTATTTTCACATCCTATGACGTTGGCATTTGAGAGCTCTGTTACTGACTCTGACGTCGCGAGGGCGGAGGTATTTTCGCGGCGCTTGTTAGCAAATAAACACGCTTCACTTGCAAGCCATAGTTGTATTTGTGGTGTCAATAGCGGCGCACGTCAATTGCTCCAGGAAATTTTGCTTGACACAAAATTCCCTTCCGAAAAGCAAAAAGCGTCAGGTTTGGAGCGCTCGCGCAAGCCTAGCACATTCTTACAAAGTAACGGGCGCCTCACTTCATGCATCTCCATCTCGAGCCAAATGCTGCGCGAGGTCGGTGGACAAAGTGCGTTTTCTGAAGCTGAAACGAGATCCACTTTGACGCGAAAAGTCAGGTTGTTCTGGTGAAGTCATTGCGTTTCTTGCTTTTCCGCTGTGCGGATCTTGAAATGTCGTTCAGCCTGTCGTACCCGCGGTGCACGAAAACCCCTCACCAGGATGTACTGGAGTCTCCCCTTGCAAAAGTCAATCATTGAGAACGAGAATTACCAGAGCGGCACCAGTTTACAGTAGAAAACGTCCTAGCTTGACACGCAAAACGCTTCCTTGATTGAGATTGTGCCAGATACGATGTTTCTTTTTTCGCCGTGTCGTCACAGCTTCGATGCTGTTCGATTGGACGAGTGCGGTTGCTTAGGAACTTGCCGCTGCTTAGCAACCTGTCAGTGAACTGTTGTTCGTCATCCCCGCAGGAGCCCCAGTCACTGTACGACGAAATACGAACCTTCCCGTTGTCCAAGCTGGACCGCGGCGTTTCGGCGAAGGTCGTGAAGCAGCTGATTGAAGAGGAGGAATCGAGGTTACCTGAGTCCATTGACATCAGGTGGCCTGAAGGCAAAGAGGTTGAGGACGGTCAGGCCACGGAAGCTGGCATTACGATAGGTATACGCTTTTCGAGTTATGAAACGTCGTTAGGTGNTTAATTTTTTCAAAGGTTTTTAAGGCCGGTGATTCGTTTGTGAATTTTTTTCTATTGTGATTTTATATTTGTGAAGCACAATGTGTTTAAAGGCGTTTTGAGAGACTGACACAGCCTGCATAACCGCCACCGAAATACACTTAAAACGTTGCTTTATGACCATCTCGGCGTTCAGATGGAATATTTGCGTTCTGCCAAAATATCTTAACGGTCACCAAAGTCGAACCTTAAAACAAAACTTGCTGAAGTATGAAATGTTTTTGGTGCGCGAGGTAGTTTGCTATCCAAGACAACTTCCATGTTTATGGAGCTTGCATGCCTTAGAGGTCCCGCCAGCGTTAAAACCGTTACAGTGTTAACGCGTGTGGCCCATTCAGGAGCAATGAGCGCCCACATTCTGGACCGAAAAGGGGGCCAGATGCAGCAGTTGCCCTCCACCGGCCCGGCCCGCAAGCTGCTGATGGAGCAGCGAGTCTTCTATCAGCCCCCGGGGAGCGACGAGATCATCGAGCTGTCAAGTCACGTGTCCACGCATGGCCGCACACACCCGTACATGTTCAAGCCCATTGGTAGGTTGGTTGGATGTCTGCTGTAATGGCGTGCGAGGAGAATCCCCTTAACGTGATGCCAATGAATATGTGGTTATTGTTTTTAATGATACGTTGTTTTTTCTGTTTTTTCCCAAATCTCCGAACCACTTCAATTTGACTATTTGAAGAAAATGCACTTTCCTGATTTTTACGTTTCAAACATCCAAGAGGTTTGCCATCTAAACGTTTTGAGAAACTCATGATTTTTTGCGTCAGTCAATTGAGACTCCGATTCCATTTTTGTTTTTCTTTTTAATGTTTAGGTGTTATTTTTTTTTGATATAGTCTTCAGCGTCTTCGCTTTGTTTCCAGTGCGTCGTTTCGCCTGTTCTGTGGCGTCTTTGTTTTTTTGCAGATGGCGTTCCTGTTTCTTATCATGACTGCTTGCAAATAACCTCGTGTCGTACTAACTAACTGCTTTGTTTCCCCCCCACCTCCCGATTTTTCACCAGAAAACATAAAAGACGTCGGCCAGTTCACGATCTCGTTGCAAGCAACACTGGCAGACACCGGTTCGCAAACCTACAACAATGGTCGTCGCCTACCCTCGCTGTCAATCAAGTTCACGATCAGAGAAGCTCCGCCTTACAAGTGAGCGGCATTTGAGTCAAAGTTAAAACGCTGTCCATCCGGTCGTTTGGCGTCAACCAGCACAGGCGTGCATGGCTTCGACAACTTCTTCCATGCGACCAGGGCCGCAACCAGCTGGTATTTCCGGGGTGGAAAATGTTTATAATTTTGATGTACCGAACAACTAAAGATCTTTTTATAAATTTCGGGGTGGGGGGTTAATTGCCAGGAAGCCTCCCTAGTTGCGGGCTTGCATGTGACAAACAGTAACTCCTTCGAAGCTGTGTCTTTGCTGAAGCTTGTCTTTGAACTGTTGCTTCGTTTCAACGCCCCCGTTTTTGCAGTTAAACATAATTTTTTCGAAAAACTCCTCCAGATTCGTCGTCGGGATCTTGGAATCGCCGTTGAGGGTGGGGGAGCCTTTCGACATTCCGCTGTCGATGCAGGACAAGTTCGGGCACACAACTGCCGCCTCGCTCGACTACGTACCTGTCCTGCACTCGAAGTACGTTTTTTTTCTTGCGAACTTCACCTTCGCGGAGGGATTGCGTCACGTGTTTACAAACGTCTCTTTTCCAGCGGCCTTTCCCTGAGCTACGAGGGCGTGGAGACAAAGGGCAATATTCTCGTCATAAAAGACGTAACCGCGATCGGCATTGTTGCGTCACAACACGGCAAGGTACTCGCTGCTGTCGCTGCCTTGATTCGAACTCAACGTACTGTTTTTTCTCAAGTTCCACCGGCCGATATTTCGTCTTCACTCCGTACTTTTGTTTTTCGCAATATTTTATTATGTCCCAGAATTTCCCAATGACCGTGGGCCTGCCCGGCCTGCACCGCCAGTCCCAGACCCTGAAGATCCGCTTGCTGCCCGGAGCCCCCCACGCCTTGAAGCTGGCCTCGTTCAACGACGGATCGGGCGAAGTTGTCGTTGACCACGGTTCGTTGCTTGTTGCTGTGGCCAGGGGCGGGGAGCCTGCGTGCCCGCTTGATGTGGCCCATGTCGGAATTTTAGTTACTTGTTGCTTTAGAGCAGCGGTTCTCAACCTTTCCTGCTCCACGGACCATCTTTTTAAAAAAAATGTCTGATGGACAGCTTTGCTGTGCTGACACCCCACGAACAACTCGTCAAAACTGTATTGCATAGAGGTGGTCTTGCATAAATTTATTGTACAATGAAGGTTGCAACTTTCAGGAACGTTATATCAAGGATTTATGGAACTCTTTCTGTGGACCGCCAGTGGTCCATCTGGACCGGCCACGTTGAGAATCACTACTTTAGAGTGAGCCAGGGGCGGAGACCCGAGGCCTGCGTGCCCGTTCATTGTGGCCCGCGTCAAAATTTTCGTTACAACCAAAATTTTGTTAGATGCGCGTATTTGTGCGGCCCACCCACAACATGTGCGCAATCAATGCAGCCCGCGATAGTGAATAGATACCTCACTCCTACTTCAGGCATTGACGTCTCGCACGTTGCTAAGCAACCCGAAAGTGTGCTGGCAAAAGTTAATTTTATTCATTACTTTTGCTTAAAACTAAGCGTTGATTTTGTTGAGTGGCGTTGAAAACACGTTTGAATCTTTCGTTTGAGTAGAGCACGATTTTGACCTCAGATAACCTGTCTGAAATATTTTGACCTCAGATAACCTTGTGCCGATCACGTTCGAAAACTCGTCTGACCTCACAATGAAAGTTGAAGTGGAAGACGTGGCCGGAAACGTCACGGTGCAACCGAAACTGGTTGTAAGCTGCAAGGTGACTTTTCGCTTCTGTTCTTATCCGCATTTTACACATGTTTTCTTTCATTTTCTGTAGGAAAAGATTCAGAACAGATTTGGAGATACTGGCTTTGTTAAGTGCATTTGAAAGAAGGAAAGCGCTACTTTTCTTTGTTTAATTCAAAAGCAGAACGGGCAACAAAGCAGTGGGATCAGGTTTATTATTAAGTGCAAGTTTTTTTAGGCGTTTTAGGGACCCGATTCGGCTCTGACGTTGACTTCATGCATGACTGCATCAGCTCTTTAAATCTTTTGCGAGAGTCCGAACCTCGTTATGCTTGACCGCACCTAGGATGACCTGAACAGATCATTATTACATCACTCACGCCTTTCTCACCTGCATTCCCCCCCAACTTACGCAGCGGGAGAGCTTCGATTCCTGGTCCGATAACTGCAATCTTCGAAGAGCTCTTTCCATCAAAGTTATTTTTTGCAAAATGTTCTTCACAAAGTCCCTTGATCATCAGGCTCATTCAAAGTAACAGGCAATTAGAGTTTGCTAAATTTTGAAAAAGTCGTTTTTTTTCAAAAAAAACAACGTTTTAGTGCCACTTTTGATTAAGATGTAATCGAATTCAATCTTTGATCATTTTCTGTGTGGTTCCAGTTCACAGGCTTGTCAGGCCTGCCCACGTGGACGTGCAGCTGTGCTGAGAACGGTATCGGGGTATTAACTGGGAAACTGAAGCTGAAGAAAGTCAAGAATCCGGTGCCAATAAAAGCCAGGTTGGAGTTGCAAGGGTCTAAGCACGTAAGCCAGTTAATTTTGTTGTTCCAAATGGTGTTTTGTAATTTTTTTTTCAGTCTGAGTGAACAATGCCCACTTTTGGTCGAAAAAAGAAACTCTTGCAACCTCCAAAATCGACATCTTTGATAACAAACCTGAGAAAGTTTTCTGTTATTTTTTTAATCCGCAGTTTGTTATAGACGTTACGGATTGGTATGGTTGGCTTTACAACTTCCCCTTTGTTCTTCGGGAATTTATTGGAACTTGTAGGACTGACTTCCTGTGTTATTCAAAGACACACCCACAGCTGTGTGTCCAAACATAAACGCAAGGTCCAACGTGAATACGACAGCAAGCTTGTGGGTTGTCCTTGTGAAAAAAAACAACTCAGAACGGCGCGTTGCTCGCAGCTGGGTTGTTCGTTGCAAATGCTGTGAAGCAAAATTCGAGCATCCTACAGATTCTTTGTTTAGGTAGAAATTAACTGAACTGGAGGTCCGAGCAGTCTGAAAATATCGTCTCTAGCTTTTTTGGTATTGAAATGATATGAGATTGGCGACAAAGCGCAGAAGCTAACGTTTTTTTCTCGGTATTTTGAAACGTTCAAGAGCGCCTGCGGCTTCTACTTGACCCATACCATCTTCATTGTTCAGGTCAGATCCGGTGATTACCAGTTCTTGCTGCAGCCCTCGACCAAGATTCGAAGCATCGAAATTTTCCACGGCACGCAGGCGACACCTGACGGCGGTGAACAGCCGAGCAAGTTGAAGCCGAGTAAGCACGAACAATGTCTTCAGACGATGGTGGAAACCAATGAGTGTTGAAAATTTGATTGATGCGACTGGTTGTTATGGCAGCGCAAGCTGACGATAAAAACTATCGTTTAGATCAGTGGTTCCCAACGTGTGGCGTGCACTCCACACGGGCTGTTTGATTTTTAAGGGAGCATTGAGGCAAAGTGACAAGGTCTAGATCCAAAGTTTGGAATTTAATATTATATTTCATTCTCCGTTCCATGGATACTACGTTCTTTGGAAGCTTGTTTAAACCAAGGTATTTGTGTTTTAAGTTTCTTAGTTGAAACATGCAGTAGTTCACTTTTTAAATGATGAGATTTATATACAGTACCTCACACAGGGGGCAATCAGGATTTTGGAGGCTATTAAGGAGGGCACGGGCAAAAAAGGTTGGGAACCACTAGATTAGACGCTACTTCGTTGGTTGGTATCCTGTTCGCACTCTGTTGCTGTTTGGACTTTGCTCATTTGCACATACAGCATCGGATCTTCTGTGATGGGAACTGTAGATCGGTTTTCTTTCAAAACCAGAATCACGTGCGTGCGAGAATCTCGACCTGTCGGTTTCGTTCGGGTTCGAACCACCGACCTCGCGATCGTGTCATCGCCAACCGAATGTCATATTTACTCGATTGCTTGCACAGCGATGCACCCGGTTTTCAGTGCTTGGCCATCTGTCTGTTGTAGAGCTGCTCATGAAAGGTGTAATGCACCAGTGTGAGGGTCCTGCAATGTGTATCGGTGCAATAATGCATTCCTATCTAGTGTGTCCTCTCGCAAGCCAGTTGTTTTTAATATGTTAATTTTATATGCATGCAATCACAAGGTGTCATACGCCGGGCACGATTGCGGAATTCTGATTTTTTGTTTTTCTTAACCTTGAGAACTTGCCCTTTTTCCTTTTTTCTCTCTACCACCATTTCCTTTTTTCCTCTCACCGTTGTCTTTTTCTCTCTCACCATTTCCTTTTTCTCTCTCACCATTTCCTTTTTTCTCTCTCACCATTTCCTTTTTTCTCTCTCACCATTTCCTTTTTCTCTCTCACCATTTCTCTTTTTCTCTCACCATCTCGTTCTCGCGCAGGTCAGGATATTTACTGGGAGGCGGGCGAGAAGATCGCCAACCTCACCTTCTGTCTGCTCGACGAAGCGAAGCGCGCGGTGGAGATGACCCCGCGACTCGCCTCCCATCTCAAGGTAAGCGAGGGGTTGTTTCCGGGCGCTTTCGTGAACGTCACGTGGCGGGCCGTGCTCGACAAACGGCGACCTGCACTTTCTCTTTCCAGTAAAATGTGTTTCATTGAGTGGAAACTATTGGCGCCTTACCTGAAAACGCAATGTGCTGCTGCTGGCACAGCAGCGCTGTTAAGTGTTGCGGTGTTAACTTCTCACAATCAATTTGAATAAGATTTAAATGACTGAGGATGCGTAGCGCTACGTGAAATCGACTTCATATACAAGGTATTTACCGACTGATTTACTTATTTGTCACTTTTGTGGAGATTAGTTACTTGTGCGGCGCGGTGTTACGTATGAAATTTGAAAAATTGCCTACAAGTAGATGATTTGCATTCATTCTTGGTTTTTTCACTTCCAGCAGTGCACAAGTAACGGATGTTCTTGCAGTTTTTCTTTCAGTTTGTGTTTCGGCAAACACGCAGGTTAACTGGACCAGCACCTTGTCGTTGGGTGATCTCGAGAAAGGGAAACTACCCGACATAGCGGTGCCCACCAACGTCTCTGACGTCAAGTTCTGCCAAGTGACGTTTGCTGGCGAGAAAAACCTGGAGTTTTCTTTCAACATCATGTAAGTTGCTTTGCTTTTAACATCATGTAAGTCACCCTGTGCTAGATGCAGGTGCATGGCCCAAAATCAAGTGCATTGCACCAAAAGTTTCGGTTACCTTGCTCCAGTCGGTGTCGGATGTTCGTGTCAAAAGTGGTGTGGATTTGTCGGTGTCTGGTTCCGATCCACACCTATGTTCACGAATCTTGGGTAAATGGCTGAAAGATTTCCATCTCAAAATACAAGCGGCGGAGAATGGGGATTTTTGCGAAGCCTCGCTGCGTGACACTTCGCGACAAATTGCGCAGCTGTGAAATTCGTAAAACCTTGAATGCTCAACCGCCTCTTTGAATAGAGAGATCTCAGTCAAGCTTGTTCGGTCGCGTGGCCAGAATCGAAGCCGCACTGCGGAGCGAGTCATGCTTGGCTGCGTCCACGGGAAAGCGATCGGATGTGAACCAAGGACCAGGTTACATCTCTGACCAGGTCCGGCCCTGCGTTGATGTCGAACCAGGGCAGAATGATCAGGGGCTAATGGCGAGCGTGGAGTATTTCAATTCCGCCCAGGGTCGCTGCTCCCGCGATCCTCCCAGAAAAAGCGAACGAATCGATTGCATTTGTAATAAACGCGCGAAGCCGTCGAATATCTCACTACACTTTCCTCCCCTTCGCGCTATCGCTTCGGACTGACGTAAACCGGTTCTTCCCCGGAACCGCAACAGGTTTGCTCTGATTTTTTCTGCTCCAGACCAGTGGCCGGCGAACCGGCCGGGCTGAAGATCACGGTGCACGGCAATCGCAGTGTCAGACTGGGCGTGGTCCGCAGTGACCCGGTCTCGGTGGCGCTGCTCGACGGCTTCGGGAACCAGCTGCACATCAGGCCCGAGCAGGTGGACAAGGTCGTCGTGAGCGCGGACGGCCTGGACGAAGCGCTCCTGACCAAAACGCTCGAGGTGAGTTGATCAAAGACACGCATCATCAAACGCAGGATTTCGGCGTTTATCGCAAGACTTCGACCGTACTTAACTTACGTGTAAATCGTATGACACCGACGATACTTACGCCTACGTGTCACGAAGGTTGACAACGAGCAACTTGTTAATGTTGAGATTTATCTTTGCTTGCGCTTTCAACTTTTGCTTTAAGTCAGGGCTTCTCAACTCATTTTCGTTCGTGGACCACCATGCCTTTTGAGATAACTCTGTGGACCCCAGTAGATAACCAAAAAATTAATCAGACACTAAAATCAATTTACACATTGCATTTAATACACAGTTCTATGGCCAGCAACGAAGTGAACTGTCATTGTTCATGTGGGTGCTTCAGACATCATGGACTTTATCGCTTGCCAGCAACAAAAGTATTACTTTATAAGGAAATCATGTGGACCCCTTCAATAGGTCACCATGCACCCCCAGTTGAGAAGTCCTGCTTTAAGTGATCCTTTTTTACTGTGGTCGTGGCTCCACTGAGGCTCTTTTTGCAGGGCACTTACTTACCTGTCTGTCATTCCTTTGCACGAAGCACTCTTCCAGTTCGTTTCTGATGTTCTTCACGCACATGTTGCAATGAAGTGTTACTTTTCATGCTGCTTCGTGCCGGCGCACTTGTCGTATTTCTGCCACTCGTGGTGANATNACGTATTTTTCTGTTTTTTCCCTTTGTTTACCTTAGTCGAGTTTTTCCTTAAAAGCCGATTTTTCCCGAAGTGCGACCCGAGAGGCCGATGACGCAGTGTACCTGAGGCGGGTCAATGATGCGTGACGCCATCTGTCGCTTAGCAAACAAAACCTCATCTATGTTTCGTTTCGCGATTATTTCTTCCACCAAGACCTCGTGTCATACATCTTGTGAGTGAATACTTTGCTCGCAGGACGACCGGGTGGTGATCACCAACATTCAGTTCAATCAAGGCCCGCTGGGGGGACGCGAACTAGCCGTGCGCTACGGCGATGACGTCAAGGAGTACGCCGTCCTGCAGCTGACCGCCGGATCTCCCGTGACTGTCCGAGTGTCGGGTTGGCCGGATGGAAAAGGTAGTTTTGTTCACAATGCCTGTGCTGCTGCTGGTTTCAATGGTTTCAATGAGCTCCGCGATGCTGCTGGCAATATCCGCTGCTGGTTTTGCTGTAGGGGTGCGCATTGCAAATGGTGAAATATAAAATGTTGCAAACGGTGTT
>JGI24158J21664_10009134_pt1 | contig 13226 bp, 10 predicted proteins | sample Ectturendosymbi3_FD_21664 | JGI IMG/M metagenome (IMG submission 21664) | reverse complement strand
ATTGCAGCGTTCTCACCTTAGGTCTCCAACAGGCTGTTCGGCGTAAGGTATGTTATAGAAAACGTGCACATCTTCTTCGGTGATTCCTCGCACCAAGCCATGATTTGTTCGTACCTGCAAAAAAAAAAAGCATTTGCCAAAACACGATCTGCCTATTCTACAGATTCCTTGTCAACTTGGAAATAGCAGCGAGAACATGATCGCCATTTTTCAGCCTTACTCGGCGCGCCTACTCCCAGTCAGCTGCAGTAAAAGTATTCAGCCTTGTCGTCGGAACTATTGTGTCGGGTTCATTTTCACATATAATTGGCAGGATGCAGTTTGTAAAACTCTTCTGCTCCGCCTTGGTTTAAGCCGTTTCTTGCTCCTAACTGTATTAATTGCATTGTTTCCTCTGACCTGCTTTGTTAGTCTCATTGAAACCTAACCGATATCCCGGAGAAAGCCCGTCTTAAAGTAAAGTCATATTGGTTAATACTCGATGTTTCGTGAAGTCGGACTAGCAAGCACAACTTGTTTTTTAAGTTTTGATAAAAGAACTGCAGATGTTGTTGAATTATGACACAGTGTACCTTCAGACATGGATGTAGGAAGGATGTTTTCCAGGGGTAGCCAAAATGACTTTTCCAGTGCTAGGGGCCGAAAGTGGTGAAATTTCATTTAACACACTCGAAACTAAAAAACAACCTTTTTTGCTGAAAACTTAACCGAAGAATGTCAAATTTCAAAACCCAATGAATACCTAGGTCCCCCTTTCCGCGCCTGCGACAACTATGCTTTCAAATCGAGAGCTTTCTGACGTAAAATAAAAATGCTGTTGAAAGTTTCATTGAATCTTTTGAAAGAAGTCAACACAAATATTTTCGATGAGTGATACTCCAACACTTTCGGAAACTCTCCCTCAGTGATAGTCAGGAATAAGAGCTGTCTGTGATCAATGCATTTTTCACCTTGCATTCAGAAAAATTACAAGACGCTGTTCGTGTGCAATCTCGAAATATATTGGCTATTTTCGTTGGTATATGTATGTCAAGTAGTCTATCTTGGACATTTTGCACTGTTTCAACTCAAGTGTAACACATCTTTGCGGCTTCTTCATCGCTGTATGTTCTAATAGTCCTAGTTATGCTTTTTGTATTTTCAACATAACCTCTAGTCATTTCCAAGCACCATCTCCAGTCTCTGCCTCCTGTTTCCTTCAACATCAGTTCGTGACATTGAAACACGAAATTGATGCACCTCTTGTCTTCCAGTCTGCGTCTACAGCGGCTGTATTTTTCTGACTTCAGCATTTCTTATCTCAGTTCAAAATGAATTTACCGCAAGGAAATCCAGTTATAATGCAGATGCAGGTACAAATTTTTTAGTTTTCTGTGTGAGAACAATTGGCAACAAGAATGCATTAAAACGATGCATTTATGTCCTTGTGCACTGCATTCTTTAAAGCTTATAGCTTCATGCCCAAGTTCGAGAAATGTCTTATTACACTCCTAAGTATTGAAACGAAGTGACGTCGACTAGGATCACTGGCAAGTGCCTGGCCAGGTTTTGGTGGATGAGGCCCTGTTGAAGGAAACCTGCTTGGCCGGTGGATAAGGGGCCTGGCAGGCGCGTAGCAAGGTCTGGGTGGATTGGAGCGAATGGAAAACGAGGAGGCCAGTATTAAGAATAAGAGTAAAAATGGCAAATTTATCAGTCACTTTGAGCAGAAAGGAATCATTTATAAACGGATACTTGGCGCCTCAGGATCTCTACTGGCGATATCCCTGCTATTATGATTACAGCAAAAGTTAGAACAGGTATCATTATGCGCATTACAACTAAGATAAAAAACTGAAATAACACAAACATCGAAAATAACTACAGGGTGTCACAAAATTAGTGCATAAAGTCTTGAGGCGTCGGGATAGTATCTTCTGTGGGTACGTACATCCTTGTTTTAAAGTCCACGAGTTGGGCGTGTTAGCATTTGCATCGGAGGTTGTGAGACAGATTTCAACATCTCGTAATAAATTGTTTTTCCCGGAAGCATGTGACAATCACGAAAATAGAGACAACAAAAAATCTCAGCGTCCTCCCCACAATCACTGTTTAAATCACGAAATTTCCCAGCAAAGTGCGTTTCATGAAATGAAACGTCATAAAATATCTAACTGGTTTAAAAAGTTTGCATGCACCTGTGGCTGGTCAGAGAAAGATTTTTCTACCAATTTCTGAAAATCGTTTTCTTCCGCTTCTGACTGATATTCATCAACCTTCAGATGTTCACCGTCGGACAAAGAAAACCGGTGTTGTCCTTCACTCAAATTGCTCAGAATTTCGTGGATGGCATGGCCATGACCATCGTACGACCACGCGTGTTGACAGTAGTAGGTTAGCACCAACAGCAAGAATGTATCTGACAAAGGTTTCATTTTCACTTCAAATTGAAACCTCAGCAAAACCCACTATTTGACAATTGCATTTGACGCACCTGTGTAATAACATCAGACATTGTGGAATGCAAGTTTGAGAGTAATAAGTCTTCGTGGTCCTCACCAGCTTTTTGTTTAAGCTCCACAACAATGTTTGTGAAGCATCAATGCTTTCGCTAAAGCACTATAAGCACTGTTACGTAATTGATTAGGTAATTGATGACGAATTGGGTAATTGATGACGAAAGACAAATCCGACCGGAAATTTGACGTAGCTGGCACAGTGACGTAGCTGGCACAGATTTGATTCTGGTAAAAGTTAAACGGAGTTACAAACCACACTCCGTCTTTTCAGTCACAGTTCGCTGGCAAATATTCGAAGTAGCTTGATTCCAAGCTTTAAATTTTCAAAGTTGTTTGCAAGACTGGCGAAGATAATGAACAAAAAGAAACAGGCTGCACGGAAAGATGTGAGTTCGGGTTATACTCGATAATATTATGTGCTTTTGAAGAAATTGGGGACTTCCTAAAATTGAAACATGTCGAACAAAAGTGAGGTTGAATTTAAGTAAAGTGATCAATAGCGTTTATCTCGTTCTGGCGGCCATGAATAAATGCCCGACAAGTCAAGCACAAGCGGGACATATGACCCAGCCATACGTTTTCATTGGTTAGCACAGGCAAAGAACAGGTCGGTCTGTTGTAAAATTATCGCTTTTTTCATTCAAAGACAACTTCTACCCAACATTCGTTATCAAGACCAAATCATCAATGTAGCGAATGCTTGACATTTTGGGTGTTTGTTGTATTTCAAATTTGTTTACTCACCCACTCAGATCATCTGCCCGGACGCACTTGATGAACATGACTAAAATTTTAGTTCACTGCAGGTAATGGGCTTCCTCGAGAAAAAAATAAGAAAACTTTGGAACAAGTCATTTAATTCTGAGCCAGCTATCATGTGAAGCAAGCTGCCCCATGCACATCTGGTTTTTATTATTTTAGTGTTCCTCCAATTCAACTGACCAAAGTTTCTTAAAGTGCGTCGCAACAAAGAAGCATATCCCAGGCCATAGCTACATTGAGGCAAATGAGGCGCTTGCCTCCTCGGTAAATTTTCTGTAATGCTGCCACAAAACATTTTTGCAAAGCTATATCAGATCATAGTATATTGTGTCGATGTTTTAAAAAGAGCAGCACTGCAGCAACACTGTGTTGCAACCACCAGAGATACCACCACCCTAGATTGAATAAGGGCACGATGTTGGGTCTGTTCATACGCTAGATTTAACAACATACCCAACCGGGCATGTAATTAACGTATTGGCCTCGGTAAAAAATTGTCCCTGACTACAGTCACGCAATCATACTCTAGTTTGGAGCTGGTTAACGCCCGTTTGCAGTTCAGTTTTGGCAGTGGAGAGGAGAAAAAGGTATTCCACAAATTTAGGCACAAACTCTTTTTCATACGAGCTTCAAAGACCTTTAAGTTATTTTTTCTTGGAGCTTCACTACTGGACATCGCTGTTCACTTTTCCGACTGGTGGGATTAGGTGGTTGAGAAAATAGCCAATCTCTTGCAAATGTAGTCTATTTTCAATGCAGTTAGAAGCTAGTTGAAGCAACTCGCCTCACGTCAAGATATGTGCATTCTATCTTGCTTATCCATTTTTTGTCACCCTGTGACGTTTTGCAAAAACGGCACCATATCTTTTAACGGCACCATATCTTTTTTCTAATATCTTTAACGGCACCATGTCTTTTAAAGACACCACATCTTTTTTCTAATTAAAATATTTTGACCAGTTCTCAAGCATCTTCAAAGCCAACTTAATTTTGCTCTTTGTTTTGTTGAACATATCTAGAAAATTGAACTTCCCACTGAAATAGCTCTTCACTTAACTCCTGACTTCTGCATGCTGCATTCTATGTGTGTTTAAATACCCACTGGTAGGGGCTTCACGATTAACTGCCAACGGATCACATTAATCACTATCATCCCTCAACGTAGGCACGATAACTGCAAGTACCAATGTGTAATATGCAAACATTACTTCAAACACGCTTTCACAAAATTTGCACCTGCCACATATTTTGTACGCCAGTATTTCTTGTTGCTTGGGCAGCAAGGGACGATTTGTGGGTCATTTAGCAAGTCTTTTTTAGAGTTTTCAGTCAGCAAAATATGTTCAAGTTTCTTATTATTCCACTAAAAAAATTGTTTTGATCGCTGGTCCAAAATGACGAAGCTGCTTTAACTTTCTTGCTTCAACAAACGAAAGAAAGGTCTTTCCATGGTTGCCTCTCCACGGGTCTGCTTAAAACTGCAGCCTACTTAACTACAGGTCTCCTACAACAGGGGTCTCAAACACGCGGCCCGCGGGCTGCATGTGAACTGCGAGGGCATTTTGTGCGACCGGCGAGGCTTTTGGGGAAATTTGAAATGATTATCATTTACGTTATGTAATTTAATCACCTGTATTTCAAAAGAACTCGCCTAGCGACTGAACAAGTTCCTTTTAAACGAACGCAGAAACGGTGGGGAAATGATTCGCCTATGACGCATGATACATTTTGCAGGAAATAAGGTGTAAGAGCTGTTTGTAGTTAAGTTCAGGTACCGCCATTGTTGTCTCAGCGTCATAATGCGGCCCTCCGGTAGTAATAATGCGACCCCGGGTTACTTTATAAGTCCTCATTTGGCCCTAGGAGCAATTTGAGTTTTAGACTCCTGTGCTAAGGCCTAGTAATCCTTAGGCCTACCAGGGTCTAGTGCAGGCCACTACACTGCAGGCCTACTGGAGTCTGCCGCGGTTATTAAAATACATTTCTACCGCGGCCTGATGAGGTCTATTGCGACATAATACTTTCTACATCGGCCTACTAAAATAGCCATACCTGTAATTTGGCAGGGGAGGATAGAACCCCGGTAAGCTTGTTGTTTAGTAGGTCGTAGTAAATCTGTAGTTTATTAGGCCGCGGTAGGTAGGCCTGTATTTTTTATATAACCGTCTTCCCACTGCTAGATATCGTTACTATGCCAACACATTCGCCGCTGATCAACAATTTGTAGAAAACAACTCTCGGCTGATCAGCTAAACAATTAATCAGTTAAATGATTAGTTTTTCTCTTCTGGCATTGTTCCAAACAGGGGAGGATCCTGGGCGGGAGTTGGGCGTTCGCCCTCCCTAAAGCCTATGGAAGTAACTTTATTTACAATATTATCTTACAATTCGGTCAACAACATTCGCGACATGAGGCCATTTTGCCGCCCAATCCTTTGTCACAGCAGTTCTGTGAAGTATACTTCATCACTCGCACAGTAGCGAAGCTGCTATGAGACTTGACTTCCAAATATTACTGAAATCGCCCCTCCTAACCTTCCTGGATGCATCAGCCCTTAGTTCTGAACCATCCAAAAATCTTTCATGCTCTACATAAAACCCGGAAACATAAAATTTCAACTGTGGCACATATTTCTGAAACTCAAATGAAGAAAGCTTTTTCATAGCTAGGCAATGTGAGTATTTAGTCACTTTGGCGTCTCCTGGTCGAATAAAGAAGAAATTCACTGTTTAAGTAACATAAATGGACACAGACTGACAGTTGAAATGACACGATGCAAGTGTGTCTTTATGTCGGAATAACTGAAAGGACTTCTTGTAATTTGAGAAAACCACACGCTGTTTAGGTGGAACGTATATTACGTGACGTTAGTGGCGTATTTAGGTGTCGCAGGCATGATTGTGCCATGGGCGCCACTTTGACCGGTACGAGAAAATTAATATCTGTGACTTCCTATTCTTCAACCTCTATTTTGCGCCCCATGCAACCATTAACTACATAGCTGCATCAACCTTACTAATGATAATACTTTATTTTAATTCGGGCGTGTTGCACCAGCACCACCAAGCATTATGATAAAAGATGACATTGTGACACAACACGATGGTCAGACATTATGACAGAACAAGAGTACTCGCTTGCCATATCTAGATGACCTTGTCCTTCCCACACCATAACAAAGTTTTGTTTCATTTTGAAAGAAACTGTCCTTTGCCGTTGCAATACGTTGAGTGATTGTTTGTGAGATTTTATAATTTGGTCAGCCATAAGTATGAAATATGACAACGTTATTGTTTGAATGTTTTGATATTCTCTATGCACTAAAACTAAATGAATATTGAAGTATACTATGGTCGTTATAGATAATTTATGATTATATTTACTTAAAGCAAAAATTAAAAACAATTTTCTTTTTTGAATCATTTATTTTCTTCGTGGTTTATGTTGCGAAAATATTGTACCTATATCCAATATTCAAATTATCATAAAGAGCGCAAATTTAAACTTTTGCATGGGCGCCATTCCGACTAGACACGGCACTGTGGGACGTGCAAGGTAATTCAAAGATTTTGATCTGGGTTCCTCTGCCTCTTTGATAAAATTACAACTGATGAGTATATTTAGACTGAGCTTTCATAATCCACTGCTTCTGCTCCACGATTCTGATGTCAATAGCAGCATGTATACGTTTTCACTGATGTCAGACTTATATTTCATAAAAAAGCAGACGTAACTCTATTATGCACATACGTCATGCATTTTCGTACTTTTTATACGCACCGATGCTAAGTCAAATAGTTTTCATAGCCGGGAAACAACGTCACCATCAAGAATAAGAAACTAAATTATGAATATGTGACGTGTTATAAATGACTTACTTACGTCATATTTACACAGAAAAACTTACGTCGTATATACACAGAAAAAGAGAAACTGAGTTTCAGCTCAAAATGTTTTTATCAATAATTCCCATCACATACAAAGAAGTACTCCCAGGTGGCCCCAAACACAAACAACAAGTTCTGTCCCCGGTCATCGCACTGAACGAAAAAGAATAACGATATAAGTGCCCTGCATCAACCAGTGTGATCACAATTTGTAGCCGAGCAAACATTCAGAAATCGCAACTGCTTCGTACTTTTCATCTGAAGTAAGCTGCAACCATGGGCGTCGGAAGTGGGGCAGGGGGGTTTCCCCCCATGGAATTTGAATTTTTTTGCAAAAAAAGGTTGCTTTTTTTTAGTTTTGATTGGGAAAAAACAAATTTCACCACTTTTGGCCCCACCCTGGAAAAGTTCTGGAAAAATCCCCAAGTGGTCCCCGCCTGAAAAAATCTTTCCGACGCCCATGGCTGCGACTGTGAGTGCGCTGAGTAGATATCGAGCAATCTGGCATCCTTACAGCCACACAGCGCAGTACTGAAAATCAAATACACCTTTGTCAGAAATAGGAATGCAACATCATAGTAACAAAATTCCGGTTTCGTCTGGCATTATTTGCTTATACACCGATATTTTGATTAATCTTCCCGTTTATCACATTCTCAAGTCAGTTTTCTCAAACGGAGATAAAATGTTTCGTGTTGTCGGAAAAATGTTTGTTGAATAAAAATTGCGCTGATGCGTTCGAACCAAAAATTTCCAAAGCAGAAGCCAGTTACTGCTGAGGCTCCCACCACAGAATCTCCGGTGGCTGCGCATTTGCAAAGTACCTTGGAAAACAAACTTTGCTCCGAACAAATAAGAATCAAATGGGCTTCCGCAATAAGTGAACGACTAACGTCATTTTTAAATTATTCCTTGAAGNGTGGCTCGTAACAAGTTTATTATTTTCTGGTCTTGTTGACTTTAATTAACCAGTACGCGCCATTAGCGCTGNCGACTAAGTTCACATCGTAAAAATGACGGCCAACGTATGCATTGGTTCGATTAATCCTGCACAGCAGTAATTGCGCTGTTGGAAACTGTCACAATTTCAATCACGTCAAGTCGAAGTCGTCCTAGTATGCACAGAGTAAGGTTCAAACCAGAAGTGACAAAACACGTTTGAAACTTATTTAGCAAACAGGTTTAAACTACTGCTTCAGAACCAGAAGCCGAGAAAATGGGAAGCAATTCCGAACTTTGGTCCAACGACTCGACTAACAGACATGTAGGCATCGTAAAGCTAAAATTCACATCGAATATCACCAAAAATAAATGACAAACAGCAGGTGACACCGACATCGTTTTTGTTGCTTCAGTAGAAGCTATGAAAATCGAAGTAGTGCTGTTGCCGCAGTGATGCATGTGGTGAGATGGCAAATTGAAAAGACTGTCCTTGAACCAGTGCTTGTTGTTGAAACGTATGTGGTCGTCACGACTGCTTCTCCTTCATCAGTAGTTGCTGGTGCCTCCTCAGCTTTTGTAGTAGTTGTCCCGGGCACGTTTGGAGTTGGTGCGAGGTAGTATCCTAGAGAGTCCCAAAAGTCGCACTTGTCTCTGTGGTAAGAGGACAACACATTTGGTTCGGGTGCGACTTGTTGCAGATACGACCACGAATTGAAATTCATTTCTTGTCGTTGCACCAAGTGTGGATTCGACATCTGCACACAAAAAATCAAGTCATCATCACGAAAGGTTATTTTTATAAAGTTCATAGGTTTTCATAAAGCGACAGTAGAATTTGCTGTAACCCACAAACGAATCGCTATAAAAAATTAAAAGTTTGGAGTTCTATATTGCATTGTCAATCTGTATCTCCAAACGGCAATGTTTTCGCGTCATGAAATGCAAAGATTAAAGATTTGGTCGGATAAAAAGTGCTAATTATAATCTGGGAAAAGTTTTACACTGGTAGAAGTAGATTTTTTGAAAACACGAGGATCCTAGTTTTGAAAACATCACCAGAAAGTCAAGACAATAAGTTTTGTCCAGCAAAAGAGAAAACCAGTAGGATGTCCTGAAGATACTTTTTTAATAACTTTTATGAGACACTTAGTCATATTTTTTCAAATTGTTTTAAGGCGTAATAAAGTTTTTGGTATTGTTTTTGGTAACTGAGAGTTACAACAAAAGTATGTAATTCAAGCACTCTAAATATCAACAAAAACATTTCAGTAAAAATTGAGAAGTTTTAATAAATGCTGACACTCAGCCCAAGCTCTTGATTTTAAACATGTAACAACCAGCACCCAACCTGTCAGTATAGTTTTTGTAATGCGGCTGATACGTCAAATTTGGTTGCTTAGCGGATATTCGGTTGTGGTTGCTTAATTAGCGGTCAGTCACAAAGAAACCTGAGTTATGCTGAACCGCAGATCCTCACTTTTTTCGAAATACAGGCATCGGCATCGCACTGTCGGAAACACCTGGTCATACCTTACAAGATCGTAACGAAAGTTATAATTTTCCGCGCCAGTTAATCTTTGTCTTTTCCGAATAAGATCAAAACATTTTCAAGCATTCTTTACTATTACCGCATAATATGTAGAGCAGGATATTTTCTCCTTATAACTCTCGGCCTACAAGAAACTTTTTGCAGGTCAGACGCGTAGTTAGATGTGGAAGAGAGAAGCGCCGGAACTCTGCAGTCTCGGCCACTTGTCAGTATATCTTCTGTGAGAATTCGCCCTCGTTTCGAGCACGTTTCAGAATGACTATTTTTTAATCCCTGATTGCAAATTTCAGTGAAACGGCTGAGCAAACGCGTGTGTGTATGGCCCACAGCCTTATACTGTAGCATGGCATTTGAACTGTCTTTGAGAGCACTTGTTGTCAAGAATCATTAAACGAAGTTGTTAATTAGCCACGTCAAAACGCACTCTATTTCTCCTCACCATAGCGGTCGACCTGGATTGTTCGCTGTCACGTGCCTGGAAAATTCCGGCGTACGGTAAATCTCCTGGCGTGGATAAAACGAACTTCTTGGTGTATGTGCGCTGGTGTGTTTTTGAGAGTAATTAGTGTTTTCTGGTGAGTAATGCTTGCGTAAAAGTAACAAAGTAATGAGTGTAGTTTGAATCTTGATCGTGTTTTGAAACAGGTCTCCTCGTGAATCTCGTTAGAAAAAGGATTGCAGATCATGAAGGTGTAGTCGGTGGATATAAATAACAATTAGTCAGAGTGATTTAATTTTTATTACAGGTAATTAAAACATCATTAACAAGCTATGCAACCACATCTCAATTTTCAATTGCTGACCGCAACATGTATTTGAAACACCCATTAATGTACTAATGAATATGCAGTTACGAATGCTCATACACATGAATACTGTGCGAAAAGTGGTCCTTCGTGTTGTGGGAACTTTGTCCACAAAACACAATTTCAAAGGATCTTTAATAAGGCACTCTACATTGAGTAATATATACGAAACCATAAACCCAGAACAGGAAAAAACCAAGACCTTGCAACCAAGCTGCAAAGACCTCGTGACATCAAAAGAAAGAATAACTGATGCACCAATAAACCAAAGGTTAAAAAAAGGTTATGACCTGAAGAAACACACGCTTAACCATTAGTCTCCAAAGATCAAAACACACTGACACCCACATGAAGAAAAGATTTGTCGGCCGGAGACGACAAAGAGAAGGAAAGCGTGGTAGACACCTATTCTCGCAAACAACAACAGTTGGAATATAAAGAACGAAGTAAAATCACGTGCAGTCACGTGCAACATCCTCCGACATACAGAAACGATACTTCACACACGTAGCTCATGACTGGAACATAATCACAACAAAATATAATAGAAAAACAAGACACGCCCACTGCGACAAGGATCACAAGATGGTCGCGAGTGAGGAAAGCGAGGGCGTCTCAAAGACAAACAAAACATTTTTCTATAAGAACCACCAAAATACTTGATCAGATCAGAGGTGTTGCGGTACGCTCTTGAAGAAACATCAAGACAGAAGAACCACGAAGAAACTCAAGACTGAAGAAAACAAGGACTCGTCGTCCGTGCAACAAACTTTGTTTGTTACACGAGGTGAACTCTGTTCAATCCCTCATCAAACAATGAAGGCAATTCAAGTAAAGGTAAAGACAATGTATATGAAATAACATTTCTCAAAACAATCATGTTATGCATGTATCATGTTCTTTTCAGAGTACGACAACTGTATCGTGCTATACTAGAACTGCGATACTCTTCTTCACAGAACATGACTAGAAGATGATAAGGTTTGAATGATTGCCATGAAAGATAAAAAACATCCAACTGTATTATCTTTTCAGACTATGAAGCTCGGCTTAAAAAACAAGTCTGACATCTGAACTTCACCGAACACTGATCGGTAACAATCAAGTGCATTACTTTTCACGTTGCTAAAAATATAGAAGTTGCACTTAAGTTTGTCTGTGTTAAGATTCCGGGTAACTCACATTCAGGCAAGAATAAGTGAACTTAAGCTTTCATGATAATCTAGCCTTGGTAATTTTCGTCGAACCCATTAGAAATACGATTTACCTAAAACGGTTTCTGTCTTTTGTTTATGTGTAAACAACACGTAAACAAAAGATAGAAATTGCATTCGTGCAATGTTTGCCTCCCCGATAGTGAAATTCTGGCTTTTGAAAACAGTCGTGATTGAAGAGTTATACGCCATTAACGAAACTGATCACAAGACTTACTCTTGCAGTGTTCATGTTTTCCTCAACATAAGCAGGCCACTCCGGGTAACTTCCCAGATTTGAAACGTATCCGGAATTGGGGTCATCTCCAGCAGCCAGGTTTGCCCAGTAATGAGCGTATTGGTTCGCAATCGACATGTCGTTCATCGTGTAATTGTAACTGTAAAAAACAAGTGAAAAAANTNTTTACCAAAAGCAGCAACGCAGTTAGTCGTTATTGATGTTATAAAGAGTCAGTGGCGTATTTAAGTTTTAATTCTGCNGCTAACAGTCTGTAACCTTTTGGAACACGCCACTGCATTTGTGGTGTACTGTGATGATTTATGAATCATACTCTNGGCATACCCTACGAAGGCGCGTAAAGGCTTCGGATGCTGTCCTATACATTAACGTATTAAAATCTCCAATGAGAATAGAGGTGTTTTTGCAGTTAATTTTTCAGGAGAATGCTCGTTTGGGCCTTGTACACTCGTCGTAAATACTTTCTTTCCGTCTACATGCTCGACAACAATTTATTGTTTTCATAGGCGTGGCAACTGCACAATATAAAAAATGACAAGTACATAACTTGCCGTAAAAAATGATACTTGTTTTCAACTGCACTTGCAAAATTCAAGTGATTTCGTTTTAGTTTGATCTTTGCAAAATAAAACTTAACTTGCCAATTGAAATGGCATTCAAATTGTTGTAAAGTTTGAACAAGATTCAATCTTTTCTGTTCTAATGTGAAGAAAAATAATATCTTTCATTTTTCGGTCAAAAATACATCATGACTGAAAAACAGGCTCGAAGTGTCTTGCTATTCACATATCAGGAAAATGTTTGTAACTAGAAACATAATACAATTACTGTGTAACGCAGTTTTACTGGTTTTACGAGGTGAAATTCTGGTTTTGCAAGTGCGTGTGATCACAAACCAGAGCTGCACTCAAATATTAGGTTGCACAAATATTGTCACAGACATAAGTGTGCCCAAACATCTCTCTGTTTGATTTATGTTGCGACAATGTACACCGAGGTATGTCTCTGTTCATGAAAAATCTCTTTCAAGTTTTCATAATACTCACAGACAACAACCACCCTGGCGATCAGATCCAACTTGGAAATTTTTTATTAAGCCCGAATGCTTCTGCATGCTAGGCTCCCAAAATGTCTCTGTCTTTATGTGTAGAGCACAGGAGAGGTTCTTACCTTCTGGGCGACCAGTAGGAAAGCAAATTCAAACCTCACCAGTCACCATCTCCAGAAAAGCTTCGAATTTCAGTTTAAAACTAACAAACTTTGTAACCGCGCAAAACGGTTCTGGCGTTTTGTTATATACACACATCTTGCTTTGTTACCATCATGGAC
>JGI24158J21664_10009133_pt1 | contig 13226 bp, 8 predicted proteins | sample Ectturendosymbi3_FD_21664 | JGI IMG/M metagenome (IMG submission 21664) | reverse complement strand
TATGGCCAACGTCAGTCTTCCCACATGCAGCAAGAACACCATCACCGACAACCACGGCAATCCGGCTTACTTAAAACAATTTTAAGTAAGCCGTAAACCGTTCGAAACCGAGAAAATTCACCCGGATACGGGCAACGCAGCAAGTGTTAAGACTGCCGTTGGTCATAAGCCGGTTCGTACCGGATTCTGTGTGAAGCCACCTTAAATCCTGTTGAGGTTTTTGACGTGGTACACATGCACTGGTTGAAAAAAAGGACAAAAAACAGCAGAGCGTAAGTGGCGCTATGTTCGCTTGTGGAAACGAATGAACTGGAGTTATTCCGAACAGGCTGATTCAACACACTAATCAAGAAATTTCCAAATCCATTCGAGAACATTGACAGATAGAAGCAAATCAGTGATTGAGAAAACAACACGAATCACTTATCGCTTTACAATCAGCCGACTCTCTATAAAGCTGCCGCCTGACATCTGCCACCGAAACTTTAAGCCTTTTCTGTTTGCATGGTTAAAACCCACGAATGCGATAATTTTCTCTTTTTTGGAACACACACTCGACTTGCCCAACTTCTTCTGTTTATACGGCTGACGCCGAAGCGTCAGAAAAACTCTTCTCGCTTTACAGAAAGCACGGCCGATCGATGCCAGCCTCAGGCATGCACGTGTCTGCTGCGAAACGACTCGCTTGCAGAGTTGGTGCAGGGACTCTTTGCTAATTACAAGTTCTAGGTTTGCTGTAAGCTTTCAAGGAATCATCCGACTGTGTTCTACTTTCATCTTTTCGCGATGATTCAAACTTGCACAATGCACATATCTGTATGTAAGTGACTGGTCTCCACAGTGATGAAAGATTTGAGTCCATCAGCAAAATTTTTTTGTGTTTCTTTACTTAAAAAAAGAAAATTTGCTGATGGATTCAAACCAGTCGCCAGTGTGGAGACCAGTTACTTGAAGAGTCTTTGCTAAAAAGAAAACGGACGCAGAGGTTGCTACAGGCTCATTTTCGCTGTTCATCTGAGAAGTCGTCAACTTTTTGCGCGTGCTTCGCGCACTTAACAGTAGCTTTGGTTTTTGCTGCTTCTCTTTCTGCGTTGTCGCAGCATCAGGACGCATCAGCATCGCAACATCGCAGCATCAGCTGTCGCAGACGCNATTTCACAACTAGTTCAACTTTTTAAGACCTCGACGCNAATTCACGCCGTGGNTTNGTTTGTGTGTTTGTTAGTAGCACCGCTGAGTGAACANTCCAGCAACAAAACAAAAAAACGCCAAATGAACAGCAGCAGTAAGTAGTCAGTGCACACCAGTTAACTTTGAGGCCAAACCAGGTCGGACCCAATGAAGATTACACCCGCTCACCTCTGCCTTCGTCTTCCGCTTCGTCCACCGGCTTCGGTCGCGTGTCCTGAGGAGGATTTTGGGCGATAGCAGCGTCTCCGCTCGCTGCTGCTGATGGCGCTGCGATGACGCCTGGGCTAGCCTGGAAAGCTGCGTCGTCAATTCCGCCTCTTGGTTCCGGTTTTTCGACCATGTGGCCGTCCGCCTTTGCTCGAATGACGTCAGTCGAATCCTCCTTTAAGCTCGTCGCGTCATCGCGCGGCGCAACGGTTTCATCTCCGGCGACGACTGTCGAACGGTAATGCGCGGGGACATCTTCGGCTTGAGAATCACTGGCAAGGATGTTGGTGTCGTCGTCAGCCGGTGGCCGCGTGGTGGTAACTTCGGTTGTGGCGACTTGGTACGTGGAAGCGTCGTCTTCGGCAACAATTTCTTGTTTCGGGTGAGCTTCCGCTGAAAAACATCGGCAACGTGAAAGGGCACAACATCGGAAAACATCGGAAACGTGAAAGGGGCACAACATCGGAAACGTGAAAGGGGCACAATATCGGAAAACATCGGAAACGCGAAAATATTTCGCAGGGCATGAAACCTGATCAACCCATTCTCGATCAAATGGCGCGTGCGTACAACAGACGCATGGTTTTACTGCAGATACGAAAAGACGATGATAAGAGTCTAAGTTACAGCAAACCCGCCACGATCAGGCTGCAACTGCAAGCAAGGTCTTCGTAAGAGCTCGTAGGTGTAATGGGAAAAAAACTATTGAAGTTTACGCCAAAACCATTTGGCATCACTGGTCGCAACGTCACACGTGTTGCTGCTGTGTTGCACAAGTTGTGTTATGTAACAATCGCGGCACCATTCCCGCGTCCCTCGTTTCGCCGCTTCAAGGGTTACGAAGCGTAATTACAATTTACAAATCCATTCGAGAACCAATAGATCACGCGCGGGATACCGAACCACTTCCGCATTCATCGCAAAAAAAGAGAACCCGTGGGCTCAGGCCCGTAGCCAGGTTTTAAGGTTTGAGGGGGGAATTACATTTTTAGCGGCGGGCAAGATTTCTGTTTTCATTCTATGCTTAAAGCAAATTTTTTGGAAAACAACAAAACTTGGGGGGCAATGCCCCTAAATGCCCCCGTGGCTACCGGCCTGCGGGGACGTATAGCTACAAGGAGCCAACCAATGCACTTTGACCCAGGACAGAAAATGGCAAAAGTTGTCACGGGCTGTCATGGACACTTCGTGACTTGAAATTCAATTGACAGTCTTCCACACTAAACAGACTCATGGATGTAAACTGTTATGCGGTTAAGCATTACATATGTACACAGCTCGTTTAGGTCGTAGCTACAATCATTAAGACACCACAACGACCTGAACAAGCCACAGATAGTTCTTAGCTGCCAATTCCTCTGCTGCCAAGCGGATGTGAGCATACAGAAAAGTGATCGGGTGATGTTTTGCTACAGTATTTACCAAATGAGATTCAACGCCAGCGCAGGCAAGGAAGCCTGGGCAGCAAACAGCACACGTTCGAACGAGAATGTCTCTCGGAACACAAAAGTTGACAACAAGCAGAGTTTCGAGGCTAAAGAGAAGCGACCAAGTGGTCTGTTTGCACAGACTACCGGCGTCGCGACTTAACAATGCTCAACCATTCCCGACTCACCCAGGTGCGCTGTTTCCATACGCGACGTCACGTTCGACGCAGTGGGTGGGGCGAAAAGCTTGCGTGGAACACACATCGCAGTTGCGCGGAACAAAGTGAGTTACGGAACAAAATCGTTTCATCCGTCGTGAAACGCTACGATATTTTTATTTCATTTTTCTTGTGCCTTTCCATCTCTCTCCCACATTTTCCAGCAATCTGATATCTTTCTGCACTGCTGTTTTCGTATACGCGCTGTGGGTTGCTGTACAAATTTTGGCTTTTGTACGCTGTGTTTGTAAAGCGCCTTGAACGTTTTTTTTAAGCGCTCAGCAAGTCTCATCACCATTATTGTATTGTTATGATTATTATTTATAAACCAGGGCTGATGACGGGATCATAAACGACTGTTGTTGACAGCGCTATATTTAAATAGTGCGCCAAGAAATCTTTTTGTCCTACCATTTGTTGCAAAGGACTTGTTGTTACACTAACATCATCAAAATAAAGGCAAACGAATAACCTTATTGACAGTGGGAGGGAATCTGACGGATAACATCTGATCAAGCCAAACGGCAATATCAGGGATAGTCGTAAACGTGATGACGGCAGAAAGCGACAGAACAGAGTCACATTTATTTGAACAAAAAAACGGAGTCATATTGTTTAAACTATTTGTTAACGAGCCAACTGGGCAGAACTGAAAAGTTGACGCGATTTGAACGGTGTCCAGCTGCACTAAGGTTGCACCATCTTCCCGATACACTGACGCCAGCAACCCAGAGCTCATCGGCCGCCATGTGAACTACAGGTGTAGCCACGGGCCACGCCCCCCAAAAATGTTTAGCATATCTATCTCGGGGGTTCCACCAGCAGGGAGGAGGGGTGAATGATAAAACGGATAAGCACGGCTTTTTCAAGTCTCTTCTATAAGATCGAGACTGCACAGCGCAAGCACGTGGCAATATATGGCGCTCTTCTGTTCAAGCATGGGGTTATTTTTTCGCTGTGACATCTCGGTCATTTGCCCCACAATAGTGTTAAAATTCGACGTAATTCACTAGCCTGCCTTTTCAGACATTATGACCGGAATGACTCAATTTTTTCTGTGATTTAAAAAAAAATCGGTCTATGACTGAAAAAAACTAGTTTTAAACAGCAACAGGAGGTAAATACTGGATCAAAAGTCCTCAAAACAAAAGCCCAATTTTCAGATAGAAGCGTAAGTAGCTCACAGTCATCAGCTTGCCGTGATTCTTCTTCAAATGGTATGGCGCGATCTTCAATCTTTTCGTCCTTTTGCGCTGCATCCGGGCTTTTGCCACGTTTAGTCGACTTTCTGCGTATGCTTCTGGTTCGCTGAAGCCCAGACGGCTTCTCTGCACAACAGCAGATCATTCGCTGTCAAGAGCGCGTAAGTCTAAACCAGGGTTTCCCAGCCTTTTTAGGATCTCGCACCACTTGTGCACCCCAGCATTGTCAACGCGTGCCACTTCTTCCAGAACAACTAATTTGATTCTAGTTGATTCATGAGGATAATATAGATTAAAATAACAATAAAAAACCACAACTAAATTTAACGAGATCTTTGATTTTGTTTACCTTCCACCAATTGGTCGACGTGTGGCGTAAATTTGCTAACAACGAATCGAAAGCCATAATGTTACGATACAATAGGAACAGCAGGCTGCAAGAAAATTTATATATTTAGAAACAAAGCCCTATACGTAAGCTAGAAAGCTGTGAATCCAGGTTTTTGTGAAAAATGTAAGTTACTCGCGTACCACTTGGAAGACCTTCGCGTGCCACTAGACGTGCGTGTACCACAGGTTGGGAACCCCTGGACTCCAAACACTACTGAGGCTATTGGCCAGCGATCTAACTGACAATAATGCAAGCCCCTAAAATCTGACCTTCAATAAAGGATTGCTGGACAATTAAAATAAACAAAAATTTAAAATTTGTAATTTAAAGCTTGCTTGAAGTACTGCGAGTAAAATAAACAAAATCTTCTTTTAACCTGCCGAAAACAAGTGTTCTCGGTCGCTACCGCCAGTGCAAGAGGACAATCAAAGCCTAATTTTCGAAGAAAATAATGCAGCCTTTCGCTTCTACCTTTTTCGTCCTCTTCGTCAGGAGTTAGTTCCAAATATTCATAGTTATCCGGTAAAACGACAGCATCTTTTGCGTCCGCCTGTCCCGAGTACCAGACTAAACACAAATACCAGTCGATTATTATTGGCCAATGTTTATTTAAGTTTGAAATCAAGCAAATATGAGTCTAATTTTTCAGGTGAAGGCCGGTGTTGCAGTCTCTCTCCCTATTTAGGAATAGAAAGACGCACACCATAATGGGCCCATATTTTACGGAGCGAGGTTTTAGCAATTGCATTTGTTTGCAGGCTGGGGCGTAACGAGGAGGGCAAGAGAGGCACAATTCCCCAGGCGCCGAATCACGGCGAGGGGTGCCAAATGGCCGCAGAGGGCGCTGAAATGTCCCAGTAATGTTACAAGCACTTTCTTCAACGCAGTACATTTGCTTCCGAAAGACCTCAGGTTTGAACATGAGGGTGCCAAACTTGCTTCTTGCCCCGGACGCCATGTAACCTCGTTACACCCCTGCTTGCAGGAGGCCGCTGTTGTTGTACCACCATAACAGCCTATCCAGCTCTTGGCACAGGCAAGCAACGGATAACAGCGCGTCCGCCGTTAACAATCAACAACAGCGTAAAAAAAAGAATTTGCACAACAACAACCAGTAAGCTTCTCGCAATGCATTATTTCTTGTTGCGAAGCCAAATAATATGACATGAGCTGGAAAGAACAACTACCTGGAGCGCTCGTGCTCGTCGTATCTGTCGCGGTTGATATGCTGCTGGTGCTCATGGCTTCTGCGAACAGTGAAACGAGATATAACGTCGCTTTCCGCAACGCGGTTATATTTTTAAGAGTTTTGACCGCGCGTGGCAGCGAGTGGATGGTCACCTTAAACAACACACAATCGTTGGTAAATTGAAATCACGGCAAAAGTAGCAAATGCAAATTGATGTTAACTGCTGCGACCAGGGGCGTATCTAGGGGAACCAGGGGGAACAACGTCCCGGACGCCGAAGAGTCCCAGCAATGTCGCAAGAGTTTTCTTTAACACAGTGCATTTACTCCCAAAAGGCCTCAAGTTCGAACACGTCGGCGCCAAACTTGTTTCTTGCTCCGTTCGCCATCTAAAGGTAAGAACTTTAACTTATTACTTGATTAAGTAACTTTGCCGTTACTTTATATTTCAAGCAATTTGCTTTTAGAAAAGTTAAAATTTCAGATGCCACGTCTGTTACTGTAAACGCAATATTATAAATGATATGCATCATCACGCATAAAACAAGCCGTTGAGGTGAATAGATTTCTTGTCTGTGCAGAGCGATTTATGAGTCACAATTGTTGATTGTCATCGTGACTACGATTTGGAGCTATAGAAGCTCATTTCATTAAACTGAATCGCGGCCAACAAGTGTGAATTTTTTCTGATTATGTGATTTAAAAAATCTGATCATGTGATTTAAAAAATACAATGATTTTGATGTGCTTGAATGTTTTCAAGTCTAAATTGTGATCTGTTAGAAATTACTTACGGCTTAAACCAGGGGTGTACAACCATGCAGCACTGACTAGCCAAATGCACATAACCAGATTGGTTCACGGGCCATGGCTGCATGTGTCAAGCTCTTTCGGGTTAGACAAATCGCTGGCCGCCCACTGAAGATTGGCAATGCGCCCTTTGAAAATCTGGACCTTGCCACGGGCCACAAAACTTCAACTCCCGGGCCACGGGTGGCACACCCCTGACTCAAACAATAAATTTTTGTTACTTGAACCTTACCCTAGCGCCATCCAACCTCGGTAAGTCCCGGGCTGTGACAAATAAAACAGTATGCGAAGGAACGATATGCTGCGCAAATGGTAACAAAAAATTCACTCATATTGGCAACAGCCAACATCGCGGAATATGGTAATAAGCAAGCAATAGCATGGAGCAAGCCATGAATGCAAGAAACATTGCGAAGTGTGATCGCAACGCACAACCAAAAAGCTAGCAGTTCTATGAAGTCAGGTGTCTGTGTGTAGTATGCAAGCGCAGCAATAGGTAATTCGAAGAAAGTCGATACGCTTGGGTGCTAGCTGCGACCTGTTTCGAATGTGTGATATATCGTGAAGATCGAATTCAGTTATTCCGTTTAAAAATTACCTGCTATACGAAAAAACAGACCACCTCAGCCAGTCTGTTCATTTCTCACCAAGCGCCTCGCAAGCGCAAGTTTTTTTTCAGGAAGAAATAAAAAATGTCAATGCTCATTGCATGGCACTCACGTTGCTTTCTTATCTTGTAGTGCGCAGTTCACCCCTGAGCGTTACATTTTCATAGGAGCCACAAATTTGCTTGAAAAGATTGCAAACGGTCACGAAAGAAAGTTCGTATTAACAGGCTCTTGAAAAAATAGGGCCGTAATTAAATGATCTAACAGTTACAGCGGTTAATTAACTGAAAATACCAGCACAATCACATTTCTGTCCGCACGTTGAAACAAGGCTTGGTCTTTCCGCAAAAAGAATCGAAGCATTACAGTTATATTATGCCAGTTATCGAAAAAAGCTGTGCCACAAAACACACTTTCGTTCAGTTTTCTCTGTAAGGAATGAGATGTGGACTCTCACTTGCACTTTGCTTCTAGTCAAAATCGTTTCATTACATACGTATGTTGCAAACAAGAACGCTACAGGACAGATTTTACATGATGACTAATCACAATAGCTGATGCACTCTAACAGGAGCAACACTCAAACTAACAAATACCTTCCTGCTGGCCAGATTGCACCGCAGCCATGTCGTGGATGCCTGGTGTTACACGTCCTGAGAAAAAGTTTATAGTATCATTCACAGGCCCCGCAGTGAACAAAACTGACGTTAAACAAACAGTGCATACCTTCTGAGTGATCTTCGTGTGTAGTGGAAACGGACGAACCTATAAGGAGCGCATTAACTAAGCAATCATAGCCCATGCAGAAACATGTGACTCAAAAGTTCAAGCCTTTAGAGTGACGTAAAGATAGTTCACAGCACAGTGTGAACAAGTAGTGGTTTTTATTCAACAACAATTTCCTACTGTAGTTCTTAAACTGTGAGGAATGGATACGCACCACAGAGAATGTGCTAAGGAAAGACAGCATTTGGCTGATTCATGGAAATGACTGCTTGTGCTTTAATGGTCACAATGAGTAATGCAGATGTGTTGCTTTACTGCACATAGCATGTGGCACAGACAGTCAAATAAGCAGTCAGCATAACTTGTATACAACACTACTGCATGGTGAAGCTCTTATGTACAGCACTCCTGTCAAGGCGGGAAAACAGTCTGTTTTTTTCAAGAACAAACATTTTCCACTCAAAACAAAAAGGCTGCTAAGTTATTGAACCGAAACCATTAGCATCAACCCTCTGGATGAAAAAAATGTTCAAAACCATACGTACCAAAAATTCAAACATCTGTGACCTGACAATTGCATGAACATAGCAGCAGCTGTGCATTGAAACCTTGCAGAGCACAGAATGGCATAACGCTGATTACTACACACTGCATGCCACATATCCCACACCAAGAACATTTCTGTTCTTGGATTCTACTCGAATATAAATGGACTGAAGCTGCCTGACATGCTGCCTTTTTGCTGCAAATGCCCTCTTAAAATCATTTGACTATCACAACATCTGCTTGTAACTTATTTACTCTGAAAGGAACAGCAAAGTTAAGTATTACAACTTGCAGTTATCTACCTACCCAGACGAACACAGTAACATTTCCCAAGAAACATTCAAAATACAAAAAAACTAACTTTCATTATCATTATGAACTTGACAATTCTTATTACTCATAAGTACAACTACTAGGCTACTACAAGCAGCCATTTACTGTCTGGTTGAAGTAAGCCACTGTATATCATACTTTTAAAATACCAGTAAAAAAACACATCAGTTATGAAACACAAAAAGAAATCAATTTTTTCAATCACAGCCGGCCAGAATCAAAATGTTCATCAGTATATTGACTAACCATACACCCTCTGCTCAAATCATACCTCGATTGAAGTCATCATCAGTGTAGTTGTCCTCTTCATGATACTCAGGTCTATATAATAGATGCAATTAAAAAATCATTAGCCGATTGCACACCGTGCACAAGTATGCACACAACACTAGCATAAACATATTTTCAATTACAGCAGTGAGGCAGATGTTCGCAAATAATCCAACCAACATAACAGACTGGCAAAAACTACCTGTCATCTGTGGAATAATCCAGGTATGATGAGACTTTGTCCTGAAACAATCATGAGTAAAGCATAACATACACAAGTAAACAAAGCAGATATCTCTTTCAATAGCAACCGCACATCATATTTTCCGCAGCACACCAGCTTTTAAACTTTTTTGACAATATTTACACTTTTTGGCACATAAACAGAATATGGTCAACTACCCAATGCAGGATCTCCAAAAAACTCTAACAGCCAAACCCATGCATTGCAGGAATGTGCTCAAAAAGAGTTACCTTTAAAGTTCTCTGTGATACAAAAGGCAGAGGCAGTTAAAGCTCTTTTAATCATTTCACAAACCTAAAACAAAAAGATAGTTTCACATGTTAAGTGAAATATAAATGTTTTCAAGGTATCTTGCCGATTGCCATGTTGTCTGCTGCATTCCTGCACATGATATACAGTGGCAAGTAGGAGACCAATTAGTCTACAAAATAGCAAGGTCTGCTTGCCTACTTGGCATGAATTAACTTCATTAAGGTGAACGTCTGAGTCCAAAGCTAATGTCCTCTACTGTAACTGTGAGTCCAAGAGATAACACACCTCAAGGCAGTAAAATCTGAAGTCAATTCCTAAGTATGCCTGGGAGACTACACAATACCACTGAAAGTGCAAAAATTTAGACACCAAACAAGTAATCAGCAATGCATAGAATTATAGTGGATGCTTGGTCGGCACGGTGTCGTGTGCACAATGCATCATGAATGGGATGTGCGCCAAAAACAGCACCTATATGTATGTGGCACAAACAAGCAGTAATGAATGAGCGCAGTGTGTGATATCTATTGATGTTTGCTGCCACAGTGTGAAACTTTACGCATTCGCCACTTGGACCCTCTGATCACAACAGAAGCATTGCATTCAAGAAGATTATTGTTCAAATCATGAAATCATTACCCTGACCTGAGGAGAATTATGCAATAAATCAACTAAAATTGATGAAGGAAATATATTTACAGGTTGCACAATCACTGACTCTGTGCTTACATTATTAAATAGAAGGTGATCTAGCAACAAAGCCGCACTGCAAATAATACTATAAAAATTCTGTGCTTTACCTGAATTTCAGTGGCAGATGAAAGCTCTTTTTCTTGTTCTTTAGGAGTGTGGGAGAGTGAAACTTGGTAACTATCAGCCTGCAATCACAACTCCCTCAGTGACGCAATGTAAGTTAGCAATTTGAGTAATGCAAACATTAGTTTTTGAAAACTGTCCCACTACTGCATTTTTTATACTAACTACATGAAGCATACTAGCACCAACTTAAAGTAGTTCCTACCAGTGGAAAAACTATTATCTTTTTATGCTCAATGTAACAACTGGTTCTGGAATTCCACCTAATACAGGAATTTTTCTGAAAACCAACACTTGACCTAAATATAACTGATGACTCAATCAACATGAGCTGAAAGGTTACTCTGAAAAATCAAAATCAGTTTTTGCTGGAACACGAAAAATGATTTTAAGCGTGAACTGCAAATACCATGCAGCACTATTAGGCTGTACCAAATTTGGGCAAATGTCTCAGATCTCTACGTAAGTTGGTCAAAAGTTGCAGTTGGCCTCATCATTCACAAAATTGACAAAAAAATTGAATCAATTGTTGTTGGACGCCTCCTTTATCTTCCATGGAAACAACCCAAAAAATAGAAAAACGCAAGATCTCAACAACTGAAAGAGCTAGAACAAAATTTTTTTTTAAATGAACCAGAACTAACATGTTCCTATATGCATTTAACACGTTGAGGGCCGGCCTACGGTATATTTGTACTTGGATTTCGGCCTAAAAAACAGCAGTTTACGGTTGCCTTACCAACTCCCTAGCTCCTCCACCGATTACGCTAGAGAGCTGTTCAAGGGCTCAAACGGATCGGCCAGTCTCGTAGATTGCACTCGAAAAAAAATTTTTTGGTTGGGGGTGCGGATGTTTTGTGACTGACGTCATAAGTGAAGTAGTTTTGGGGTCATTTTGGCTCATGTTACCTGGCCTAGGGCCCAACCACTAGGCCAAAGTTTTCATTGGAAACTAGGCTCGAGTCCGAGTCTTTTGAGCCTTTGATCGACTTTCTAGCGTTTCTGGTTCAAAACTTATGATTTAAAATGAACAAATTAATTAATTATCTAATTGGTCAAATATTTTTATTAACTTACATCACAGCTTTTGAAACCGAAACCCCAGCAGGTCATCCAAAGTATCAAAAGACTCGGATTGTAGCTTAGTTTCCAGTACAAACTTCAGCGAAATACTACCACCTAACCGTTGGCGTCCAGGGCCAGGCAAAGTGGGCCAAAAAGTCCTCCACTTATGACGTCACTCACAAAAAAACCGCACCCCCCAGGAAAAAAAATTTTTTTGAGTGCAATCTACTAGACTGGCCGATCCGTTTGAGCCACTGAACAACTCTCTAGCGCAATGGGCGGAGGAGCTAGGGCGTTGGTAAGGCAACCGAAAACTGCTGTTTTTTTTCGAAAATCGCCGAAACCAGGCGGCTCTAAAAGTGTTAACTGAAATTTACAAATATCTATCCACACTAGCTATATTTTTATGTTATTGGAATTGATACAAAACGCACACTGCATTGCAATATTGCAATGATCGAACATATATGGATATCTCTGACAGCTGACCGACTAGTTGAATATAGCCAGCCAAAGCTGTGAGACAGGAGCCATTTGCATAATTGCAATGTAAATAGCTGCTAATAGTGAAAATAGTTGTGGCACAGTAATATAAATCACAGATATACCATCAACATGAAGCACATTTACTGAAATTTGGAAACAAAACAGCTAACCCTTTTTCCTGTTTTCCCAACCTAAGTGCTTCAAACATCAGGAATTGACCACTCTTTGCATTTTACATTAACTATTTCTGAAATGCCAACAGAACATGTTGGTTTCTTGCAAGTGAAGCACATACACCTTGTTGCATCTTGCTCCACAATATTTTCTATGTTTGAGGGAGATCTCAGTTGACGGAAGGGGATTGGCCTGTGCACATTGTGTATCAGGTGAAGAATTAATATCTGACTACTCAATATTTTGCCGTCAAATTTTGAAACAACTCTTTTACTTGATGCCGTATTTATTGGGTTTCTTTGGTATAAATGTAGTGAAAGGACAATGTGACTTCATAAGAATCAACTGCTTGTCCATTGTCCACTATCACTGCTATGTGACATTAGTTAGGTAACAATGAATTAGAAGTTCTCATGAAAACTCATTGATTGTTGCATAACTAACATTACAAAGCAATGATAATGATGCCAATTAGTTCTCTGCATACTATGCTCATTCATATTAGCCCAAGTTACTGAACAATATTTTTGTTCATTTGAAATTATTCTCAATGGGAACTTGTCTATGCAAATCCATTCCTTCAAAATACATTCAATCTGATATGAATTATATGTTAAAAATGCTTATTTGTAGAGGGCAGCTAGGGCTCTAACGGATGAGCCCAAGTAAACGTCTGCGTACTTGGCTCATTCATGTTCCCGAATTACTAGACAATCCTTTGTTTGAAATTATTTTTGAATGCGAACTGTTCATTGAACTAGAATTCACATTCAATGTTCTATACCAGCAGTTTTCAATCTAACGGTCACGACTCCCAGAGGCAGTGTTCCCTCGAAGGTGCGCAAATGCGCATTGCCAACAGATGACCTGTGCAGTGAAATCTTATTCTCACGCACTTGCAACATCATCATCATCATCGTGTCTCGTGCACAGCGCCCGTCGGCGCGTTGTGCCAACCATATTCACAAGAGCCCACCATTTATCACGGACCTGCGCGAGGGGTTCAATTGCGGCTGGGTCGAGGCCGAGCTGGTCAAGATCGCGTTTGACCACGTCAAGCCAACGGGTTCGT
>JGI24158J21664_10009131_pt1 | contig 13227 bp, 2 predicted proteins | sample Ectturendosymbi3_FD_21664 | JGI IMG/M metagenome (IMG submission 21664) | reverse complement strand
ATCACAGCTGAATTTCTTTAATCCTCACTTTTGCACAATTCTGGATGACCTTAACTGCAATATGAATCTGTCGATACCAAAACATTTCGCATTTCTAGGTCATGCAAATGAAAGGAAAATTTTGAAGAAGTTAGATTTTCTAACAATGTGGAGATTATTGATTCAATATCTGTATGGAGTTTCAAACTAAGCAAAAATAGTTAGCAATCTGTTGAAAATACTTCATTTTCGTTTCAAACATTCTACTAATTTCTACGTTGTGTTTTCAGTCAATTACACCATCTACATTGTGCGCCCATACACAAACGAAGGTTGCGAAGCTCTTAAAGTCTCACACAATTGTCATTCGAACAGTGGGTAAGCTTGAGTTAAAATGGCACTTCTTATAAATACCAAAAAACGGTCAACTATTCTCTTTACATTCGCAATTCAAGTTGAGTGTCTCACTGCAAAATTTGAGTGTTTGCTTGTTTGCAAATTTCGTAGAACTTTCTCGATCTGGTCGATAAGCTACCACAAACGTGAACGGATGGTTTTTCTGCATACAAAGAGCACGTAAACAGTTACTAATGGTCAGATTGGTCGCTCTTTTGTGTTTTTTTCTCCATTTTAGATTTAGCATGTGCAATTCCGGATTTGAAGTATGACGTCATTTCTTTTGCAATGTAACAAAACTCTTAATCTCCTTTAATTTGATTTTTTATTTCATGGCAATTACTTTCGCAGAAAATGTCCGATAAACTGCTGCCAAACTGATCGCTGCAATTATCCTTCTCTTGATGTTCCTCAGTGCAGCAAAACAACCCCAAGGTATGATGTTGCGTCAGAAAATAGTTATTCAACAGCAGTTACGTCAGACTTGGTAGAGATGACGCAATCTTTGACGACGCTGACAACTGCAACAACAGCACCAGAAACCACATTGTCACATCAATCAACAACGAATGTCAACGGTCCTTCCACTGCAGGATCGCTGGTCACAGACTCAGCAGTAACGATTGGAACAGAGACAACAACAGAATTTTCAACAACACGGAGCGCAGGTGATATACCAACGCGTCTTTCTTCAACATCTGCTGGGACTCATTCAGCAGGAACATCAACAAATTCTGAGACTGAAAGCACTGCACTTTATTTTGAAAAAGACGCATCAACTCTTTTGGATGAGGTTGCAAATACCGAATACGTGGAAGCGGCAATAATGACCACTATCAAAAGTACAACGAGTCAAATGCAATCGGAAAATAAAGGAAAAGGGATACAAAATGCGTGTGATGAATCTGCTGATTTTACACGTTTACAAAAGCAACAACGAACAAAGAACCTTTTTAAACAGCTTGGAATTTTTTTTGCTCTCACTATTTTATGGGATGCAGCTGCAAGTTTACCGGAACGCCCCAAGCAAGACATCCCAAGTATAATGAAAGGAGTTTCGGCAAATCAGGCAGAAAGAAGGAGAGACAGGAAAATTTGGAGGAAGCCAAATGTATAGACAAGCAAATAGGAATATATGGAGAAACAAAAATAAGCAGAGATGACCTTTGAAAGTACTTCAGCGAAAGTCAAGCTTCAAAGATGTGGTTGATTAAATACATGTTTGAGAAATGCGACTAATTGAGAGGAGACAAAAATAAAAAATTTTGATGTTTTATTTTATACAAAATCAACTGACGTTGGTCTGCTGAGATGTACTCCAAGTCTCCAACAAAAGCAGACACCGGGTAAACGGACGGGTCATGAGCAATTTCATATTGCAATGCATTTTAATTTCAAGGTGTGTTGAAACCATCAAATTAAATCTCAATTTATGTTTGAAAAGCTTTTTTCATATTAGTTTAAAACTCATGCATCGTGTTATCATTGCATATCAGTTTTTACATTAGTCGTTGTTTATTAATTGTTTTATAATATTGTTGTATAACGTTATTTCCTATTTTAGTTGTTTACTACCAGTTATTATTTCACGCTCAGACAACTGAAAAGCAGTAAGGAAATGTAGTGTCGCAGTAACTGAAATAGCTCTACCTTGTTGTTCTGCCTGCAACTCCACTGCAAAACTTTCTGTTAACGTTTCTTTTGCCTGTGATGCAGCCGTCTCCAATGCCGTTGTAAAACATTCTGTTTTGTCTGTTTTTATCAACCTGCCTGGTACAGACAGTGTGTGTTTGTACTATGGACTTCGTGTCTGCTGACAACTAAATTCATTCATTCATTCTACCTAAATATTTGTCATTATAGCAATGTACTTAGTAGGAAACTTGCAGAACACCTTTCTCAAAACACTCTAGGTTTCGAAGGAAACACTGGAAACCTGTTGATAAATATTTTTTGTAAAGCGTTTACATAAGACGTAACACGTTTCCCAACCAACTACTGCTCTTTCGACATAACGCGCATCCTATTCGTCTCGCTTTTTCATTTTCATTGCGTCATTGTGGATTATAAAGCATAAGGAAATTGAAATAGGCCTTTCACTGGTTTTAAATAATATTTTAAATCTTTGTTAATGAAATTTTAATGATGCTTAGTTTAGTTTGGCGCTGTGTTCTTTTGCTTAATTCAGGAATATTCATGACCTTTTTCAGATGTCATCAAAAACTCGGAAAACTGATGTAAGATTTCTACGTTCTCATGTACCTCTACCTAAAATTGTTTATACGTTCAAAACACGTGTTGTCAGTTATCGCGACCTGCGCTCCCCGCGTTGTTTGGCTTCATTCCTTGAGGGTGGAGAAAATATTACTAATTACTGAGAGCAATCTTGTAGTAAGCATCCCGATCAGGCCCGTAACTAAGAAGGGGGGGAGGGCGAAGCCCACTCTTCAAAAATTTTGACCACTCTGGAAAAATGTGTTGGACATAGTTTAAAACTATTGGACTTAGTTCAAAACAGCGGTTCCTAACCTATTTTGATGCATTCCTCCCTTTGCTCATTCTGGAACTTTTCATTTCTCCCCTGTTCGGGTTCGTAGGCAAGTATTAAGTAGAATTGGAACAACAGTCTTTATTGACGTCAATAACTTGATTAATAAAAGCTGGACAAAAAACATTTGTTGTCAAAACATGGCACTAAAGTTTGTCAACAAAAACGTGTGATAGGTACAAATATATCGTAAAGTGATATAACTAATTGAAAGAGCCAATGTCAGCATAAAAAGGAAGTACAACACTTACACTGATTAAGTAACTTAGCTATCAGGTGGAAATTCCTCCCCTGAACTCATGGAATTCTTCCCTGGGGAGGAATTCCTTCCCGCTTGGGAAGCACTGACTTAAAACCTTTCGGTCCCTCTCAGAAAACTCTTCGCTCCCCTTGGTGGCCCAAGCTGCTGAAATGGGCCTGATCAAGATACGCCTTTATTGGGCAATACTCTGAATGGCGGTTACTTCACATGGCCGTCATGATTTGCGTACATTTGTTTCGTTGTTACTTGAAAAGATTGCAAAGGCCTGATGAGTGTACTACATTTTAGTGCGAACAATTAACATCTAAATTTGGAAATGCTTTGTTTCGTCGGTTCATGTGGAAATGTTTTGCTTTTACAACTTCTTCAAATAAAGTAGGTTCTACGTTGTAAAAAATCTGAGCTATGCTGCCCGCCAAGCCAGTTAGGAAGCTTCTAGATTTAGTAGACAGTATCTTGTCTATACCAAATAAGTTTTAACAATTGCTCCGGAAAAACATGAAATTACTTTCTTTAAACCGACAACAGAACAACTCTGTTAACAAAATTTGGAATTTTCCTTGGGGCTTGAAAAGTTGAATTCGTTTGCTCGGTGGCGACATTTCAATGTGACGCACAGTGTTTGCTGTTATAACAATTTTGTTGTGGAGGGGAAATCATTGTTATGTCTTGCTTCATGGGCGCTGAATGTGCAGAGTAGATATTGAAGTCTATATCAGACCTGGCGGGACTTTTTCAAGCGATAGCGAAACATATAGAATTGCCACAAACAGTTCTGAAAAATCTTTATCTCCGTCACTACAGCGTACAAGAATGGCCAATTACACGCACCAGCAATTGCGCGCAGAGCCTAACGTAGGATTATGCACAATTTAAGAAAACATGAAGTAAAAAAATATAATTCGAAAAAAATAACGAAATAGGTTTTTTTTACGCGAAATAATTGCAAAATATTTTTTGTGAATCTGTGGTCATGCGCGATAGATCTAACGAACACCATTCGGAGTACAATTCCTTACGCAGGAAGTATATTGGACAGCCGTCGACCAATTTGAAAGTGTTTGGTTTTGCTGCTGACCGCTGCATACTGTAGATTCCACTATTGATACGGTAATCACATTATGGTTGCACACGTTATCTGGCCTTTACTGGCCTGTGACAGGTCAGAACAACCTACTTCCCAGTTCATCAAAATAGCTTTCATTTTAAAAATCTTCAAAAACTCTATTCTAGAATGAAGCTAACGCAAAAAAGATCGTTGCACCAATGCAACTTACTGCACATTGCAGTTGCGTTACAAATGTTTCGATCAGCTATTCTATCGCGTTACATTCTGTAATTTTGAATCTTCAAAAAATGTTTGAGTGACACGTATTCTTTACAACGCATCTCTGAAGAACAGAGTGCCTTGGCACGAAAATGTAATACTATCTTCGTGCCAGACAATCGCAATCATTTTTACGTAATAAAATCAAAACTAGGCACGTGGAATATCCGCAGTAAAATTCAGCAGATTTAGCAGCAACCTCCGCCAGGTAATCGAGGCATGAAACAAATTCGAGTGTTTGCATTATTGTTGGAGCTGGTTGAAATTTATTGAAACGTTTTTATAGTATATTGCCCCCAAAGCTTCCCTCAGATTTTTTCGTTGCTTTACCTTTCCATACCACCCCCTTGAGGACAATATGGCCAACGTTGAGATGCACTGGCGAAAGCTGTAGACTGTAGGCAATTGATAACTTACGCTATTTTCTGCAAGGAGATCTACTTTGCGCAAGTTGTACACACAAATGTGGACGCGGTATTGTAGGCCCGCTCGTTACGGGTGGCCTTTTTTGTGTGTCATTGTGACGTTACATAGTTACGTCGAGAAAACTAACACAAAGAGGTTAATTGAGTTGAAAGATGACATAGCAAGGATGTTTGGAAACGTACTGTAGCCGGTGAAGTTCCCTAAACTACAGGGCTCGACATGAAACAACGTATTATTTCTTCTTTGCGACATTCCATCTCAGTGTTGAATTACAATAAAAACAGTTTTCTTCTCCAAGTGACGAATATTTGGAAGATTTGCTTTGTGCTGCGCAGGATTGCCTGAAACAAGACTCTGCCTAACTATCATTGTGCGTAGTGTTTTCGTTTTGAGAGATCGACACGGTCTCTTTAATCTTTCCAACAGTCACTGAAAACAGAGTAGAAACTCTTGTCTTCGTTACTACTAGCATCAAAATGCACTAAAACCTTGCTTTATGTCCATCTCGGTATTCAGATAAAATAGTTGCGGTTTCTCAAAATGTCTTTGCAGTCAGCAAGGTCAAACCTTACGAAAACCTTGGTTGTGGGATTGCTCTTTTGTCCTGTTCCTATGTGTGTATGCATACGCGATTGTATTTTGTACTTGCCTTCGCTCTCACTTGCCACGCACTGACTCCATCGGCGGTGACGACGTTATGGACCGTAGTAGTCTCGGTGTACATTTTAAGAATATCATTATCGTCATCATCAGCCAGTGCCGTGCAGAGGGGGGCACGAACGTGCCGACAGTCCCGGGTTTCCAAGGCATTGGGGCTTCCAAAAAGTGAAATTAGAACAATTGAAATGCTGTAAATAGATAATTTTTACTGTCGTGTTGTTACTGAAACATGCTGCATTAAATTTTTCAAAACTTGTTTTTTGTCAAGACTAGTTTTTACTATTCAAATGCCAGTAATTCGCACATTCCTCAATAGTTCATTACCAGGGACCTATACTCTACATGTGCGGCGCAAACCCAATCAAAGTAACTTTGTCAGATTGTGCGACCAAGGGAAAAACCCAAAATGATTGAAAGGTAATTATGGACGTTTAATTGATTTTCTGAGCCAAATTGCGAAACATTTGAACTTGCTTCATTTAGCTGACGGTTTGATAGATCACCAAGTTTGCCGTTCGGTTTTTTGATGTAGAAATCCTCTGTGTGCGCTGATACAGCCGCACACCTGTGCGTCATTTTGAGGTTCGTCATCAATCGGCAGTTCAGGCGGATTTATCATAACGGCTCACACAAGCCCGTATCTGTTCTACCTCCCAGTAGTTGTACATATAACAGCCACGCACTACAAAAAGACGCTTTCTCGCGTACTTTATGCGCATTCTCAATTCTTGTGCAGCCTAGCAAGTTTCAAACTGTCAACCCTGGGTGTCCGCCATCCAAGCGCATACCGTGTGTACTCGACTGCTATGCGACTTGACATTCGGGCAGCCTGATGTTTTTGCAGTTGTGAACAGGGCTTTCATTGCTTGTTTTGTGTCCATCTGGATGTTTAAGTTTAAGTGCGAAAAATCCGGTTAAATCTTAGTTTTTTTAAGGTGAAATTTGGGCAATTGGCAGCAGAAAATCTAATAGTATGTGAAGCATATTTTCCGGTAATTACAGTGTTTCCATGCGATCGTCAGGTGAAAAAAGTACTTACATCGGCGAAGCAAAACGTCTTCACTCTGTTTCACACCAGGATCATTATCATCATCGAATTGTGTCGGTTGACGAAAATCCAATGTTTGTAAATTTCTGTAAATGGGTTTTTGCATGAATATGGAAGACTGTAAGTTGCCCACTCATCAATATGGAAAACTGTAAGTACAATCAGCCATACCGTTGCACGCACAGCAGAAGTATTATGATTAAATACCACACTAGAGAATGTAATTGTTATTGATAATCTTTGAACTTTCACAACACTGGCGTCAAACTTCGTGATTAGGTTCCTCGTTATGAGTTGCATTAACATCTCTTATTAAACATTGGTTTTGACACTCGGACAGCTATTTCTCTAGAATAAGTGACTCGCATTTTCTCTTAGTAGGCTCATGAAAGCAATGTTTGCTGAAATGAACATTTTCCTTATAGAAATTCATCGCTACAGGAACTGAGCAACACATGACAAACCGAGATCTATTCACAGAAACTTTTTATTTCTTCCAGGAAATCTTGTTCGATAGGCCGTATTTACCTCAGCTTAAAGTTCTCACTAATTTCAAATAGCAAAATTATTTTGAAAAAGTCATTTAGACATGCCATTTATCTATTAAATTAAAAAACGCAAGCCAGAACTTGAGACTGTTGAAGACACAATTCGAATGAAATGATTTTGGTGAAACGTTTTATTAATCTTTCAACATTGGTTTGTGCTTTGTTGGTTGTTCTTTAAACGCCATTCTTGCCTCCACGTTATGTTTCTGAAATGCTTTCTCACGTACTGTCGCTCTCTGGACTCGTTTTGATGTCAGTCAAAAGCAAACTTTGAATTTTTTCACAATTATCCTACTTGGTTGTCCCATAACATATTCAGGTCTTTCATGATTCTGGTCTTTTCATAAACAAAGCTTCCTAATGCCATGTTTTCATTTAAATGCATTCATTTTCAAAAACACATTTATTTTAAGGATTATATCAAGGGGAGCTGCCTGAAGAAGTCCCTGGCCTATGAACCTCACATATCTGTAAAAGAAAAAATTTTCTCATTGAACCAAATCCTGAATAAGTGTCACGAGCAACACCGCCGGCTGCTTATGGCATTTTTTAAATTGACTGAAGCACTTAATGTGGTCAATACAACAGGCTAATTCATCATTCCACAAAGGATTGCCGCTCTAAAATCAATGCATATCGGCATGGAAACAAGTGCCTATTCGACAGTGTTCTGCCAAGTCTTTTTGGGTGAAAAGCGGCTTAGGAAACGATGGATTTCGGTTCCAAAACTGTTTGGATCGATTTCCCGGCTGTTCTTCTTCATGAATTCTATGTTGGTGAGAAACATTGCATCACTTGTGGCGTTGTGTGCTCACCAGAATAGATGACAGAATTTGCAACCTTGCAATATTACGTGCTGAAACAAATACTCGATTCATCTTTTGTTCGTTTACGACTTGAGGCTGTAAATAACATTGGTTCGTTGTTACGTAATATACGATTTGCTGCAGTATCTACTCTTCACTTTCCAATTTATTGATCAACCCTGAGACAATACTGCCTGCTAGCTGCACAAAGTCTCAATCCAGAAACACTTTCGGACGTGAAAAATAGTTGCAATTATCGTGTGAATGTTGACGACAAGCACANTTTAGGCGGGCTTAATATTTTTTGCAGCAAACGAATTTTTTTTTAAATTTCATACCAACAGTTTCCANTATTAAAAAGCTGTTGCACTGTAATGTTTGTCTAACCTTCAAACCTGAACTGTATGCTTTGTTCAGCCCACGCGTGACNTAGATTTCCAAATGCTTACNGTATGAGGTGGTTTTAATACAATGCTATGTCAACAGAAACAAAGAGCAAAAACGTTTTGTGCAGAAATGGAAATAAAGGTTTCAGATTGTGAAAGTCACTGCGCCTAGTTGAGACTTTATTGACATTCAGTGGTATCAATTGCCCANAGAATGTGACAATGGTGCTCTCAGTTTTTGTGGGTCGAACTCTCATTCACTAATCGAGAGGCGGACATAGTTGAATTTAGTTATCTCCACATACTAGTAAAATATTGTGGTCGATGCTACTACCCTGCACCTACAGTCTCAGCGTTTACTGGTGCTCTCAGGCATTTTATCGGTCCACCTGAATTGGGATCAGTCCACTTTCAAGCTGGCGCTCCATAAACAGCTGAATACTATCCACCCCTTTCACACTGTCGTCCACGGTGCACAATCCTGGCCACACAGCGCCTGCATTCACGACGCCCCTTCCACACCCATGCTACGACGCTGGTGAGCTTCGCCGTCAATCTCCTATAGTCATGGGGAGCGGCATAGGAAAATGCCAGACCACCGACCCAGTTTTCAGTTACCCCTGCCGTTTTCCTCCCGCTTGGTTCAGAGCTTACCCGGAGTCCCTGGGAAACAGAAAATAGGTTAAGAACTGGTGATGGCCGCTTTGATACATACCTGTCCTGCTGGGGCATGTCAGATACACCCAAATGCATCGGTGGCGCTGAGGAGCAGTCAGCTGATCATATAATCTTCTATTGTAACATCCTCCACGTTGGGAACTGCCCGAAAGACCTGCGGTCCCCTAATATCAATAGCACTAACTGGCTGGAAGACCTTACAGGTTTTGTTTGAACCACCGCTCACACGCCAAAATAAGCCTCGGCGTTTTTCTGAACAGCGTGCAGTGTTTGTTTATGAAAGAAAAATCTCTCCCAATTAGGGAATTTCCTTTGAGGTTAAAGTACTTGCCTCGCTGTGACGAAATAACAGGGATTGTCGATGTACTGGTTGCTCTTACATTGCTCAACGCAGCCACAATTTGAATCATGACATAGGCATAAAAAAAATGAAAAGTTTTGAAACGTTTTAGGTTTAGTTGCTTTCATTGATTAAACGTTACAAACAGAAACAACAATTTCATGAAATAGTAATTTCACAAAAAGCTTTCTTGCGTCTTTTGCGACTATAAGCAAGGTGGAAACTGTTATGTGGTTCTGTGAAAAAGAGAAATGTATGATATAAGGCTTCAAAAAGTCGTAATGCTGCTTGACCATGCAAAGATTCACATTTATCATGGTTCTCACAAACGTAATTTCAAATTTAGAAAATATTTTAACATATTTTATTATTCAGTAAAAATGTTCCGTATAGCAAGAAAAGGTTCAGGTCGGTATAACAAGAAAACAATCCGATTGTCAATCTTAGAGCGTTCAAAATAATGTGAGCACTGCAATATAAAATATAGATGTTGCCATTCAAATGGAGCATTTCTTCAAAGACAGCATGATGTGGTATTTACATGATTGGACACAATATAAAGGAGCTGTGGAAAGGAAATCAGTCAAAAAATCCGGAAAACCTTAGTGCAGGAAACATGTTTGCATTCATCTGCTATTGCATTCCGAGCAAAGATGAAATGTAATTGTATCTACCATAAAATTTCAGCAAAAAGATCAAATGTGTAGTGGAAATACTTCCAATCTTCAGAAAAGACACAACAAAAGCATCCATTACTGAAACTAATTGCATCAAAATATTTTTTGACCGTCATGCCTGATTGAATGTCTTTTATTTAATCTAGCGATTGGGAAGAATGTACATCATGACGTACATGTCATACAACGTTGAGTCAACGGAACTTTCAGCAAGTATTGCGTAAAAAGAAAATTAGTTATCTGCTTTGGAAAGTCAGATTATGAATGTAACTATTCTTATTGGAGCTCTTATCATTTTTAAGAAGCGCAAAAAATGTTTTAGAAGTAAATGACGATAGAAACATGCAGTATTTTTGACACGTTTTCTCTTATTTATTTGCCTTTTTGGTTGAAATGAATTTGGCCAAGCACATCATCAGTAAATCTACAAAATAGAATTTTGTGTCACACGGTAATTGGCTTGCTACAGCATTACATATTATGCATTAAAGATCGTTTGTATCTGTGTGTTTAGCATTTTATAATGTGACTTTTGATGGTCAAGATAAGAAATTAATTTATCAGTTTCTCTTTACAGTAAATTTCCTCAGTTTAGCACTGGGTGCTGCTGCAATGGGCTTGTTGCATAACAGTGAAGACCCTCACTCAATTTAATTGAAACCACGGTATTAATTCAAATTCCAACTGTGTTCTGCAGATATATGGTGATGCGTTTAACTGGTTTTAGGATAAAAAAAATGTTCGTTACTAATATGCTTGTATTTTCACATCGGCTACGCAGGAGAATGATCTTTCCTATAAAACCCTGCTGGGATGATCGCAATGGCTATGGATCAAACACGTAACCACTAAAATGAACGGCAGACGTGGGAGAATTGCGCTGCAGTCGCACATAAGTAAAAAACAAGAAATTTAGTGCTAAGTCGCATCCGTCCCCACGATTTTTGTGTTAAACAAGAAAAAACTCATCCAGTGGGGGATTCCCAGAAAAATGGCAAGAAAAAACTCATCCAGTGGGGGATTCCCTTCAGGTTGCTATAAATTGCAATACTTGCCTCGCATTGAGGTTGTACCAAGGTTGTCGATGTACTGCTTTCATTGGTTGCGCCACGCTGCTAATTACAAAATCGTACCGGTTTGAAAGAAAAAAAGGGAAAGTTTTGTATTACTGGTCTCATTCATAAACATTGGGAAGAAGCGTTTATCAGCAAAGTCTAGCGGATTTCATATCGCTTTTTTGTGAATCCACAGAGTGTCGGTGCAAGGATGTATTTTATATTTGATTGTAATAACATACAGATCACGGTCCAGTCAGACATAAAATCAATTATGCTTTGATGTGAGACGACAAGCAAAGCATAGAATCCGTGGAAATTGAAGTTTTCTGTAAAATCAGAAGAACGTTTTAGACGCAAGCAAGCCATTATGCATCTTATTCGCATCCTGCACCAAAACAGTCTGGAATCTTTAAAATTCTACTCCCTTTAAACTGTAAACATGTCCATTTTTACGCGGTGCACAACAAAATGGCATTGAATTAGCATTGCGTTGTAAGCACTGTGAGCATTTAATCATAAACTGAAACTTGCAGTATTTTCATCACAAAGAGATTTGTCCTGCCGAGTATATCAAGCAACATTCAATGAAGTGAAAGAGAATTAAATGCACAGCAAAATGAAAAATACCATGAAATTAGTTTGATGCCATCTAACTATTGTGTTTCGTAATAACGCACATGCAGTAATTCAAAGACCGCATGTGCCATTGACTCGTTAACTAACGAACAAACTCCTATTGGAATAAATTGAAACAGCTTCCAGTATACGCGACGATTGCGAAACTGTGCATTATTTCCAAGTTGCTCTGTGCTAAAACACGCGAGACACAGATTGGTAGAAGCTTATATCAAGAGGTGCGTTCCATACAAGTCTCCATTAGCAGAAATTTCACTCTTAGAACTATAACAAAGGAAAAGATGAAAGGAAAGATANCGAATGTCACATTTTGCCCAGTCACTGTCACCACTCAGAACCAAGTCGAAATTACGTATTTTGCACTTAACCCTTCGGTTTCTTTTCATTTTGACTGATGTGGAATGCATTGTTTATACGCCATATATAGAAGGGCAGAAAGATTGCAGGACTTTCAAGAAGACTTCAGAAACTTCCTGATGAAGTTGCAGTGTTCAGGATGAGTCGAGTTACGTGAAACCGATATTCCGTGAAAACAAATTTATCTACGTTGCCCATTTTAAAGCGATGTTGTCCATTTCATTATATCAGATACCTTTGATGCGCTTCAATGACACTACTTTCTTGTCGTTTTGAACCTGGTAGGTTGTCAGTGCCTGTTACTGCTTTTAGTGCAATAACTCTTGATTAACTACCGCTTGAAAGGCTGTAGCCTTGTAACGGTCACATGAACTAATTCGGGTGGTGGTGAAAAACCTGTGGATGTCCCTGGGTTTCCCATTTTCCCCTTAGGGTGTTGCAACTACTTTCCGTTCCATGTGCAAGCCCTTAAGACTTACATATGTGTTAATCAATCAGCACTTTATATTAGAGTGCAGTGGCAGAATGCTGCTAAATAACGCCACGTTAACTGGTCTTCTGCGCATTATCTGACATGACAATATTCAGGACTAACAATGACAAAGTTACCCATGTTTGCCGCACTTCCTCTGCATGAAAATGGTACAACTCGAAAAGGATCATACCTTGAAAGCAAATAATTTATGCGATTATAACTCCGAGAAACGGCATCCTCAAATGAGACACTAACGTTACCAGCAGCGAGTTACCGTTTATTTATATAATTATTTTATTTTGCGGTAAACGTCGACAGGTCAGAGCCTTGAATGCCATCTGCTGGTACATTACTGTGATGGCAAAATGCTATGAATAAAGACGCAAAAAGATGTTACATGAAGAGGCAAAAATTAGTTTGATAATCGAACGTTCATAAAGAAATGTTAGCCTCCCGACGCACGAAACACGAATCAATGCAACTACGCCAAAGCTATTGAAAGAAAGTTACAAACCGCATCATATAACTGCAATGCGAAACAGCGTTTCAGTTTATCGGGGCCAAACAAGAGTTTGCGATTCCATGCAAACTTGACTGAGTGGGTTTAGTTGAGATAACGT
>JGI24158J21664_10009129_pt1 | contig 13229 bp, 10 predicted proteins | sample Ectturendosymbi3_FD_21664 | JGI IMG/M metagenome (IMG submission 21664) | reverse complement strand
ACATGGAAAAAATCACTACAGATAATATTGTGATCGCACTGGGATATCCCACTGTCAAACTGTACAGTTATTGCTGGATCAGTGCTCAACACCCAACAAGAATACCAGCTGTAATTTTACCTTTGGTGTGCTCTTGGCTGTTTAACTTTTTCGTGACAGTCAAAGCCGTGATTCTGGTGGGAAGACTCAAACGGCAGGAAAAGTCATTTCAGCCGCGATGCTCATCGCAAAGAGACAAAAGTTTGTCGGTTAAGTCTCGCTTGAACTTTGCAGTAAGCGCTGTCAGAGCCCTACTCCTGCTACTCCCCACACTGGGAATACCCTGGATTTTCGGTTTTTTATCAGGTACGAATTTCAAATATCTAACTTGAGTAATGGGCCCCAGTTTCCTAGTATAGCTATAAAACACGAAATGTAGAATATTTACGTTGAGCAATTTGCTTTCTCAATGCAGCAGTAGCATTTCGGTTTCTGTTGCCTTCTGCTTAGGGAAAGTTGAAACGCGCATCAACACGTTGCACCTTTTATTGTCGTTTTCCTGTCTGCTTTCAGACAGTCGCACTTCACGAACAAATCTATTTTGTGCTTCGGTTTTCTACAACAAAAATGGAAGCATGAAATTAATGCATCCTTTACTAACGTAATTTAGCAGAAATCAGTGAATCTCGTTTAAACGTTTGTTCTCCTCTAACAGAAACCAGAAAGAGGACGTGATAAATTTCAAGTACTGTACTACAGCCGTTAAGTTTATTAAAAGTGTAAGTTTTGTGCAAATTGTGATAAAAGTGTGAAACTTTCTATGGTCAATCTACATGGCATAAAACTTATTTTTTGATGTGGAATTATCTTGGATTCGACCCTTGACGACTTTGAGAGGTCAATAGCCTTGGTCTACCAAAACATATCATTTAGCGCTAAATGTCGCAAAATATCGTAACACTTTCACCAATAAGCCAAACAAAAGTTATTTTTGTGTATTTTTGTTGCGTTTTCGTGTGCTTCAAATGATTTATTATATGTGCCATGCTCTAAATCAGTAGCGACTCTGACACTCGGGCTCTTCGGGCTAAGCCCGAGTTTTAGGTTTCGCATATAGCGAGTCGAGCTGTGCCAGAAGGGGTGCACTGGACGATGCAAATGTTTTAAAGCAGCCCTCAAGTGCACTCCTCTTTGCTCATGTACTGGAGATTTTTCAGCAATAAGTTATGGTGTTCAAGATATATTGCAACTGTACCCAGTGGTGTAGGAGGCGGGGGTGCAAGTGCACCACCAAAATTTTGATTAGGTGAAAATCCAGAAAATCTGTTTGTATGTACTATACCCATCCAGATCTTTCATTGATATGCTGTTTGCCATGGTTTATGCTAAATTATTTAAGATGTGCAATACAACTTAGCAATAAATGGTATGTTTTAGTCGTCCAACGTCATTGACCTCTCAAAGTTCCCCAAATTAGCCCGAAAATCTTTTATGCGACAAACTTTCTCCCAACAAATTTTCGGTATCTATTCGTACGTTATATTTTCCTCTACCAAGTTGCCATACTTGAGAACAGAAAATTCGGTACTTCAAATTTTGTTTTTAATAAACCAAGTGAAAAAATACGCTGGGCTGTGCAACATGGTCAGAAGTCAGCTGGATCAGTACTCAGTGCACCTGAGCATCTGCCTCACAGTTTGGAATTTTGGCGTTCACACATTCCAGCTTTTTTGTCAGCAAGAAACCTCACACCTAGCTGAGGTAGGCCTGAAGCTCCTTCCTTCTCTGAAGACATACATGTGGAATGTATCATATTATTTATATTATGACTAATTATTTGTATTGTGACTCTGTTCAACTGTACATATATGCAACAAAATGTATGGCAAAATTTGTTCATCCAAACACTGTACAGGGTAGTTAAAATTGAAAAAAAAGCTTTTCTGTACTTGCCTGGCATGGACTCTACTGTTAGATGCCTTCAAGTGTACTCGGTTCACTTAGTGTACAATTGATAAAGCACAAAAATGAAATGCTTTCTTTAGCTAAAATTTTCAAGTGAGTCAGTTGCTTATCAACTTTAACTAACTAAAATACCAAGTTATTAGAAACAGTTTGTTGATGTTACAGTATATATATTTCGTTTGTTTTCTGCGACACAAATCAATACGTTTGGGTTTTCTACAACACAAATCAAAAAGTTTGGGTGCTCACTTACGTCTTACACGCTCTGCATCCCCAGCTCCTACACCACTATCACAGGTCAAATCCAAGATGGCACCATATCTCAAAATAAACTTTATGATATATAGAATGATTCGGAAAATTTCATGCTTTTATCACAGTTGCGCTATAGGCTTGATAACAGCTGTACTACTGTTGCCCGCAAATAAGACGAAAGCTCTTTGTGTGCTAGATACAGTGCAATCACGCCCGAGAAAACACAGCGCACCGTTAATGCTACCATTTGCTGCCATTGCCCGGCCAGTCGGTTGGCGACGATCAAGTCACTGCATATGTGATCAAGCGCGAACGCAGGTACAAGATACGTACAAGAGACGCACGCATAAGTACATACGAACAGTGCACAAGAGCACTCACACAACGATGCTTGTTCAGGGTGATACAGAGGTTGCCGGTACACCTCAGCCGTACGCGCTTTACCATCCATGAAGGGGTGTTTTGTTGACAAGGCAAGTCAAGACGAATTGACAGGGAAGATCTTCACGGAAGGTTGCAAATGTCACGTCCAACTGACGAGTCTTTTCTCGCAGCTTTCTTTGCACTGTACGCCAGGCAAGAAGGCTACAATACCAATTTACAAGGTCTTGCTGAGACCCGACCTAGGGAAGATCGAGCTCCAGACTTCCAGCAGGCTACTGTTGCAACCTCTCCGGTGGTGTTGCTTTGATTGTGTGATTCACTACGAACGGCATGTGCGCGAAGAACAAAAATATATATGCGTGGAGCTAGCAAGCAATAGCAAGAGAGATTGCGACGCATGATCTTTATTGTTGCTTGCTGCCACGGTGCGAAGCTTTGCGCACATGCCGCTCGGGATTTACGATCGCAACAAAATGATGCTGTGACCAGGATATGGAGGTCATGCCGAGTTCAGCCTTCACACAAAGAACGTGCGATCGGTGTGGTTCGTTGTAAAAAGGAGGGGATGTTGTTGCAATCTCTCCGGTGGTTTTGCGTTGATTGTGTAATTCACCACGAAAGGGATGTGCGCGAAGAACAAATATATATATGCGCGGAGCGAGCAAGCAATAGTAAGAGAGATTGCGCTCTTTATTGTTGCTTGCTCCCACTGTGCGAAGCTGCTTTGCGCACATGCCGCTCGGGATTTCCGATAGCAACACTACCATCACTGCACAGGAATTTCGCGCAAATCAAACAGCAAGGGGCAACAAATAAATGTACTCCCGAACCAGCGCTAACTTGCTTGATGCTTCAACACTTGACTGGTTCGGATAATATCTTTGTAGTGAAGTACTCCACGCTTTGTAACAATACTTGTTTCATACATTTCTTAGAACCATAATTTTTAACTTTGGGTGCTATACCTAGGTTTTGCGCATATGCGCGCTCTTCAAATTCTAACGCCTTTGTCAAATGAAGTTTGCGCTTTTGCCATACAACACTATATGGATTTTAACAGAATTTTCATATTTACATATAAAAATCCAACCCTTGTTGTAGAAAAGTCTCAGTGTTGCATCATGAAGAAAATTGATTTTTGCAGCAGAAAAACATTTATTTCAATACGTCACAATAGAAACTAAAATAAGATTTCCTTAAAATTCATAACTTTATAGAGACTTCAAAAAACGTTTTGTACCGACATTTTTTGGGAAAAAATACGCTAACGTTTCAGTTCATTTTGCCCAGTCAAATAATTTTCCTGGCAATTCTCTAGGCGTCATTGAAATTGATGGCTTTCAAATTTTCTCATCAGTAAAATTCTTAATTACATTTTCATGAACCGCAACCTCACTGACAACACGTTCTCACCTTGATTTGTTACCCTAGCTTTTTTACCAATATGTACAAAAATTACCAAAATGCTTTTGTTGCAGCTTTTAAGCCTTTTGTGGCACGTCCAGCTACCAGAGGCAGTAACCTTACTGAAACTCACTCCTTGCAAACAGCTACTAAATCACCGTTTTATCTTTAGAAATATGTTTGCAGAAAAACGTTGACCCAATCTAAACTTGTTTAGGTATACCTGCACAGCCATGTGCAACTTTGCAATCTGTCACACGCTGGTAACTTAAATAAACTGACCATTGATCTTCCGTGTCAGTTCGTCAACCACCTGTGGCTGGTTAACTTGTGTTGTGGAGATCGTTAAATAGACCAGTCCAGTGCCGATCGACCTAAGCTCCACACGACTGCGATTTCGTCTAGTAGTTCGCCGACAAAGATAAACCATTGTTCTTTTCAGGATCTTTCGATATTCGTTCATCCATATCGAGTGTAAAGATTCAGATTCCTAATTGTAGTTCGAGTGCCTTTTCTTTCTTTTCATACTTACTACCGTAAATATTTTAAAGCCATACTGAAAACGCATTAAATCAGAGAAAGTTAACGCATCACGTTGCGTTTTGACAGTACACGTCAGGGGCTCCCAACCTTTCTCTGACCCCTTCAGAATTTCGACAGATGAGCATGTACCCCTAAAATTTCTTATGACAAAAAAACTGAGCAAAATAAGAAAAATCCACTGAATTTTTAATAGAAATTTCATTTTTTACAACTATAAAGGTAGACTTCGTTTTTAGGTCTCAAAGTTAATATTTTCAACAATAAGTACACAATGATATTTAAAAATAATATTCACTGATATATGTATAAATGTTTGAAAATAAATTGTACATAAATATATTTTCCCTTTTATTGCTAACCTTAAATGTACCCCTTCAGATAAGCAAATATACCCCGAGTGGTCGATGTACCCCCTGGTATACGCGTTTAAGTTGATTCGATTTAAAATTTGGTAATCCAGCGTAAGCGAGCAAGTCTGTGTATAAACTCAAAACCTTTTTTCATAAATTCAATGCTTAAAAACTCACTGTTGGTCTTACTGCACTTGTAAAACAAAAATCTCTCCCTACGGACAAAGCTTGAAACCTGCATAGATCTGAGAAAATATCTACTTTATTCTGTTTCTCAGGTGTTGAAGATAGGTCGGAATCTACGGCATTCATGTACTTGCACGCAGTCATCAACGGACTTCAAGGACTCTTTCTCTTTTACATTTACTGCCTCTTGGCCAAGGATGTTCGAAAGAAGATTGCAAAAGAAGTGACGAACATGCGAAGTCTTCACAGTAGCTGACACGCTTGTAATTCCAGAATTCTCAAGTCACATCATTAAAACTATTTTTTCCTCTTTTGCAGACGTTTCGACTTATACAAGTATTATTTGCCAATTTCGTCATCAGCACATTATTTTAGACATTACTCATGTTTTCTATATGACACCAGCTAGTTCCATCCGTGTTTGCGTTTCAAACTTTTACCTGTTTATTCCTTTGCCTATTGATTAATCATTTAAAATACCAGTTTATTACTCACGGAAGATACAATCTAAAAGTAAATCTTGGCGCGAGAAAAAGTTATCTTTGGATTTTCATACGAGCGGTCTGCCTATAGTTAGCTTTCTAAGCTTTTGCTTCAAAACTCCAAATATGTGCCCGAGTAATGAGTTTGTAATGTTCTGTCTGCAGCTCATCGGTTCAGCATTTGCAAATGTTTGTTTCGAATGGTTTGTTTCGGTCTTGGCTGATATATTTACCGCCTTTTCAAATGCTATGAAACGCTTACTGTTTACGACTGCCTACTGATTTTCTGTTAGTAATTTATGTTCTCTTGCGTCCGTCTTCATGTTTTCTTTCCATCATATATGACTGGAGGCGCTGGTTACAAATAAAGGTATGGAGGCCCAGAGACACGCAATATCAAGCCGTGAAACTAATTTCTAACTAACTCTAATTCGATGACTCACCCGAGTGTGAATTCTAAATTTCACTAAACTTAGCACAAAATTCCAAGATGAATAAGATGTTGTTGCAGACCTCCGGGCCAGGAGAAAAAACTTTTGATTGATAAATTCAAGGAATTTCGTTGTTTGTTATTATTATCAGCCTAAGAAGTCTTGTATATTTTGAAATATTGCCACGTTTGTCCACTAAGACAATTCTTCCACTGCACTTTACTATTCGTGTGTATCAATCATGAAACTATACTTTTGCAGCAGTGAATAAACCAATGAACTTTCATAACATGTTTAGCGCAAGGCCAAGTGACCTCGCAAATTTTGCCACAGACCAGAACTTTATGCTCTACAACTCACATTATAATATCAAACTGATTGCCAACTTTAGACGAACCCCAACTCTAAGGTAGACTAACTAAAAATGTGTCGAATATTCTCAGAAGAGAGCATCCTTTCAATTTAAAGTGTTATTTTCTGATCTTCTGGATATCTGCGGGGTTACATAGGTTCGCGGTGAACGTTTTATGGGTGGGGCAACCACGGGCCGCATGGGCCTAGGCCTCCCCACTTTTTTCTGCTGGGCCTGGTCCCCACTCTCAAATTTCGAATTTTGCCTAAACAATTTTAAGTAACCCAATTAGTATTGGGTCTTGGGTCCATTGTTAAAGTAAATCGTTTAATTAAAAAAATTTTGCAGGATTTTGGCAATATAATTTGTAATATATTATTTGTAATTTCGCAGTATTTTGTAAATGTTTTCCAGAATACACCGTGCACAATCTGGCCACACTGCTCGGGCTTGCTTACTGCATTGGTGTTGTTGAACAGTGTTGTCTGATGGCATAATACTACACCATTTTTTACGAAAATGATGAACTTTTACATGCTTGTGTGTGGAAAAAATTTCGTGCAACATAATTGAAAAATTGGTGCAATTTGAAGGGTATAACAACATTCTAAATAGTAAAATTTTCCTGATCTTATACGCAAAATGAAAGATTTGACAGATCACCTTAAATGGTGTTTTAGTTTTTGCACTGGCAACACTAAATAGCTATATTTCATTTTTGCATTGGCAAAACAATTGGCACCCTTGCAGACAACTTGCTACATGTGCTTTGTCTTGTCTGTGCATTCCGGTATCTAAAATTACATGACGACATAGATGTCGATGCCCTTGAAATTGAACCAAAACTATTGAAGAACATAGCATTGTCTTTTGTACTTGATACCTTCGAAACTATATGCGATGTCAGCAAAGCTCTCACCTCTGCTCTGAAGGGAATTTACAGGACTGTTGCGGCTGTACTTGACAGTAGCAATGTCAAAATGCTACAGCAGAAGAACAGAGCGGTCGTTTTAGTGCCTTCGATGGCTGAAGAACTACATGAAAAACAAATTTACCCAAGAGCACTTGAACCACAGGATGTTTTTGCACATTCACAAACACGTAATAGATCAGGGCGATCTCATTACAATACTGCAAAAATTCATAACAGTAAATGATCGCAGAATTAATTAAGTTACTTACTTGTGAAGGAATTTTGTGTGAGACTAAGAACAACTAGTTACATTTACAAAGCTGTATGCAGTGGCGTAGCAGCATAGCTTGCCGCCCCTGGCTTTCAAAGATTCTGCTACCCCAACATCCTCGGAATCCAGTGTAGCTTAAAACTACGTTGGTCAGCATCACCGCTAAAATATTTTCATGAACGTTGCTCGCAGTGCAAAAATCTAAATGCGTGTTTGTATGCTGATGAGGGAAGAATGTCATTGCAATAAGTACATTTCAACCGGTTTACTAACTTTTTGCAAAGCATGATATACAATAGAAGCTTAACGAACGATCAATATCACATTTCGTGAAACAGGAGTGAAAAGATGTCAGCTATACATCTTCCAGCCACCTCGACCGCAACACTAAGCATATGTGACGAGGTTAAAAAAATGCATGCATGTAATTTTTTAATCACTGACATTTCAAAAATCAACTAGTCGAGCTTTCACTGAAGAAAAACCCGAAATTATGTCATCAAATTTCAGTTTCCCGACAAAATCATTTTCAATCGAAAGAATAAACAAAGCAGACAATCTATCCTCCCCCACTGTAGACCTTAAGTACGACTTTATCAAACTAAGCTTTGAAAAGCTTCTCTCATAACTTGCAGTTTGAAACTGCGCGACAATGAGATAAAGCTTAAACTTTTCAATCTCTACTGGAAGTTCAGATAAATCAACTTCATCCGCGTTCATATTCTTAATTTTACTCATATCAACCTCATTGTCATCGCGTTGCAACAACGCCTGGAGTTTCAAAAAGCTAAATGTTTCGTTAGATCGTTTATTCAACTTAATCTCCTTTCTCCTTCACTAAGAAATCGGTCCACAGCTTGTGACATGCGTCGTTTAATTCCTTCTAGAACAGATAAATCTTTGGTCTTGAGTTCGTTCGCCTGGCATTAGTTTCTTCCTTCTGACACGTCGCTCCTCAATTGGAACTTCTAGCTCTTCACAAATCTTGAGAGCGTTATCAACTGACATGCGTAACAAGCGCATCACGTTCGTCAGTCAAGAGACAAATGCTTTCATCTTCTGGGCACAGGTCCCCAATGACAAACCTTTTTGCTGCAAACATTTTTGGGCATCGTGAGACTCTCTTAGAACCTCCTTCCAAAAATGTAAAAAGGACAGGAAAGAAACATTTTGAATCGTATCAAAAACGTCGTGAGCTTGACCTCGTGTATCGACATTTGCGTTTTGATCATTAAATTCTTCTAACGCACTCACTATTCCGTCAATGTCTAAATGTAGCGCTTTCACAGATTCGTAATGTTCACTCCATCGTGCGTTGATCACCCTGTTCACCACGATAGGTACATTCTTAAGTAGGCACGAGTAGAGACCGAAAAAAAGGGTATACCCTTTCCACAACTGTGAAAATGTTATCAGTTCGGAAGATCCCACTGCATGAACGCCTGCAAGATTGAGCGAGTGACTCCTACAAGGAACAAATATTGCTTTTGAATTTATCTCCTTTATTTTGCGTTGAACTCCAGAATGCATTCCTGACATCGTGGAAGCGTTGTCATAAGCTTGACCTCTGCGCATCATCACGTCCATGTCATCAGCCTGAAGCTCACTGAGAATTGAATTGTAATTTATTCGGCCGTTTTCTCGTGCAGTGGGAAGAAAGTACGAAAAGACTCCTTTAAGTGCGCTTCACTTTCCCCACCTTATACGTATCTTATAAAAAAAAAGCCATCTGATCGGTATGAGAAACGTCAGGCTCAGTAGTACTGTCAATTAACTGGTTTTGTATAGTCGGAGAAAGGTATGTCGGCATGCGTTTTGTCAATGCTTGAATATCAGAAAGATGTTCGATCATGACAGGATGATATTTAGCAATTAGCTTCACAGCGTCAAGAACGTTACATTGTTTTTTTTTGAATCAAAGTCTTGACGATGGCCACGAAAAGAAATATTTTGTTTGCTTAGAAAAAGGATGACGTCAATTATAATATGAAAAATGGCTCTCCATTTCATTTGTTCTTTATCCATGATACCCTGTATCGCTTTATCAACTGTTTGATGGATGCGAAGTTGCAGTGTGAGCTCATGCTATTTACCAAAGCAATCTCGGTGAACTCTGGAATTTTCGTCGTGTACAAACCTGGCTAAAATACAGTAGTTTTGTGTTTTGCGTGGATGCGTTCAACATAATTACGAAGAAAAACAATTTGAATTTAGAAAACAAAGATAAAGAAACCGCGAAAAACTCTTTACTCCGAATATTTTTGGAAGGCAGAATAGTTTCTACAACGTAGCCTATTGTTTTAGGCCAACGTTTGCCGCCCCCTGTGATTCTGCCGCCCCTGGATAAATCCAGAATGTCCAAATGGCTGCTACGCCACTGGCTGTATGGTTGCCATTTGCATTGTGCTGATAACTCTTGAATATGCTCTAGGTCAGTGGTTCCCAAATTTTCAGTGTCGTGGACCCTTTTGACGATTTTTCTGAAAGCTGTAAACCCCTTTAAAAAATAAGTCAATACTGTTACTTCTAAGTGGTCTCTACCAGAAAAGGTTATCATCTGCTTTGCGCGCCCAAAATCATGAATGTTCCATAGAACTTATCACATAAGAAATCGACATTGTTGCATAACCAACGTATGGAATTGCGTATAACAAGCGCTGTTAAAGGCGGGAAAATTGCATATAATTGGCGTTAGATGGAAAAATGTGAAACGATTTTTCACCAGCAGGTATTGATGTATTCAGCAACAGTGCTGCACGATGGTGAAAAGCGCAACCAAATTTTTAAATCTTGTGATATTTGGAACAATTTGGTGGCAAAAAAGGACGCTTGGATCCAGACGTAAGTCTGGTAAAATTTTATAGTATTTTCCAGTGCACGAAAAAAACTTTTTCAAATAAAATCCAGGTAACTTGTTCTTTTTTAACGTGGAATTTGGCAACACTGTCTCTGTATTTCGCATTCTCACTTCTCACGTAGGGCACTTCTCACACAGGGCCGAAGTCAAAATCTTAGATGCCTGGAGCCAGAGACGGAGCTTAAAATTTGAGTTTAGGCTCCACAACCCTGTTCCTCAGGCGTTATTACAGATTGGCTAGCTTCGCCAGCGTGCAGGGTATGGTCACCTCGAGACGTTTCCAGTTAGTGTGAGAATTAGGTTTGACAGGTTAAGGTAGAGTTAGGGGTTGAAACCAAGGTTTGAGTCGGATTGCATTTGAAATTTTGGTTTTTGCTAATCAACTTATTTTTATACTCATCCGTGTAGCGATAGGAGAGTTCAAGGGACAAGCACGCAAATCTTCACAATGTGGCAGCATGCACCAATTGAGGTCACACGCCGTGCTCACTCTATTACTACTTATTCGCTCCACATACATGAGGGTGATGTCCTTAGCGCACATGCAATGCCGCGCCGACCCAGCAGCTTCAACATCAGCTTACCCAAGGGCGTAATGAGGTTAGATGGCGCACGGGCCAAGAAGCAAAGTTGGCGCCCCCATTTTCAAAACAGATCTTTCAGAAGGAAATATATTGTATTGGAGAAAAGTACTTGTTATATTTTTGGGACAGTTTGACACCCCCATAGTGATTCGGCGTCTGGGCAATTGTGCCCCCCTCGTTACGCCCCTAAGCGTTCCTGATAAGCAGCAGAATAAGTCGATTGATCTGCAAAATGATTCCGCAGCCAAAGACCTTTTCCGATGACAAGTGTTGAGTTCGCCCTGCAACCTCAACATGAGACTTCCTCTGATTCAGGAATACACCTGATAAGTGACATTAATGACTTTGAAAGTAAGTCAAAAAAGCGACCAAGAAATCTATCACTACTGTTTGTTCACAGTAGTGATTGGAATGAAAATTGGGAAACTAAGACTTCACAATTGATGGACAATGGACTTCCTAACAAACGTATAAAGATAGAACTATTTGAAGATTGACACTGTGTCCCGATTCGGACTGTATATTGTGGAGTTACAACTTATTATAGTTTGTTCATGTATTATTCATATAAATTGTGTGCTATTATTAGGGAGAGAGTAACCAGTATAATATTTTATAAGAAAACCATTTAACATTTCCGATAGTAAATGTCAAAATTCAATATTCGGAAATAATATTCCGATTAAAACGTACAAGAGCAAGCTCTAGGACTTGCCTAAATTCAAGCAATCAGAAGCTCACTCACATGAGAAAGAGAGAGAAGTTGTTTGGTTTAAAAGATAATTACAGGAGGGTACCAGATTATGAGGAGAGGAGCGCCTTAAGAGTAAGAAAAGATAAGACACCAATGAAACGCTGTCTTATAAACAAGAAAATGAACTCTCAGTGGAAAACCTTTGTACGGAAAGTACGTAAGAGTGAAATAAGATTAAAATAGATGAACAAAACTTGGGAGGAGCAGTTGCTTCCTAACTTTGGCTATATAATTTGGAGGTTTGATAGCCTAAATTCAGTTGTTGCATGTGCATTACGGGAGCAACACATAAAAGTTATGGACTGTGCATTACGGGGATAACTCAGTTGTGATCTTTTTATACCGGGGAAAAGATATTGAACTGTTCATACCTGTTTATACTTTGAAAGATATTGAAATCGTGTCTTAATCCCTGATTATTATGTTAATATCTCATTGCTATTAATGGCGCATTGCTTAACGTTATATCAATAAAATTATGAAAGAAATTTATAATGATTCTGGATATTAACTGAGCGTATGTCGAACGATAACAGGTGGGTCTGATTCTCTTTATTGTTGTTTCGGGCGTGTTTCGAATAGTCTTCGTCATAAAATCACCAGTGCTCAATGGGGGACTATTCTAAAATGCGAACCCCTCATAGGGGTCCGTAACACATGACAGGTGAGGAATTCTGGATTCATATGATCGATCGAATCCTAATGTTGCTGAAGTTGCACTCCGCTCGCTTTTGTCTTTTTTCCCAAATATTTATGCAAGTCTGGCATCTCAACAACGCTTTTCATTAAATACCAATTTTGAAAATATTATTGACAGTAGCAATTTTCTTGCACAAAATTGTATGAAACTTAGCACATACAACAGTAAAAGACTGCATTTATTCTGTCTAATGAGAATTATACGCTCTTTGATTTGTTTAACTTGAGCATTACGGCGTAAGAGGAAATGTAATCAAACTAATACAGGTATGTACTTTCCACGATGGGTGTAAGCAAGGAATAGATCAGCAAATGTTTAATAGGAAATCGATTTCACGTAAAATTGCGCATCCCCAGTCCTTATTCAAATAGAATCAGTCGACTTCTAACTGAACAATGCTGCAATCTATTACAATTTCCTTGAAATGTTTTTCTAAAATTAAGTGCAAATAGTCAAGGTTTAACATTTGCGGAAACATTGATTCGGTGTCACTACATGCTTAACAATTAAATCGTTGGACAGTACTTAAGTCAGGCATATTTTTGGTGTTAACAGTATCCAGACATCGACTTGGCATTTGAACTCAAGCACGAATCTAAGTTTGATTTTTGGGTCTAGTGAAGAAAACCACCTACCACACTTCCGGAAAAGTGACGTCATTGATGACGTCACAGTGACGTCATGGGTAGGTGATGACGTCATGGGTAGGTGATGACGCCACATGCCAATTTTTGTGACGACAGCATCACAGCAAAAGCAGATAATGACATCACAAAATCAACGGGCACGACCATTCTTCAAACCTCAGCACACGTTACA
>JGI24158J21664_10009127_pt1 | contig 13230 bp, 7 predicted proteins | sample Ectturendosymbi3_FD_21664 | JGI IMG/M metagenome (IMG submission 21664) | reverse complement strand
CTGCAAAAATATCAGGCTGCGCATTAAAACAGGGTAGTAAAACACACTCATCACTGCGTCCGAGCAATTTACAGCTGCAAAATGATGCTGCGCTGATAACTTGGGAAATACGAGTTGTCGAGCATAAAAAGCGTGTGCCTAGACCGGCTGGCGCACACCCCAGTTTGCAAGATCGAATCTTGCAAAACTACACAAGAATTGAGAATGCACATGAAGTATGCAAGAAATCTTTCAATTTTTTTATTATGAATAGCAGTCCAGCAAACGTTTAGTTTTCCTTTTCCCTGCTGAGACATTATCAAATTCCTGAATGCTCCTATATTAAAAGAAGCTGTTTTCGAGCTCGTGAAACAGTTCTATCATGCTACAGAAATAGCTAATGTAGCCAATGCCGTCAGCGCTTGCGCTGATCAGCCTTAGCAGACAAAATAAAGGCAATTGTTTCGGATAAAGTCAACGGTTGCGGAACACAATCTTAAACATGCGTAGTGGATGGAGAGTTTGCAAAAAGTGGTGAGGTGGTTTTTGACGCAGACGATAGTCCGAATTCCCACCAAAACATAATAATTACTTTTTGGACCATTTACAATGTTCCTTGAAATTTGCATGCAAATTTATTCCATGGTATGTCGATTAAGTCGACAAATTAACAAGCACAAAGTATGCGAAAACAGTTAATCTCCTTTGCGCAGGTAATAAAATTTTCGTAAAATATCAAGCTCAAGGGGGGAGGTTAACCCCAACCCTGCGTACGCCCTTGGGTCAAACACCACGTCGGCAAAACTTTGTTGAGAGAGAAAGGGCTTTTCTTAAGCTTTTGGACGTGGTAACAATGCACTGGAACGCAGGCTGTCAATGTTCGTAAACTGTTAGAATGCGAAAAATTTTGAAATGGTGTGAGTGTAGCAAAGCTGTTTTATGTTTACTCCACTGCAAAAGAGGCAAAAAAGGATTAGCTGCGCCACAGACCTACAGAGAACGTGATTCTCCCAAAACCTCCATCGTTGTTCATAGTGCAGTGGTTCTCAACGTTTTTCTGATCGCGCACCACCTGGTGTGTTTGCTGTACTGTTCCTATGTATCACCTATTCCAGACGAACTTTATCTATTCGAATGCACTTATGATTGTAAACACACATATATGAATTAACAAAAAGAGTTTAATGGTATGGGTGCAAATATTTCAGTAACATCCGCTGTTTGATTTTAAGTGACCGCGCCCGCAAGGTACTCCGTACTGGAAAGCCCTGGCCTAGCGTATACCAGAGATGAGCATTGGACTGGAATTGGATTGGACTGGATCCGGACTATAGCAAATTTTGTTAAAAATGGATTGGATCCGTACTGTAAATCTCTTCAAAATTCAGGAACCGGATCGGATTTGAACTGAGTTAATGGAAAAAATGCCACATTTTTGTTGCGAAAAGGCTGCATTTTTTAAATATTTTGGACTTCATTTGGACTTGGACTTTGCATTTGAATAAATTTTTGGACTGTGGTTGGACTTGGACTGAGTTTTAAAAGATCTGGATCTGGATCGCAAAATTTGACAGGCCACTCATCTCTGGCGTATACCACCGGGCTACGTGTACCGTAGGATAAGAACCATTTTGCAGCACTGAAAAAACTTTGTTTATTTTGAGTTTCACAGTGAAAAGTGACACTGCACTGGCATGGAAAAGTGACACTGGCATGACAGTGACAGTGAAAAGTGACACTGGCATGACACTGCACTGGCTGGCATGGGCTAGTGACACTGCACTGGCTGGCATGGGCTAGTGACACTGCACTGGCATGGAAAATTTCGGGAACATGGAAGCCTCAAATCAGGTGTTGCTTTAGGCCCTAAAAATGTCACTAAAACCTTTTATTGTTTCTTGAATAGTGCGGATGATGCAGATAAAAAATTGACAGTTGCTTGCTTTTGCTTTTTAATCAAATCTTTATCTGCAAGCCGCGTGAAAGGTAACTTGTTGCAAGCGTTATTTCGTTTTACCTGTTTCTGAAGAGCTTGCTTCAGCGGAACGAATCGCTAGGTCTGTGAGATCTTGCGAAATGGACTGTACTCCGCTGTCGCTTGTGGAAAGCTCTTCCTCATATTTGATGCGCGATCGAGGTATAAACTCTGGAGCCGTTGGATTGAACAAAATTGCTTTAATGGACTGCTTTTCTTCATGTGTGAAAGGACAGTTCGGTCCAAGTTCGCAAAACCCGTCGATGTGATATCTGCCAGAAACATAAAGGGGCAGAAGAAACTTCTGATGTGTTTGATTATATTAACTTTTCCACAAAAATTAGATTTTTGTGACAAACTTGTCAACAAACATCTGCTCAGCATACTGTTTCTAATATCTTTTCATTCAAGGTCCAGATGGCTGTTAGGTAGAAATGGCGTAGCCTATTACATCGTTAGCATTGCCTACGTTGTCAAAAGCTTTACGTTACAGTAGTCACAAAGCGATGACACATTATTTTAAATTGCAATTATTTCGGCAAACACGAAATCAAATTTAGTTGACATTATTGTTAGTGTTGCTTTTAATTAACAATCGATGTTATTTTCAAAACACCATTTGCGCCGGAAAGGCTTTTCCACAGCTATGCGGCCCACTTAGAAACCGTCCCACGTAACCAACTGGTCGGGAAAAATTGACATGGCACATACGCTTCAACCAATCGGCACCATAGCAGCCTAAGTTGTTCAGTCAACCAGGTGGTTGAAAGCGGCAAGCGATTGCACTTTGTTATGATCGATGTTTCACGTACATTAATCTATGATTGAAAGAAAAGCATTGGTCTAGGCTGCGGCTTATCGTATTCAGATTTTCGACTTGTCGCTGGCCTGCATGCAGTGTTTAAAAAGGTGTCTGTCACCCGCGCTGGCAATTTTTTGCAAGCGACACAATGTTCACCTTGCTTTTTGATATTCTATTTTCACAACACCGCAGAATGATTCTTCACGAGTGATTTAATCAAGCGTCAACTGTACTGTTAACCTAGAAACCGCTTTTTCCAATGACGTAATCCCAAACTACTTTTAAGAGAAATGAAGCTTTCGTGTCGAACGATTCCAAGCATACTTGGGGCAAAGCTTGCTTTTACTACTTTGGTCGCTTTCAGCAGCAGTAGTCCCGAGGCCCGAGTCAAAGGAAAATGACGGCAGCTCCGTGCGATGTCGTCGTTCCGGAGAGTCGTTGATTTCGAACATGGGCAGACACGGAAACGGTGAAGAGAATTTTCTTGGGCGAAAGGGCCAAACAGGGGAGAAGCTGTTGTTGGTAGCATCTGAAAGCGGATATAAATTTTTAACTGCGAAAAAAGTTTAATTAGGGCAATATCGAACATACCTTATTTACTGCAGTTTTTCAACCTATTACATTAATATTTTCCGAAGCTCCTTAATAGAAGCCCGGAAAACTGCTTCCCAAATTAAAGTCTGTCAGCTAATACGTATAGAATAACATTGATTGATACACGGTTCACGTTTTTCCTAATATAGCGTCAGGCATAGTCGCAAAAAGGTTCATTTAACTCAGTGCTGCTAATGTTGACATTAGATGATGACTATTTTGATATACAAGTGTACAGTATTGCTGAAATGCATTTTCTTAGTTTAAACTTGACTTGACTAATTCACTGTGAAGTGCTTCTAAATGAGTAAGATTAGAAACTGTCACATGTCTGTTTGAATAAGAGCTAATGGGCGNAGGCGAAATATATACTCAGTAAGATCTTAGTGTCTGATTCTTAGCTGGGAAACGATTCCTTTCGACAGACAGTGTCACGTATCTGTTTTATTTAATATATCGAGCAGATCTGCGTAACTTTACATTTGTTGGCTAAACCACGGATGGATTCCGGTGGGTACACGCGCAAACGCAATGTGTAAAGATATAAAAATACTGTCATTGTCATTATTGCTAATACGACGAAGTTTTATGCGAGACTTCTAAACTGATTTAAGCCTGACTGAAATGATATCTTTTTGATACTGCACTGCTTCTACAGATTTTGCGTCAAATTGTTTATGTTTGACGAATACACACATCTTTTGTCTTCAATTTCAAAAGCAAACACATCATCAGTTGAACGTACTGTAAAACGGAGATTTTTCGGGATCATCGCCGGAAGCGTTCATATTCTGACCCAACGTTTCACCTACGTCTGGCTACCAACCTTAGCTTTTCTCTGAACTTAACACCGTGACTGCTAGCTGAAAACTGAATCAAGCTCAAAATTGTGAGACAAACATAGAGTGAGACTGACGTTATCTGATAAGGAACCGTTGCAACACCCTTTGCACCTAGCAAAACTCTTCATATCAGTTGATTACCTCGACCGCAAGAAAAAGCATAGATCACGAAGACCTGCCTCAGGTGCATAAGAAAGAAGTGGGTCGACGCGTGACCAAAAATCGCTGCACGAATAGTTTAAACTACTAAGTTGCATTTCCAACTGGACAGTGAGCCATTTATTCCGGAGTTTAAAGTGCATAACAAGTAGGTTAATCGCGTTCGTTTTTCTAATGTTGTACAAGCTGTTATTAAACATTGAAATTAAAAGGAACGTTTTTGGATAAAAGAGAATGCCTCTTAAATATTATCTGAAATGAAAAAGAACATTCTTAAAAATATTTTTTGCGTAAAATATTGCTCGGTAAGCTTGTCTATTCAGCATTCACTTTTCTGTGTACCGTAAACATTTCCGTTCAGGAAGTGAAACATATTCAGTTTTACGCAATTTTAATCCTTGATAAAATCTATGCACATTTTATTCAACTGAACCAAAACGGCAATTTCATCAACATCTCCACAATGCAAGAACAATGAACCAAAAAGAGAAATCCATTGCAGTTGTGAAAAAATGGAAATGAAGTGGCACAGCTTAAACACAAAGAGGCTGTCAATTGTTATTTGGACGAAGTAACTTGCAAGAGTAACAATATTTTTTCAATTGTTGGGGTGTGTAGCAAACTAGTCGGGCATTTGCTGGTTTATTGCATAGATTCTGTTGTCAGGCTACACGGAAGTTTTTACGTAATCAGGCGGGTTGATTCCTTACCTTAGGCCTAGGGCAGAGCTCTTATCAAAGAGGACATGTATAAGAGAATACCCCGTATGGTTCTTTTTCAGAGACGCAAAGTATTATTTTTAAGAATAGAGTCATCTGCACCCCCATTTGAGTCTATACTTGCACAAACCTCTTGCAATAAAGTTTTTCTGTATTTATCCAATCATTTTTAATGTACAATTTCCCCACGGACACGCTGATATTGCATATCCAACTGTACATATATCTTTTGAGTTTGACATTGCGACCAATGTCGTCAATGCGGCGCAAGTGGCGCCAGTTCACCCTATTTACAGTTGGTGACCTACATGCGGAGGTGGTAATGACCGTTTTCAGTCATGTTTATATAAACACTTTTTCCCGATTCAATATTTGTCGCTTTTACAATCCAAACCTGGCGACGTGCTTGAGTGTGACTCTACATTAGTTTTGGCTTGGTAATCTATTTCATACAACAACTTTTTCAGCGGAGTTACTGTTCGGTATTTTGTTACTGTTAGGAAGCGGTTCACAGGTACCTCTGCAGTGTCGGCCAAAGTGCACAATATTTCACTGGCCCATAATATTTTTCAAATAAGTTCGTGCAAGCTTGCTGATGGCTTAAAATGGAACGGCCTAAAAATATGCCTTTTTGAGGCCATTCCAATAGACCTACATATTTTGTTTTTTCTGAACACCAAAACTTTGTAAAAAGCAACATAAGCAAACTGTAGAGCAACCTTGGTCTTCAGAAGAGTGAAAGGATTGTTCAATTGCCATATTTTCTTGTGAAAATTGGTTCTGAAATCAGTCTCTGTGCATTGCCGACTATTAGAGTTTCTGCACAGCGATCATTCATTACTGTAAATAATAAATGCTTTATGCTTGACGACTATAAACGTAAACAAATTTTTTTGAGTCTAGCATTGGTATAAGACTGTGAACATGACGGAGAGGACACAGCTCAGGTCACGAAAATAATGAATGAGAGAGGCATTCAGTGTAAGACCAGTGAACAAATGGTCTTCAAAGGCATGATTGATGCGCATCATGTCCATGCACAAATTAGAGACAGAACATTGGTGGCAGCAGGCTGTTGGCGATAGGGGTGCAGTGGGGCGGGAACGCGTGGGAACGGCGTTCCCACACCTTTTTCANGTTTTGCTTTAAAATNAGTTGGAAGCTGTTTCAAAATGGCTATTTTTTGGATGCGTTCCCACACCTTTTTTGTTAGCACTACATCCCTGGTTGGTGATGATAGGCTGTTGGTAGTGACGGTTCGCTGCTACAAAGCATCTTTTTATTCTCGAAAATTTGAAAGTTTCTACACTTTTTTCAATGCTATTGGTGAGCTTTTCAAAAACCTATGGCAAATTTTCTAAAACACTTTTTAGGCGAATTTCGCAATTATTTAGATTCGTTCAAAAAGGTTGTTATAAGAGCTTTGCTTCATTCAGTTTTTGTAGGAAGCAATTTTTTCAATTTTTTTTGAAACAAGTTTGGCGCACTACTCTGTGTGTTTGAATTCTAAAGACACTTACGCAGACTTGCTGTTAAGACAAAACTGCACGTCACCGTTGTGTATGCAATGATGTTCTGCTATGCAGATCCAACTGTGGAAAATAATGCCAAAGACACTCAAACTGCTTCATAATTGCAGACTATACAGCCAGAACTTTGTTAGGGTGGCTATAGCTTAGCGGAAGAGTGTCCGCGTCTCAAGGTTGTGCGTTCGATTCACCGTCACTGAGTGAATCACTGCAGCGCTCCGTAGGAAAGAACGTTCAGCCGTTCACTTCAACCCAGGGGCGCAACGTGGGCACAATCCCCCGGGCGCCGAAGGACTGCGGGGGCGCCGAAAAGTCCAAACAATGTCACAAGTACTTTCTTCCCATACAGTTCACTTGCTTCCGAAAGGCCTCAGGTTCGAATATGGGGGCGCCAAACTTGCTTCTTGCCCCGGGCGCCATCTAACCTCGTTACGCCCTTGCCTCAACCGACCCAAAAAGAAGCAAACTTCAGGCTTCTTCCTCTCGCCAATGACCGTAATCCTAATAAAAAAAAACCGTTTTCAAATAAGCCGTGCAGCGGCTCCCCCCTCAAAAACATTGCTAATTGGAACTGACAATCAGCATCAACTCAGACGTTGTACTACTTTTTTTCAATGCAGTAACACAATGCAAAATTTGCAGTTAAAGCAATTTAGATTTTCAGCGATGTAAGAGCGAGTTCACAGCCTAAAATCGTGTGTGACTTCTGCTATATCATGCTACTTATGTTATTTATGCTATGGTCCTGTACAGCGGTGAAGATGTTCTCGTGTTGTGGCACCAACAACAACAGCTGGATTGCCTTCAGTGTTGCCAATCTTGCGGTTTTCCAGCTAGTTTCGGCTTGTTTTTTTCAGAACTTGGGTTTTTTTTGAAAAACTGCGGATTGATTGTTTTTGGGCTTGGCTTTTGCAAGTTTGTCTTTTGCGGATAGCCAAATTTCGTGGAACATTAGCTGTTTCAGTTTACTGCAAAACGCAATTTTGGCACGTTTTTGTGTAAATTTGCTTATTTTCGGATAGTGTGTTCGGATTTNCCAGCTTCTTTTAAAATTATTTGTTTGTTTTTTGTTTTGTGCAGTTTTCCTATAAAACTCATTTTTAGGCTTGCTTTTTGGTTAAATTGCTTATTTTGGGCTTGTTTTTCAGAGTTACTTGCATGTTTTTGTAAAATGACCTGCACTGCTGGTTGCCCTTCAGAACAAGGCCAGTCCAAGCGTTCTTCCTTGTGTGAATGAAGCACACTCAACAGGTTGTAGTAGTTACGCAAGCAAAAGATAAAATTAAAGTGACGCATTGAAGCTCAGTTTAATTTTATTTGCTACCACGATTTCGTATGTTAATATGCGCTTCACGCACTAAAACTAACGCAGTAGAACTGTAGTAATATAAAACTGTAGTAATCGGTCTATACACTCTAAAGAGAATTTGTTACTATCAAAACGGATTGTATTCATGATTATCTTAGTAATTGAAATTTGAGTGGATTGAACGCATCCAAGGTTGGAAATACTAAGATATGAACTTACAATATCTTCAAGATTTTTTATAGTGCTCAAATGTATTTCTTGCTTTTCAAAAGTACTGTAGTGGGAAACCTTGAGGCAAGCATGACTTTGAAGAGATCAACTTTAAAATTAATTCCATTCAAATGCAGGTAGCGATTTTTTTTGCAATAATCAGAAAAGAGAAGACGGGCATAGACACAAATCTGATGTAAGAAATGTTTCACGATCTCCCATTGTGAAACCTTCACTGTTGGGTGTATTTCGAGTGAGAGAAAATTGTCAAAAACATGACAAGATATTGGAAACTTCAAACGTTATAGCAGCATGGCAAATGCCAAAACCACTGAAAACAAGATTTGTTACAGTTGTTTAAAGTTGAAGAAACGTAAAGAGCTTTTACAATTTTACAATCGTCAGGTTGTGATCAAACTTTCTAAACCAGCTATGTCCAACCCAAATGGCTTACTGAGCCACAAATTATGTCACTATCTTAACCAGGACCGCACGTTTAATAACACATTAATGAGGGTCGCACGTTGAATGACTTGCTTTGGTCTTAGCAAACTAATTTAGCCTAAGCTAATGTACTGAAAGCGTTCGATTCCTAACTGCAGTGGTAATAGACGTGATAAAGTGGCACGGAGGACCACCTGCATCAAAAATGTCAAATTCAAAATTATCAAAATAAGGACAGGTTGTCAGTATGTAGGATACCTTTACTACAGCGAAAACCTAAACTGGGCCGCACAAAACCTTTGCCTGGGCCGCGGGTTGGACATAGCTGTTCTAAACAAATACAAGACCGACGTCAACGTTGTTTTAGAACTTGGATAATAACAACAACTGCATCTGGATGCAATCAGCTGGATTCTGGGACAATCTGCTTGTAACCATAACCATTGGATGAAAATTTGTTTTGCGTAAAATAAAGTGTCAGCGACGTTTCATGTTACCGAGGGTTACATGGCGCAGAAAAGATTGTCGCGAGATCATTACCCAATCGTTATTCGTTTCTATTTGCCAATAAATTTGTTTAAAACGCAAAACGCAATATTTATGACGTTGGGATGAAGATTTGACTCTTAAATAATATTTCGGAAATGTACACATTTCATGAGTGAAAACATTTGAAAGTTGTTTGGAAAAAGCGGTACAACTGCCACTGTTATGTTTAAAAGAAATCACGACCACTATACATCGAGGAGCACGGGCAACTCGTATACTTTGTGGTAGCATGCTGCTCTTCAGTTTGCATCTATTCTGAGTTCATGGACAGCTTTGTCAAGATGTTGGCGATGCTTTTTAACGCGCTTCAACTTCGCATTTGATGAAGAGTGGCTGTGTTTCTTCTTGTACGCTTTATCCACCATGGTTGGTTGTTTTTCTGCTGGAAGGATATCTGGCAAACTAATCTTTTGAGGATGGGCAAAGTCTGCGCACGTCGTTGCGGGTGGAGATTTTGTTTGGCAGGATACTAGGTTGATTGGCGGCAACCTGCAGACGTAAACAAACTAAAAAAGCGTTTTGACATGGGATTCATTGGATTAATTAAGTACTCCGCTATAGCCGACCGTCGAACACGAATGCTAAAATCTTTGAAGTCTGTGGTAAGCAGAACCGTCGCCAGTAGGGGGGCTTTGCGTTTGTGCGGGGGAGCTTGACATTATAAAATTAACCAAAATTCCACTTATTTATAGTGTTTCATGTTTCAATTTTGGGGGGCTTGGAGCTTCGCTTGGGGTCTATGCCCACCAAAGCCCCCCCGTGGCGACGGGATTGATGGTAAGCATCATAATTTTATCACTACCCTAGTTTCACCGCGTTTGGAAACCTACAAAAGGAAAGCATCACACCAGTAAAGATACGATCTCTAAAATCTTTCCTCTTGTGAATTTATTTTGACTGAAGTCAATATTTTTTTAGAATACTTGTGTTCTGTAGCATTCAAATCACCGTTGCCAGTGTGAACATTGCACCATTGTGTGAAGGTAATATATTCTGAGTTCCCAAAAAAAGCATTTTTGGATCCTTAACCATGCTTTTCTTAGAAACCTGAACGAGGGATTTAATCGTAGAGATCAAGCATGTAGCGAAAACGTTGCGAAATTCTGCAATGATTGAAGAGAAACTCCTTTAGATGGGCAAGTTTACATCACAGAAATATTTCAAGGCATTGCACCGAAGAGTTAAAATTAATAGGACAAGAATGTACGAATATATTTGAAGCCGTGTACGTATCCGAAGAGGATTGTGCTCGGTTGCAAAATTTCTAGTTATTTCAGATTATATCTGCGAGGCTACAGTATACGTTGACAATATTATCCAATTGATTGATTTATTCGTTTTCACACTCGTCCTCTCCTCTGGGGAGGGGATAGGCGTAACCAGGGGGAAAAGGGGCCATGCCCTCCATATGTCTAGCATATTTTAACGTTTTGTGCTTCGATACGCGGTGTCCCAAATCAAATACCGTTGCTCGCTTAAATTCAAAATATTTCCCCCAAAAAATTTTGGTCTGGCTACGCTACTGGGGGAGGGTCGCGTGGCAGTAGCCCTAGGAGGACTCGAAATACCTCACGGTTTCAGCAACGTCTGGTAGTTCTGCTGGCTACTCATCAAGACGGGCCAAGCCAGGGCGGAGATGTAATCGTGCCACCTAGTCCTTGGTGTACCTCTGGGCCGGTTTCCCGTGGGTTTAGCCATCAAGACTCGCCTCGCCAATATTTTTTGGGGTGCAGTGGCGAATTAAGGGGATGCTGACTGGCCTACAGCCAGGGGCCCCCAACATTTAGCGGGCCCCCAATCCCTAAGTTGGTAAAAAAGTGTAATATGTGAACAATACACAGTACGCTGTGAAAGATAGCCGACGTTAACTGATAACAAGAATTAAACCGTATCAAGCACGTCTTAATTCTGTTTGCATTTCGTTCAAGTAACTCTAAGCTTGCTCACGCTAAACTCGATGACTCATTCGATTTATGACTTTACTAAGTCGTAAGATGTGCTTTTGGTTAAGAATTTGGTGAGTGCCATTTTATATTTTAAGTGCAGCAGAAAATAAAAGCAATTCAGTGGTGTTATGTCTTATCAATGAACGTAAAACCATACGTAATAAGTGAAAGTGAGTTTCACAACAGCTATTTGTAAGTGAGTGCATGTTCTTGTTCTTTCTAAATAGTCTTACTGATTTGTCCTTGATTGTGAACAGAAAAATGAAATGCTGAATTGCAATGAATACAATTACTATTTTTACCATATCAATTTAGGACATATCAAACTGGGCTATCTTGGAAGGTCAGGTTAGGTTAAATTTTGATTAGGTTGGTTTTAAGGTTAAGTTAGTGTTATTTCCGTCGAGAATCTGGTATGGAAAGCTGATTTTTCTGAAAATAATTTCTGATAAGAAAATTTTATCTACCTCAAAAATGTCATTTGGATATGTATATACAGAATGGAACTCCGCTCGCACGACCACCCAATGGACAGTACTCAGTTGGTCGTGTTAGCGGGTCTGGGGTGGTCGCGACTCACTTGCATTTCTAAAGGTTTCATATATTATCGCGATCACTTCATTTCTACAATTCTTTCCTTGCCAGCAAGTTATTTAGCTTTGTCTTACGTGCTGCCATAGCCTATCGTTACTTTACTATAAAATCACACAACGGAAAAGTCAATGTCGGCAGTACTAATTCCAGAAGAGTTTATAGCAGAGATTCTCAAAGTGGACAGAATCGCCCCCTTGGAGGCGAATTTGAAGAGCAAAGGGGCGAAAAAAATGAAGGGGACAATAGGGGGCAAAACAACAAAGGCGGGAAAATGCTCAACCACTATACCACTAATCGAGCATTGAGTTATCTTCAGTTAACGATTATTGAGTTAACTTCGGCTGTGGCCTTAATGCTCTCAATGCAAAGAAACCGTTTGTTGGTTCATAAGCGACGTGATCTACGACTGATACCCTAAGGTGTACCCTAAGTCTACGACTGATACCGTTAGGTACGACTGACACTAAAATGTCTTCCAATATTTCCAAGCTTTGTGAAGACCGCCAAGCACATCCACCACACCAAAGTGGGGGCCATGGCATGTACCGATTTCTTTAAATAAAATTCTTTAAAAAATACTACCTTGTGTTTGCTTTATCAGGCATGGGGGTGATAACGATGTGCCGAGAGTGAAAAGGGGTCGATGGAACAAAAAAGTTTGAGAAACACTGGTTTGCAGTATGAGTTTGTTACGTCACATTGGCACTTACTGCGCATGCACGCACGCTTATATCCCTGTATCCACGATGCTTCAGGACAACGTGATGCAGCTGATCAAATTCCTACTGACAGGTTACCAGTTCCTCAGCGTAAGAATACCGATAGAATATGGTGGTCATGTTTCGCGGTGCTCGATTAGCAGTTTTGTAACAGCTGGACTGTGGCCGCGGTCTGGATACCGGGGTGGTTGCGTAAGTGAAACAAAAGGTAATGGATTATCATAGCGAAGACCGCGTAGTGGTCGTGATAGCGGGGTGGTCGTCGACGGGGTGCCACTGTATATTCAAAGCATTCCACCGATGTTTTGTGAACATTTATCGATGTGGTTTCAAGTCTCCAGCAAGAAATGGAGACTGAAATCAATGAGTTTCGTTCATATTATGACGTCCATATCAGTTAACGATTCGTTTTTCTCTCAAGCTTTTTTGTTTCAATATTGCAAATACGTCAGTTCGTTCATTTAGTTTTTTCCGTATTAACGACAGTTTTATATATATACAGAAGGGGCCCTGTTCTAAGTTTCAGCCAGGGCCCCCACACAATCTTAATCTGCCCCTGCTGGGACGTCTGGTCACATAGTAGAACCATCGTAGCCGAGATCTCTCTATTCATCGAAGTGGCTCCACGTTCAGGGTTTTACATGTGTCACAGCTGTCAGGTGAAACTATGCAGAAATCAATGAGTGACCATTGACCCAAGGAATCTCTGCACCAGGTGCACTTGCGCATATCTCTGTGTTGGAAGAAAATATTCGTGATGCGAAGCGAGTCGTTATACAGCGTAGTTTCAGCAGGAGTCTTCCGTTATCATTTACGTGAGCATCACCATATTACCAGGCCCGTAACCAGGGGGACGCAGG
>JGI24158J21664_10009126_pt1 | contig 13230 bp, 7 predicted proteins | sample Ectturendosymbi3_FD_21664 | JGI IMG/M metagenome (IMG submission 21664) | reverse complement strand
TCATATAATTAATGATGGTTTGGCAAAGTAATTGCATTTACAATTTGTTTAAACCAAGTTATTGCAATTAAGGCTGGTCATTATTCAAACAAATAACGATCTTAATCAAACTTATCTATGCGCACTGATTCTTATAAAATGCAATGAAGATTTGTTTGAAAATAAATAAAATAATTGTTAGGGGTCAGACGACCAGTATGCGGATCGGCCTAGTATGCGGAAATTCGATAAACAAACACCTTTTATGGAAAAAATAGAAGAGGAAAAAAAATTTAATAATGGTTATATTCCTTAATCTTCCTTGGATGCTTCCACCAAATTTTAAGCAAATTCAACGAAATCTGACTGTTCACCACGCGCTTTTCTTGCACCAACTATGCGTTCATAGCATTTGACCTGAGAAAACAAAGTTTCCGCTTGCCCACACAAACACCGCTACACTGCTCAAACTTGCTCCTAGAGCTCCTGATTTTCGTGTACTTGCTCCTGCAACTATCTTCTAACAGCTTGCCAACTTCTACGAATATGCCTTTTTCCTTACCCGTTTTTTTTTAAGATTTATGAGAGACAGTCTTCGTGCGCGATTGGCGCCAGGAAGGGCCGAAGGTTTGGTGTTCGTGTGACGTCATACAGATCTATGTGAACGGTGTACCGTAGCTACTACTAAGCCAACATGCTGTAAATTTTAGTGAATTAAATGAGTAATTATCATAATTTTTACTTTAAAAAAGCCGGAAACAAATAATTTTGCCATTTCAGTCCTGTTATCAACGAAAATCATCAGTTTTTTCATGCTTTTTGCGTCATTTGCCCCATCCGCTTACTGGCGCTCTAATCCGCGTTGAGCCGAAACATGGTTTTGATTGGGGGCGTGTAACTGGGGTTATGTCAAATGAAATGGGATAGTGAATGGTTCGTATGATAATTTTTGTGAAGTGTTGTAAGAATTTGAAAATGTTATTTAACGTATTTATTGAGAAATATCTAATTCAGTGAAATTTTGGTGTTTACATCCGCATACTGGTGGAACGACCCCTACAGAACAGAGTATGAAACACAGTTGATTCTGTTTTACCCCTTATAACTGAAGTGCAATGTGAATTGAAATGTTTGTAATTTAATGATTTTTCGTGAAGTAATTGAAATTGAAAAATTTTCAGAGAGTAAGTCCAGTACCTATTTCAAGTAGTCATTGATTGTGCTTGAGCTAAACTTGTCACTTTTCATAAGTAAGTCTAATGTAGTTAAGGTTTTGTTCTTCAAAGACATTTTAAGTCTAAAGACTTCATCAGAAATTCTGCTTCATAAATCATCAAATGACTAGAAGTGTCATCATTACGTTAGCAAACTGGTTAATTTATGGAGCCACTTGAAATTTGTTTTAATGTGGTATTGGGTCATCATCACATTTTTATGATGTTGCAATTCTTAAAGGCAGTGTCTAAACAACCGCATCTGGTTTTCGCTCTCTAAGGACTAAAAAACTGTTCTGGTTTTCAAAACTTTTTAACAAACTATATAAAAAGCACTACCAAAAAAGGAAAAAATCTGAAAACATATGAACTGATGGGTTTTTAGTCCTTTGAAAGCAAAAACCAGACATGGTTCTTCAGATGCTACCATTCTTCAAACTTGCTGAGTCAAGTTGCAATTTTTAGGAAATCAGGATGCTATAAATAATTTGTGCCAGCTTCTTTATGTGAAACTAAAAATTAATGAAGCAGAATGTCATGCCTAATGCTAACTGATTCTAGTCCAGGGTAGCCATATGGCTTATGAACAGTCTTGTTTAGTGCATTTCGTCCAGATTAATGTATGAAATGGTATTTGTCACCACGTGANATTGTAATTTTAACCCTGTTATTGCAGGCTGATTTTTATGNTGACATTGTAATATATGAATGTAGTTGGTTTTTCAGAATTNAGGTGATGTCTGTTTTCTTATTTCAAAAATTCTTTGGTTTGCTCAACACTTTTTTCAAAATTTACTGAAACTAATAAAATTATGCTATCATATTTCTGGAACTTTGTTTTTCTATCAAGGTTTTAGCTGTCACTTTGCAGTTCGAGTAAAACCTTGAATGAATTTAAAAACGTTTATGGATTCAAGCTGCTTACGGCTGCTTTGTTTTGACAAAGTTTTCGCGCATTCCTTTTCGTTTCGTGGCCTTGTTCATTATATCGTAAGGAGAGTTGCTGCATGACACCCCACGTCAACTTCACGCATTGTGTAATAAGTAGGACAACGTAAAAATATTCATAAGTTTCTTACCTTCGCGTGTTGCAGACATTGTTTATCTTTTCTGGATTTTTTCGACTACGCATGTCATGCAGTTCGTTGCTTTGATTCGTATTTAATTTTTCTCGCTTTTGTACAAACAACATGCAGTCTATTTGAGCACTCGCAGTCTATGAGTGTATGTTTTGAAGTAGCTCATACATCTTATTCATCGAGAGCTTTGAAATCCTGTTTATGAATGTTAAATAATAATGATTTATGTAAATAACCGTCCCGACTGAAATGGTGTCCCAGTTATTTTCTAAATCTCCGAGAGTTTCGTGACCGTCCAATATACGAGTGTACATGAAATGTTTATGTCCTCAGAAGTTATTAAATGTAATGTAACGGCACGTGGTTGGCTGAAGGTGTCTTCCGAAATAAGTATTAATATTCATTCTAGTTGATTGAGATTTAACATTGAAATGATGAACTCCAATACGTGTTCTCGTGCCTCGCCATGTTGGATTAGAAAGAAAACTTTTGTGTTTATTTGATAGATTTCGTGACTATCGCTGACAGCTACAACCTCAACGTAAGAATATGCGACTGCTTGCGAGTCAAGATCACGGAGCTTGAATCTCAGTGTTCTCTTATTGACGTTGACAACGACGAAACGGATGGCATGAGGTTGGTTACTTCTCAATTACGGAACTCCTAGTATTATGAACTTATGAACTTACACCAAATTGGTGGAGAAACTACTAGCGCAACTGAACAGACCTTGATTTATTATGGCTACTGTGGCAGTGGTCAAAGGAATAATAGAGACCTTTGTGAAATAAACAGCGAACTGTTGCTTGTCTTTGAGTTGTTCGGCTGCTGGTTTTTGGCTCGTTCAGGGTCAACTTTTTTTCTTTGTTTAATGAAATGTTTTGTGATTGTTTTTCCAGAAATTCGGTTGCGGTTTCACAAGCTCTACAAAGGCTCCGCATTTGTGGCAACTTTTACGGATACGTGTGTTCTTATCCTTACAAAAACGGTAACCCGTCATATAGTAGACTGTGGACACATCGTTTTGGCGACTTTCCAAATGAATGGGAAACTACTGTTGAGCTTGGTGCTTTTTACCTGTTTCAAGTTCTCAAAACCGCACAGTGAATGTTTTCGCAGACAACACAAAAAGACAACTGTCGCACGTCGAAATAACCGCCGGCCGTTTTGTTACGGCGTCACTCGAGCGAGCGTTGAGCGGCGGTCATCTCGTCCTCACGGTTCCGTGGGTCGTTCAGTTTCTTTGCCTCGTTTCGCCCATCTGCCTTGACGGCCAAGACTTCCGCAGCATCATGAAAACCCTCTGTGCAGTCTACAGGTACCGCCGTGACGTTGTGTTTCTGGTTTGCAGCTTTATGAAACGTACACGACATCGGCTGCGTGAGCGCTGCTGCTGGTCGTACCTGCGGCGGTTTCATCTGTCAGGCAGTGGCGTTTTACGAACGTTTGTTTATCGTCAAGTCAGTCACCGCCCACCTTCAAATAACTGACCGCCACGTCGTTGTTGTGCGCAATACGCAGGAAAAGCTAACTGCGGCGAATTTAAGCCTTTTCCTACAATGTGCACCGTCCTGCATAAGAAATGAAAAATAATGCTTCTTGCAGAATGCACGCGTCGACAAGCCCTTCTGAAAAATATTCTTTTCTTCACGTATTTCTTTGTGTTGCCATTGGTTACCTGTTCGAACAAGATCACATCGATGAAAATATTTTCTACCGCAATCAAAGCGGGTTTTCTGTACAGCATCAAGTAAGTGTCTTAAACGGTTCCACGTTTGCACGTGTTTATGCGCGAAATCCTGCTTTAGAACGCGAATTTATGTCCGCGCTGCGACTCCGTTGTAGTTTCTAGTGTTTTCATTCTGTTACGTTTCGTTACTCGCTTTTATGTTTTCCATTCGGAGTGCCACGCGTGGTTTTCTGCGCCCATCCCCGCTTATGTCGTGGGCCACGCGGCTGCTTTCGCAGTGAATTCTGGTGGCGAGTCAATGGCAGCACCGCGCGTGAACCGCTTCCTTGCTCCCATTCCATCAACGCCGAGCACTAAGCTGAACAGGCCGCAAGTACCGTTTTCAAGTTTTCGGTGTGACCCGACCGGGGTGCGAACCCAGCTTACCAGCTTTGATGACGTGTGGTCGACCAACTCTACCACTTGGCGCGTTCACTGCTTTCGTCAAGAGTATAAAATGACACTCACGTTCTGAGCTAAAAATCAATTGTCTTTTCGTGATGTCTTTGTTTGTGGAAGTTCTGTTTGCTTTGTGACTTCTGTTAAAGTTATTGGAACTTATGCGGAAGTAACTAGGTGGGAACGGTTTTTGTTCTCAATTTGTGGAAAGTATTTGTGAAAAATAAAGTCGTTACTCCAGCCATGTTGCTTTATGCCGCAGATGAATCCGACCACTGTTGACGCGAATGCAGGTCACGTGATTGGCTACGACTTGTTATACAAGCTTCACTGGAGATTAAGCGAGATGAACACTCTTTTGAAATCACGATCAATGTCATTGTCAAGGCGGCAAATTCCGAAGAAAATCAAACCTTCCACCGAAAAACTGCCCGAAAATTTGGTATAATTTTTAGCGAAAAATTCCTGTTATCGATGCTACTAGCGTGATACGGAAATGTTGAATGTGGCGATGTTTCTGACGATTCCGTGCAACCGGCAGTTGCGCTGGGCAGGACTGCTGTTTGAAACAAGTCCCTTCTATTCACTGTCTACCGGAGTTTGGTGTTGAGCGTTTGCCGAAAACCGTTGTTTTGCATTTCCAGTAGAACTTTCCGAAGTCAGAGTAGCAGTGCTTTCACCCAATGCCGTCAAGCATCGTCCTGTCTCAATTTTATTTTTGTTCGTTATTGTGCCGACGCTATTAATAATATGTCTGCCATTGTCATGATATAATTAGCTTATCGCTGTGTCTTCCTTAGTTATTCTGTTGGTATGCGCTTTACTGCACACCATGTCCTGACTGATAGTATCTTATATCGGAGAAGTAGCTTTGTCTGCATGAAACCGTTGCTTGGCTGAGGCTGTCAGTTACTTGCAAACTGTTCAAATCCGAGAATTCATTGTTGTATTTTTCTTTTCTATTTGCCGAGGTTGATATAGTTTTGATGAAAGTTCAGAATTATTTGATAGCGTGAAACTGACTTGTAGGAAGCACATCTGTTTTTCGTCCAAAACAGAACCTCCATGTCGCTATGGAAACCAGCTTTTTCGGCAATCAACCGTCTTCGTTGAAACGCACGGTTTCCTTCGTATCGGAACGTTGCTATTCAAACTGCTTGAAATATATTTGCACCACTGCCATCCCTTCCTACTGCGACAATTGCGACGAGATTAAAAGGTAGAGTTGGTCTTTTTACAAATACTTTTTTGAATTTCTTTAACAGTTTTGAAGTGTATCGTTTTCCACGCCATGGCGAAACTACCGGCAATACCATCAGTTATTTCTTAAAAACACTCGGATGCAAAATAGAATACAAAACTTCACAAAGTTGTAATAGAAAACGAAAAAAATTTCAAAGGATGATTTTAAATATAGTCTGTTGTAGCTAGATGCGTGGCGTAAAGGAAACAAGCTGAAAGAATATTTACAAACATTAGAGCTTTAAAATTTGCGAGAAATTGACCGCATTATTCTACCCTTGTTGTTTCATCATAATCAAGGCTGATCAGATTCAGTGCTTGCCCCCACACCTAACCCCCAAGCGAAGTCCCACGACAGAATATAACCAATTAAAATTATTAACACGATCTGAATCTCAGCGTTCCGCGCTGGTCCGCGGTACGCGATGAATAAATAGCAGTTTAAAATCGAGATCCCCAAATCTGATACGTTCGAAACAAAACGAACGTTAGACATACAACAGATTTTTATACTTTTTCTCGCGCAGTATCAAACGCACTGACTATCAGTAGTTATTCCAATGTACTTTTTCTGCGTTTGAGTTTTTTGAAAGTTACTCTTTGAAAGCGCTTCAAAAGCTCTACTTTGGTTTGGTGATGCTGTAACTGTAGTCTATGAGGTAGTATGTGGCTGGACCACGCCACTGGTTTTACTTCAAACGTATATTGCTTGTTAATTGAGATTTCGTCGGAAGGTGTATCATCTCGGCGATGGTGGTCGCCTATGTTGTCCAAACGACGGGAAACACGTATTTGTGTAGTTTGTCGTGCGTCAGAACGCGCGTGAACATGTTGCAGGTAAAATCATTGTTCTGTGGAACACTTGGGCGCAAATTTACCTGCACAGAGTTCAGCCGACTGTGATTTTGCAAAACGAATCTACTGTATATGTGACATCGAAACATTTTGCAGATTTCCTTTGGCCTCTGAGACTGGGAAAATCACCACCGATTGTGTCAAGTAAGTTTCAAACAGTGTGTGCGCAGTGATACTGCCAATCAGCATGGATTTTCGTAAAGTTTAATCTACTGAAAACGTTGCTACACTGAAACAAAAGAAGCACTGATAAGAATCATCATACTCACTAGGTCACAAGCACCGTCTACTTAGCCGCCATCTCCACAACTACGACTCGAGTGACCAGAATACGGGCGTGACAAGGCACATCATCAGTGGCACGCGCAAAATCAATTAACACGTGACATGTGGGATAAAATCAGCGAGACGCTTCGAGCAGTAAGACTTCACAAAGTCTCGCAATACAGTGCATCCTCAATTTTCCGACCCCCGATTAACCGCCCGGGTTGAACAGGGAGGTACATTCAATTATTTAGTCTAAAATCTACACGTTTTACAGTGAAAAAAAAAACTGTTTCGTTTAGCATTTAAATTGTTTTGTGGCTAAGCTTGTTCTCATACTAGTTTCGTTTTTTCGTTCTTTTTTCTTTAGGTTATTTTAAGTGTGGTGTAGGTGGCGGACCGTGGGCACCCTACGATAGATACTTTTCTTATCCGGCCAAGATTTTGGGAAAAGGTTGCCCAACATGATAAGCGAGGATGCACTGTACTACAGTGTACTGATTTGTTATCAGCTCAGTTGAATGTATCACAGACAAAGAGAATCGATTTAAAACTGTTATGGTTCGTGCTGCAATAAAGTATTGGAATGACCTTTGATTGGCATGCAACAGCATCCATAGGTCACAGCATCACTAGACTTGCGCCTTGTTCGCCAAGCAGTGCAAAGACTCGTTCAGACTGATCGGAAAGATCTGTCCATAACTGTACTGACGACCATGGGCGTCGGAAGAGGGGGCCTCGGCCCCCCTCTGGATTTTGAAATTATTAGTAAAAATGGTTGTTTTTTTAATTTCGAGGGGTAAAAACCAAATTTCACCACTTTTGGTCCTCCCCTGGAAAAAATGTTGGGAAACTCCCCCTACTGGCCCCCCTGGAAAAAATCCTTCCGACGCCCATGCTGACGACGCACGGAATATTTTTTTGCACATGCGATCAGCTTTTCGCCCCGCACGCCGACTCTGTGCCAGCTTTGCATCCAGTCCCTTCGCCATGGGGTGCTTTTGTGGGCTTAGCCTCCCAAACAAAGCTCCAACCTCCCCAAATTGAAATACGAAAAACTACAAATCAATGGAATTTTTGTCAGATTTTATGTCAAGACCCCTGCACAAACGTAGAGCAACCCCATTGAAAAGTTTCTGGCAACGGTTCTGTTTGCATCAATGAAAATATTTCGTATCGATAAAATAAGCGGACCTTATTGAGAATACAGCTTCGAAGAGTCGTCGAGAATGCACACGATTTTTCAGAACACGCACGACGTTATTGAGAAGAAACACACTTCTGAAAGTAAAAAGTGTCTTTCGACTGTTCCGGTGGGCGATTGCCTTCAACAGGGGATGGTGGGAGGTAGCTTATCGTTCTGCTTCTACTTTCAGATCATTCGTGCTCGGATTTTACGGGAAGGCATCAAGTTTGATCACAGAAGAAGCGTTCGAGTTTTGTCGAAACAACGTGCGCAACTCTATGACTTTACTCGTTTCCTCGTCTCTTTCGAAACCTGTAAGTCGAAAGGTTGTTTTCGTTGACAGTTTCTTAAAATTTTGCGGCCGACGCGCGTTTGCATTGTAAACATATAAATCCGAAGCTATCGGCCATACTATCTTTGCCCTGGCTAATGCATAGCCCGTTACGGCTGTCCTATAACTGATTCAACGCGGTTGGCTCATGGAGTCAAACTGTGGGCAGCACGACGCTACGTCACTACTCGAAACATGTTGCGTGGACCGAGTCTTCTGACGCCATCGGCGCAGAGCTGAGAAATAGGATAACATTCGAGGAAGTGGGATGAAAATCGATGGATTTGATCAGTGAAAAAGATCAGTGAAAAACGAATCTCCTTGAGAAACTTTCACACGCAAATACTTGTTCGATTAAGACCTGTGTCTGAAACTGTTTGCTGTGAATATTGCTGAACCGATGCACTTGAAAGCAATCAGCGAAGAACTTGTGTTCCTGTTTTCTTTATCGACAATTTATTTTTGTACACTGTGCCATGCGTTTTCCTTTTTTCATGCGGTGCATTAGTAGTTGCGGTGATGTCTCCAGGTGTTGGAGACGGGCATCAAGATTGCGGAGCGCGAGACGCTGGCGAGTGTCAGAACGTGGTTGAATGACAGATTGCTTGATCACCTGACGTCAAAGATGAAAGCGTCGCTAACTAACAAAATTGTAAGATCTTAAACGTCAGTCTTTTCTATGAATAACTTTTTTGTAGATCTGAAGGTAGTATTGTTGTTTTCCTGCTTGTTGGCAAAACTGTTTTAATAAACGTTAAATGATAAAGTTGTAACGGTCGATTCCTGTGTTAATTAGTCCGATCTCGCTTTTCTTTTTGCGAACCATTTGTTGTCACTGTCGGATGAAACAAGTTTTATGTTTTGGCGAAAATTTTCCGAACTTCTCAAATTCCTGTTACAGTTTAGTAGATTTTAAATCACTGGGTATGTTGCGTTCTGTTCAGAGCAGATTTTACAACTGTCGATTCAGTTTTATTTGGAAAAAATGGCGTCGTCCAAGTTCGGTAAAACTGAAGTAAGTTTCTTAAACAGTTCTTCCGGCTTAATAGTGACAAATTGTTACGATTTTGTTTTTAGCAGCAGCCAAACCCTCCTGTCTCGTGCGAAGTGAGATTTTCGCAGCTCCTGCATCAAATGCGAGAGACGATCATCCTCAATCAGACGACGGGTATGTGCCCTGCGACAACTCGCATTCGCGCCATTCACTCGCTAAACTTACCACACAGAACTAAACGCTTAGTATGCAAGGTGACCTTGAACTTGTGCGTTTAAGCGTTTGACATATTGCGCTATGCCCTTCTGAAGTGTCTGGACCAACGAGCTGCGATGCCGCTCTCAGTCTGGTGAACATCGTGTCAGCTGCACACGTGACTGTATGTGGAGTAGCGACTTGCGTGTCTTGTCTACGTTATTAAATTAAGTTTGATGCACTCCTTCACTCGAGCTTAAGATTACTTATGTCTTGTCGTTGCTGCTGGAGTCTGTGCACAGCTAGATTTTGCTCATTCATGTCTCAACAACGTGGGTAGCCTATTAAGTGACCTAATGTGGAAAGCAATCAATCACTTTTTGTGTGAACAGTTAAAGTTTTTGGAAAATGGTGGAAAGGTCTGATTGCTCGGTGCAAATGTTAGATGACTGCCCTCAAGTTTGGGACAACGATTTCGACTTCGTGTGTTCACCAAGTATTGTTTAAAGCTCATCTACGGTTCAAACCAATGATTCTCAACCTGGACCACCAGTCGAATGTCTGGTGGTCCACAAGAGAGTTCCATAAATCCTAACATTGAACATGGCCTGTAGTTCACTGACGTATGTGCAATACAGTTTCCACTACCTGTTTATGAGGTGTCGACATACAAAAGTGGCCTATCGGATATTTTTTGAAAAAAAAACAATGGTCCATAGGCCAAAAAAGGGTTGAGAACCACTGCTTCAAGCTTTGTGTTTGTTCAATTGAAATTTGTGTTAAGAAACGATGCTGCTGTTGCAGACGACGAGGCCGAAGCGAGGAAACGAGCCCTAAGTTGTTTTGAGAGCATGCGCTTCTTGTCAAGCGCAGGTGGGGACTGTGCTGTACCTGCTCACGTCAGACCGGTGCTGTCTTTCCTCCTCCACGAGCTTCTTTTGACGTTCAACAGCGCGGACGAGCTGGACGCACGTTTCGAACAGTTGACATTGAACGAAAGTTTAAAAATAGTCATTAAATCTCTTCTTTCAAACGACGCGATTTGCGACACGGAGACGATGTAACAACAACCATATTTCGTGCTTTTTTTATTCAGCTTTAAAAAGCGATGTTGCTCTTCTTTGCATCATCATCTGTTCTACTGCTTTCGTTCTGCTTGTTTTTTGCGTTGTATGGGGACAATCTATGGCGTACCATTAACGTCAATATTGGATAATTGTTTAGACCAGTGGTTCTTAACCTGTTAAACTTCTCTCTACCACGCCTCACTTAAGTAATTGTCCGTTGTTTCAAGCCCCGTGACTTTAAGTAAGTTTAAAAGTAAACCTATTTATTGGTAATTTTATTGTAGAGCGCGTAATGGCTCGAGCCCCAGGAAATTTATTCACGCCCCATAGGGAGGCGTGGCACCCCGATTAAAAACCACTGGCTTAGACGTTCAGATACGAAATTGAAGAGAATTAAAGTGAACATCATACGAGCATCAATGGTTGTGTTTCATATAAGTAAAGAGTAGATCCCAGGTATTAAGAACTTCGAAAAAGTACAGCCTTCTAGAGACTCATATTCAGCGGACAGTTTGGGCAATTTATGTTCTAATCCATTTTTTGGCGTCAATGTATCTCAAAATTATTTATTAAAATATATTTTCAGTGGCGATTCTAGAACTGAAAATGTGGGGGCCAAGAAAAAAGTAGGGGGCCAACACAGATCTATCCTGCATCGTGATGTTCCCTCGTTTTGCAGATTAATTTGCTATGAGTAACCCAACATAGGATAGTGAATATCGTTGAATATGACCTAGCGTTAGTATTCACTACAGACACCAAGACGCAGTCACACGCTTTAACTACTATGTCGAATATTCTGTGCTAACCACGCAACTTCCACAGCACTACACATGTAAAACAAAACACCATTTTCGCACACAATTGTGCCGGCCCCACATGAACGAAAACAGCTGTAGGAAAGTGAAAACAACTCACATGAAAGCGAAATGGTTCCAACCACCAATTCCCTGTGGCGTAGCAACATAGCTTGTCACCCCTGGATTGCGGTGATTCTCCCCCACCCCCCATCCTCGGGATCCAGTGTAGCTAACTATGCTGCACAGCCAGCATCATAGCTAAAATATTTTTATGAACGTTGCTCGCAGTACAAAAATCCAAATGCGTGTTGTTTACTGATGAGGGAAGAATGTCACTGCAATAAGTAAGCCTACATTTCAACCGGCTTATTAACTTTTCGCAAAGCACGACATGCAATAGAACAGGGGTTCCCACCCGGGGGTTCCGGGACCCTGGAGGTCCGACACAAGAATTTCAGCGGTTCGAAAAGCGATTTTCGAGGATGAGATTGTAAGTTCTTGAATGTGTTATTTCTTTCAAAAGAACCGATTTTTGTGAAAGCTTGCAAGTGCAATTATTCAAAAGAATAATATCTAGCCTAATTATTCCAGCATACGTTACTAATTTAACAATTTAAATTGCAAAATGCGTCCATTCCTGTTTCTGCTTCATCCTGCGATTGCCACGTTGAAGATTGCCCCGTCGCCGGTGATGTGATTGTAAGCACATTGTGACGTTTAAATATTCATGGCGCAATTACGGCAAGATTGTTGTTTGATCCTATGGAACTCTAAAATTCCTGGTGTTCAATTACGCAAAGTTACCACAAATTGAGTACAAAAGCCTGATCTATTTGAATCGCGCTTGCAGCAACATATTTCTGCGAATCTGGATTTTCCGGCTCTCTACTCATTTGAAAAACAAGTATGAACCGTTCGAAAGATTTGCGCGTAGCACTGATTAATTGTGTCAAGATATAAGCGGATAATTTCAGAAAAACAAACAAAAAAGTTACTAGGTTTGTTTCTAATGAGCAGTCAGTGCTGGATTAACAATAGTAGCAAATGTAGCAATTTGCTACAGGCCCCGCGCTTTTGGGGGCCTCGCGGTCCTTTGTGTTAAATTTGTTCTTTATTATATGCAAGGGCGGATATTAGAATTTAGGCGAACTCTCAGAAAGTGGGCCCTATATTTTACACATGCTATACAGAAATTTGATTCGCTGAAAACAAATTAAATTTTTCATTTTGTCTGGGATTTTGCTTCTGTGTGAAAGTCAATTTCACATTGTAAATTGTTTGAAGTTATTTGATTTTAAATTGTTCTTTGTATACACAGTTGTTTGAGGAGCCCCTTTTGGCGCATTTGCACAAAAATTTTCCTAGTCTTAAATATGGCTCTCTAAGGCTTTGCTTAAAGTTAGAATGTATTCCAGCTTTAGCTCTCTCTAACTTTTTAACAATACAATGCAAAAACTAAGTGCAAAACTCTGAAAAGTGAGGCCCTCACGGTATCTCTGAAAGTGGGGAGCCTGAGTCGACCACCTCTTTCGCCTCCCCTAATGTCCACCCCTGATTATACTCGTATGTATATAATTTTTTTCAGTCCAAGAAGTCACTATTGTAGTAAGCACATTGCCTACTACAACTACAAACTGTACAACAAAAACAAAACTTAAAAAGCACACTAAGTTGTACAACAAGAACCCTAAAACGAAATCAAATCAGCATTAAAAAGCTGAAATGAATGCTGACTAACATCAAAACAAGTCAAGCATGAAATACAAGCTGATCATTAACAGAAGCATGATTTAAACCTGCTTTGATCATGCATTTACATACACGTTCTGCTATGCTTTAACAAGGAATAACAATGGCGGCGTTGCTAGGCAAAATGACGTCGAGCCACGCCCCAAT
>JGI24158J21664_10009125_pt1 | contig 13232 bp, 8 predicted proteins | sample Ectturendosymbi3_FD_21664 | JGI IMG/M metagenome (IMG submission 21664) | reverse complement strand
TCTATATGACAGAGTGTACTTTTATTTACAGGAATATAAGTTATTATCCAAATATCAATTTGGTTTCAGGCCTAGATCTTCAACTTCATATGCAGTTAAGAGTAAATACTCCAATCTACTGAGCAATGTTGATAATGGATTATATTCTTGCTTCATATTTCTAGATTTGTCTAAAGCATTTGACACGGTAAATCATGACATACTATTTGACAAATTTTATCATAACTTTGGCATTAGAGGAAATCCGTTACAATTATTTCGCAGTTATTTATCCAATCGCAAGCAATTTGTAAAGTTGGACAATGTGCGCAATCTGGTTTAGTTGACATTTCAAATGGCGTGCCTCAAGGGTCTGTTCTGGGTCCGCTATTGCTTATCATGTACATTAATGATTTACCTAAATTCTCTGCATTTCATACTGTACTATATGCTGATGACACTTTTCATAAAAATCTTGACAATTTGCAGCATATGGTCTATGTGGAACTAATTAAAGTAGGCAACTGGTTGCGCTCAAATAAATTGTCCTTAAATTACTCCAAATCAACATTTATGCTTACAAAATCTTTGACAAATAATAGCAATCTATCGGAAACTTGTTCGTTCCAAATAAAAATTAATGACCGCTGCTTTTAACGAACAACATGGGCAAAATACTTAGGAGTTTTGACAGACAGCTCGTTAGATTGGTCATCTCACGTGCAATACATAAAATAGAAACTAGTTAGGGCATCATACTTATTCTATAGAATTCGAAATGTGGTATCAGCTGATGTTTTAAAAATGTTATATTTTAGTCTTGTGCATTGTCATTTGACACACTGCATTGTTTCATGGGGCACAGCTACTAATCCTGTTTTGCAACCACTACTGTAGAAGTAGTGCACAATAATATTCTACGAACTATTACATATAACAACTACAGATGTCATATTACACCTCTGTTTAAGTCTTTCAATATTCTGAAACTTCACGATATTCATAATTAGATTTAACTAAACTGATGCATAAATTTCACCATGAAATGTTGCCAACATCTTTTAAAGACTTGTTTCAGAAAACCGCTGAACTTCAATGTTATAATACAAGATATGCAACCAACCAAAACAATTTCATACAACAAGTTTCAACAAACGCTGGCGAAAAAACAATTTCTCATCGAGGAGTTACTCTTTGGGCAAATGTAGATCAACAATTCAAAATTAAATCCCATAACGCCTTTAGTAATCAATACCGATCATTTTTGTTGTTGCAATATGGATGAATGTCTGAAATAACTACTGTATACTACTTGGATACATCTAGTTATCACTTAATCTGCCTTATCGTTTGCGCATACCTTTGGCATGCGTTTCGGATTGCTCGTCTAGTTTATAACGTGGCGCTTGGCATTTTGTGGTAGGCAACTGAAATATTTCCATGATCCTTATCTCAGGTCTCTTTCACTGTGTTAAGCAAATATGTCTTCGTTTACACTTATGGCAATTGCTGAGATGTACCATGGTGCTGGGGCACTTCGACTCGATAACCGCAAGGTTTTTCGGTGTGCCGGCTGCAAGGTTTCACTTGTTTTCTTTTTTTTTGTTTTATGAATGAGTGCGACTCTGGATCGTTAAAATGCTTGTTTCTGTCCGCGTAGCCAATACCGTTATTACGGTTTTCTCGGTTAAAATTTAACTTAGATTGCCGCATTTAGATATATCCGTAAATTCACTTGCATGGGTTCGGATCATGGATGTACGCAGGACGATATTCACAAGACTGAGCTTGCTTGATCTCCCTCTGGTTTTTGAATGGCTAGCAAATAACACTCATTATTTCTTATGAAATCCTTTTATTCAATATTAGTTTTATTTCACAAAATGAGTACACAACAAAATTCAAGGAACTTACCAATTCAAGCATAACATGAATCTATTCTAACTCTCTCTCGAATCAGAATCACAAACACGACTAATTCAGTGTGAGAACAATCTCACAATCATCAGGTTCACCTCTAAATTAAAACCTGTTTACAAGGTTTGATACTTCAGAAAGTGAGGCTGAATATCCGATGAATATTTTAATCGTGACTGGGTCTTCGCGGACTTAGAGGAAAAAGGTTAAATGAATTCTGTTCGGTTGGTGCTAATTCATCGGTTAGAGCGACAGCATGCCTTTCGGACAATGCCAAATTTATGGGACAGAACGTCAGGGATTCACCCGGACAATTGCCACTCGTGTCGATCAAGAACAAGTCTTTCTAAGTGACTTTGTTCTTGATCTGAAGCTCGCGCTACCGACGGCAGACCCTGGGGCGTGGCGCGGCGGCACTTACAGACGGATCGTTCGAGCTTTGTTCCATATGCAAGGCAGAACTTCTTTTACTTCAAAGGCTAAACCACAAGTTTATGGCGTAGACCAGAGAAGGAGTTCTCAGTTCGAAGTCGAAGAGTGAACTGATTTGGGTGGCCAAAATCGTGCCTTTTATACCCACTCCCTGTGGAAACTCCTTAATTAATCATTTTATTGGTTTCTCATAAAACATTTCATCATAATTATTAATTGCTTATTGCTTCACGATTTCATGTCACGTTTTAGCGTTCAGCAGCGTCTCCAGTATTGAGAGCAGAATGAGGCTCTGTTTATGTTTAGCATGCAGTTCATGCTTGTTTCTTGCTGATTGAAGCTTGGACTTTGTTTCTTTAGTCAGATCAACATTTAATATCTGCAGACCATTGTTATGTGTCTGCTACACCATCGTCTCGTGTGTGTTGGGGCGCGTACAACTGCCTCGAGTATGATTAAGTTCGCGGGTGTCTTACTTTGTTCTATATGTGCGCTGGCCATGTCTTGTGGGCCTTGCAACCGAAACCAATAAAACTGTCAAACTGTCATTATTAACGTAACACATTTCTTCAAAAAAGGTTGTTTAGTTGCATTTTCGTTTCGAAACCTGATAATTTTTAACTAAAATTAGCATGAGGACTGTTTGACGTTTTAGTGTCTATCCTGGTTGATATCAGTATCACGGTTTGGGAAAAAGGTTTAGCAAAGTGTCATATGAGTGCTAGTCAATTGTTGAAAGCGCCTACCTACTAGACGGCTTTGGTTCCAAATGATGCTTTACAAGACCCTAACTTTTGCAACCAGTGCAAACCCTGAAAGCTCATAGCAACCCTTTAAGTCCCGCGTGCGCCACTTTTCTTGCAGAGATTTGCAACCTACAACTCGCCAGGCGATTGAGCTAGAGAGCTGTTCAAACCCTCTACGGATTCAGCAAGTCTTGTGGTCGAAATCGAAAAAAAAAATTTTTCGGTTTCGGTGGGGGTTTTCTCGAGATGACGTCACAAAGAGGGCATGTTTTGGAAATGTTGGCCATCTTTGGCAGGCCCTGGGACCCAACCCATTGAACCATTCTTTTGGCTAAAAGTTTTGTTGAAAACTAGGTGAAAATCCCCGTCTTTAGAGCCCTTGATTGACTTGCTAGCACATCTGTGGCCAAAATAATGGGCCAAAAACACAGTTTTTTGCCTAATTCCCAACTTTTCAGAAAAGGCATAATTTGCCCTTTCAGGCCAAACTTTGTCCGGCCATAACTCGGCAGCAGAGAGAGCTAAAGAGCTGTTCAAACCCTGCAATGACTAGTGGCTTCGTGTAGTTTAGAATTAAAATTTTTTTTTAAATTTGGATGGGTGTTCTGGGACAATGGGCTCATGATGGGGGTTTGTTTTTTTGGTTAGTTATATGACGTCATCATCCGATTCCACGCGCCAATATTGTGGCTCGCAGTATTTGTGGATTCTAGGCTAAAATACGCGTTTTTAGAGCCCTTGATGAAGTTTCTAGCGCTTCTGGTTCAAACGTTATGCCAAAAATATTCCAAATATGTCAGGAATTCCCAACGGCCTTCAGGGGATTTCCCATATTAATATTCTGCCATCTTTTTCCACAACTCATGAACCACAAATGCTAAAAAGTCCATCAAACCCTCTAAAGCCTCGTACTATAGCCTAGAATGCATTTAAATCTCGCGCTGTTTCGCGCCGCTGATTCTGCTCGATTCACGCACTCCCACGGGCCGTTGAGGTCACGGATTGTTCAGAGAAACATGTCAAAGCATGTCAATACAACCTGTGGTTTTGTAAACATAGCCAGAAAGGCCGAAATCGCACGGCGAAAAGTTTTTTTCAGCCTAAACTACAAATCTTTCCCCATTCAGAGCGGATGTGAATAGCTCGATACGCTGGCGAGTGATGGCCAATTAGAAAAGGGGTGTGCTCCAACCCAAATTCGGATTTGTGGGTGCAGACATTTTCACCAATTTTGTTTTTTTTGGCCATGATTTTGGCTACAGATATGCTAGAAAGTCATTCAAGAGCTCTAAAGACGCGGATTTCGGCCTAGTTTCCAAAAAAATCTTGAACCATGCTAATGGAACAATGTATTGGGGCCCAGGGCCAGGTAAATGTAACCAAAAACATCCCCACTTGCAGCATTCCCCCCGAAAATCCCCCACCGAAAATGAAAATTTTTTTTTTCGATTTTGACTACAAGACTTGCTAAATCCGTAGAGGGTTTGAACAGTCGCCTGGCGAGTTATAGGATTGCAAATCTCTGCATGAAACGTGGTTTTCACGGGACTTAAAGGGACGTGCTTGTAAAAACTTTCACAGAATTCACGGATGCCAGTAAAAGCCGTTTTACCCGAAACACACCTTATGCGCCAAAGACACAAGACACCTTACCCGTTTTGTCCGAAATGGTAGCATTCAAAGATCCCCTCACCATTGACATAGGCTGTCCCTCAAATTTGGGATCGTCATTTGTGATAGAAATTCAAACACATGCCAGAAGAATAGAGCTAGAACGGATTTGCTAAACAAGACGAAAATTAGGCTGGTTTACTACTGTAATAGCCTATAGATCTGTTACACTAACGCCATGACTGGACTAGCTGAGTACGGAACCAGGTGTTTGTATAAGGATACTACTAATTTTTACTCTGTCCTGATCATTCGGTCTGCCTCTTGATTAAAACTGAAAAGTTCTCATTTTCGGAAATGTTGGGAAGAGAACTTTATCTGTATTTCAGGCCTATGCAGAGTCGCATGGAAATGTTTTCAACTGCAGGAAAACTGCTTGTACAACGTTCAAGGCTAAGAGTGCAAAGTGCACGCTCACTCCATTACTGACAAATGGGTGGTAAAAATCTACAATCTATTCCTCAGATATCTGGGAGCTGTACTGAATACTGAGCTCTCAGACGACAAAGACATTCAGAGACAACTGCGATAAAAATATTGTGAAGCAAACAAGCTGCGAGCCTCTTTTTTCCGATGTTCAAATGCAGATAAAACTGTACTTTCTCGTTACTTTTCTACGCCCGTATATGCATCACAAATATGGTGGAATTTCAGAAAGTCATGCATGTAAAGAAGGCGTGTGGCCTATAATTTTGGATGCAGAGCTCTATACAACTTGCCTTAGAGAACGAGTGTTGGTAGTCATGACTCATCAGGTTCAAGGTAACATTCCTACATTTGAGGCATTATCAAGAAAAAAATGTCAGCTACTTCTTTCTCGAAAGATGCCTTATTCATTGAAGACTACAAATGCATGTTACTTTGTGACTGAGTGCTCGAACATTGCAGTGTTTGTTCGTTTGAGGGAGTGCATGTCACAATGCATTCGTACTTTATCTGGCCTTGAACAGTTTAGGAATTAGCGTTGTACTCTGCAGTAGCGTTGTACCAAGTGAATAAATAGTGTTAAGAATGACTCTGTCAACCTGAGGCTAGGCCTCCATCGCCGTTACAAAACGGTCTGTTAAGTTTCTGCAGGCCGGTGTCAAGCGAAATTTCTGACCTATTATTTTTTGTCAGTCATTTTGCTTCTCAGAGTAAAGGAATAAAGTTTGGCGATTTCTTTTTCATGTGTGCTGTGTAAATTAAAATTTTTGGTTAGATGCCAGATACCCACAACAGGCTACACTACGGGAATAAGTAAAATCAGTGAAAAGTATTGAACTTAATCCCAGACTTCAATTATTTTTCGTTTTCTAAGTGTAACATAAACCTAAACCCGACACACTTACTTAAACACTAAATCCTGATCATCAGTTTTCCCAGCGTATTTTATATGTGGAATGTTGCTCTGTTTATGCGCGTATGGCGTGAAGTCAGAAATTTTGTATGAAACTGGTGAATCAGCCTCCAACGCTGTTGTGAAACGTTCCGTTTTTATCAACCAGCGTTGTGCAGAATGTGTGTGTTGGAATGCTATGGACTTCGTGTCTGCGGTCAAAAATACATTATTATTATATGTGACCGTTTGCAAAAAAGTTGTACCACGGATGGATAAGTACGATGACGCCATCGAATCAAATTTCATGAAAATTGACCCCCCCCCAGACATGAAGAGCTGGTTGCGCCCTTGCTGTTGTCCTAGAACTGACCACCTGATAAAGTAGGAGTGAGCGAAACAACAAGTTACAAAAAAACTTGATTTATCATTCCCAGCTATCACAACTATCTACAATTTCTTACATTCTGCTTCTGAAGAAATTCTGGTGGAGTAAGAATTTATATTGATAAAATTGTAATAGATTAACTTTTAAACAACATACCTAAAAAGAAACCCTGAACTAGTATAATTGGGGTAGCATATTAGCTTCCCAAAAATGACACAAGTGCATTTACTGAAAATATTTGGGAATTTCTTCGCAATCTCAGTGACGGAAATGACCATATATCAGGGGACAACAACACAAATCTACAGGAACAGACTGTAACTCCGCAAGTAAGAAACTTTGTTGATGCTTATAAGATTTACGACTTTGTAGATCTTACAACTGATCCTAATACTGCACAATAACTTCAAGTAGCTCTACGTTTTGATCATATTTATACTACCGTGCCATTAGATACGGTAAACCATACCCTGGAATCTTAACACGTTCAGCGCCAAGATACGTAGAACGACGTACTACGTTTCAATACGAGGGTCTCCGCCGTACGTTATTCGACGTATTTTGGAAAATGCTGTGCAGTACGTGTCATGCTAATCCCTTTGCTTTTGTAAGTACGTTCTGGAACGTTTGAGTGCTTTGCTGCGCAACGGGTGGGCGTCTGAGAGAATCATTTTCCCTTCTGTTATTTCGGTTTATGTTACTTAAGACGTCACGACGGTTTTAGATCTTATGATATTCCTATGACTTTATAAGTGCCAAACTGGCTAATCTGAACACCAAACCCGGCTGAAATTGTTTTGTAACAACAACAAAACAACAATTTCAATCTTCTTTTTACTTTTATTATATGCGTTGTCAACTCTTACTACCTATATTCAGAGCAGGAAACAAATACGCCACACGACCAATCAGTGTTTGAAAGAACGCCCAAACTTCCACACTTGGTGTCATGTAACGTGTTCATGAACGTTTTTAATTACATCCTTCATTACATTTCTTCGAAACATAAAGACATTTTAAGTAAAGATGAAAAAATGCCAGTTTCACCCAAAACAGCTTGAAACTCGAGGTCACTCTTGCGAAAAGTAGCCGGGACGCCGAAGGTGTTAATCAGTGACCATCATGACCATCTCCTAGTTTTTGTTTCAAACAAATGAACTCACATTGAGAAACTGGTTGAAAAAGCGAAACTTAAGCATGATTTTTCTACGTTTAATGGCGATGCGTTCATGGCTAAAACAGAGAAAACATCAGTAACCTGATTATCAACTAAAACAGTCCATCAGCAAGTTTAGATGCTGGAATTTATGCAATTGAAGAGATTGTAGACCATCATGCACAATCAAAAATGTCTACAACGCATAAAGATTGGCCAAAGAATTTTGAATAACACTAGAACTTTACAAACAAAAAAACAAAAATGAACGTTATAAAGCACAAGTTCTTTCTTAATTTGTTAATGAGCAGGAACGTATAAGATACTAAAATAAGGAATAAAGTAAAACACCAACTAGAAATCAACAAATACATGTACTATTAATGTCAGCTTTCTGGATGTGGAAATGACAGCCAAAATGTGAAGGCTAAATACCATTTTGATCAATTATCGAGTCAAAGCCCAATCTCATCCAAACAAGTTGCTGAATCCAAAAATCCAATCACAATACACAGGAAATCCAGAAACTAGGACATATATATTTAATGACTACCATGTAACAGGAGGGAGGCGCATTGCAAAAAGCATCACACTTCCTTGCAGTAGTAGACATCTTTTGACAACCCTCTGTCACTGCAAAAAAAACTGATGATAACCTTGGTGATACAATTTGTCATAAACAAAAAATATTTCTTTGCAATTTGCAGTATATAAGACTTCGCGGAATCCATTTCTGCTTCTCAAGCCAGTCTTAGGAAGAAATCAGCAAAAATTTTTTTCGGCAACGATATTGGCGATTAAAAAATATTTAAAGGAATTAACACATTCGTAGTAAGGACTAATGAGCAAATAATTAACATGCACGATGGAAATTCCGTGAAACATCGGAAACATTACAAACTGCAGGCATTAAACCACAACAATTGCATTTAGAAGCATTTGCAAGGGAAAGAATTTAATGTATGTGTCGAGATTGAATATGTTACTTTGAANAAATGAAATGCGACATATTGAAAGAGAGCGAGTAAAGTGAATTTTGCAACATTTCTCCTAGTCATTTCAGATTTTTCAATATNAATTAAAATANCAAAATTGCAAAAAATAGATTTCAGAAAAGTTCTATCATTTTAACAACCGCAATGAAATTTCGAACGTGTTTTAACTCAATTATTACGTTCCCGATTTCATGAAACAATTTCTGATCAAAAGCGGAACGTTAGAAAAGAAAACTCATTNCATCCCATTTTAAAAGAGTTGGCATCGCACTTTTCTTGATCCATGAATTTCAGGTTTTGATGTCTGCCGNTATTCTGCAGTAATTTTCTTTTTTCCACTCCCCTCATTGATATATACCGACAAAAAATTTGTTCTTATTGTAGAATGTCATACACAAGGAAAGAAACATGCGGTACAGTACTTCAAAATTTTCCCGTTTCTTTGAACAAAGCAAGAAACAAAACAACTATAAAGATTTGCCTACGACACAGTAAAGTAGCTGTTTTCGTTAAATCTTTTCGTCTGTGAAATCCATGATTTTCTAAATATTGTCAATTTAATCATAAACAGCAAAACGACAATGCAAATGATTTAACAGACATACAGTTTTGGTACATGCTGTACTCGGTTTTCACGATATATAAACAATTCCAATTCTAGTTAAAATTGTTCCAATGTCATTTAGGAATAATATGGTTAAAGCTGTCAAGGCATTGTCATAGAAATGTAAACTTTGTTGTAACTGGTATATGTCACTCAATGTTATGGTCAACCGTTATACTATTCGATTCACACCAGGCAGTTATGTCGCAACAATGAGCTACGTACACAATACAAGATGCAAAAAAATCGGCCAAACTCCGTTCACATTCGTATAAGTCTATTCTCCGCCACTTTTCAAAAATATGATTCCTTTGAGTGTGGAATTTTCCTCATCTAAACCTCCTGTTGCAATGCTGTAGGGATTGGCTGAATAATTTTTTTCGACCAACCAGCCAGACGATTTACGCCTCCTTTCAGTGCAAACACAGCACTCCTTTTCATTGAGTCAAGCCACCATATGTTGATGCCTGGTTTGCCACATATATATATTTCAAATTTTGGGAAAAGCTTTTCTAACATTTCCTTTGCCATGATTTCATTCACTTCAGCTCGAATGGCAGTTCTTCCAATATAGGCCTTCGCCCAGCCCACAATCATAAATCCACCATTATCATCAATTATTTGGTTAACATCAAGAGACCACATGCGATTTTCGCCATAGTTGAACATTACGACATGATTGCCATTTGCGTATTGCCTGTTCGACTTGTTTTCTTGAGGGACTATCTGAAATGCTATCCAATTTCCCATTTCAGTCTAACTTTTGTAAGGCAATTATTCTGTATGTATGAAAAAATAGTTCTTCATGAAAAGCATATCTCCTGCAGAATAATTTTTATATTGTGTCACTATATCTATATTTACTTTTTCGTATTCTCTGTGTGCACATTCTATGCTTTTCGGCATGAAAGTACACTTTTTGTTTTTTTTTGTTTTGCTTTGTTGTTTTATTGTACCTGATTAATTAGTTTTTGTAACTTTTTTACTTTTTTTATTACTATGTTTTAATTTCTTTGTATTGCTAAAAATATTCTAATCACACCAAATTCCTTCACTTAAATTCGATCCACTCATCTATGTATATAGGCATGCGCTTTCACCTGTACATTTTCTTCACCATGTTCTGCATTCATTCGTTTTTTGTTTTTGTTTTTCTTTTCTGCATTCATTCGTTTTTGTTTGTTTTTCTTTTTTCTTTTTTGTTTTTGTTTTTATTTGGTTGTATTTGAAAGACAGTGAGTTTCATTTCGAGCACAATAAAAGTATTAGTTTCGCCTATTTTGTAGAACCAGAGATTTACCATGTTTTGCTTCCTAGGTTTAGCGCCAATGCACCTCATCAAGAATTAACGTTTGTAAAACATGAAAAAATCGTTAATGAAATGGAAGAGTTTGGAATCGATCAGCATGCAGAAAATGATAGATTTCTGTCCAACTGCTAGACAGACTATAGCGCTTCAATTTACTGCGGCAACCCTTGTTTACGTCGACGATCTGGTAATGGTAATGGTTTATTGTTTCATATGACTCAGCTAAAAAACAGAAGACAGACACAATACAAAAATCAATCGCACGCTAAGTAAAACAACTGTCAGTGAACATTAGAGCAAATGGAACTACAGTGGCATAATAGCAGATCAGTGCAGACAAAGAATGACACTGTGTCGTACAGGTTTGGTGAAGGCAGGCACGTAGCCAGGGGGGGGCAATGGGGGCAATGCCCCTCCCCCAATTCCAAACATTGCACCAACAATTTTCAGGGTGATCAGGGTTTTGATGCGTAAACCAAAGAAATACTTCAGTGCAAATCAACGACACTTCTTACGGAACCTATTACATCAGCCTTTAGTCGCACCTGGCCAAAGCACTATGTTTTACCAATTGTCCATGATTATTCAAACGTTGTGTATATGAGGGTCGAAAAATGTTATCCAGGGCGGGAAATAGTAATTTTTTCAAGTCAAGCGAAGGATTTTTCTAGAGGGGGGCCAAAAATGATGAATTTTTTTCCACTCGGAATTAAGAAAACAACCTTTTTGCTAAAAATTTGATAGGAAGATGTCAAATTTTCCAAGGCACCCTTTTACCCCTCCCATTTAGACGCTCATATTATACAAGCCCGTAACCAGCTTGGGACACCAGGGGGGTGAAGAGTTTTCTGCGAGGAGGACAAATATTTTAAACTATGTCCAATAGTTTTAAAATATGTTCAACACATTTTTCCAGGGGGGGGGACGAAAAATTTTCTAGGGAGGCGCTTCACTTACGAGCCTGTGTGCATATAACATTGTAAATGCTAGAGAATTCGTGTCATATCTGGCATTTACCTCAGGTTTAAGCTTCGTGTGCAAGTTGATGATAATGAAATACAAACTTTTATCTAAGTGCTTGTAATCACCAACTGAAAGTAAAACAAGGAGTAACGCTTTTCGCAACTGTTTCTGGAGCACCAGCATGCTGTATGTCACCTAATGGTGATGTAAACTTCAATTCAATACCATCGCAAAAATTCCTCTCTGTTGACCCTACCGCGCTACAAATGCAGTATTACTTTTGTCTGTAGCATCAGCCGTAACCTTAAATGGACATCGCATACTGTTGTTTTTGTACGGTTTAAAAGTAAATAGTGGCAATGTACGTTTTATATGCCTTGCAGCTCAAACTTTGGCTGAGGAGCAATCCAGTGTCAAAGTCTTTTTTATTATGCATATAGGCCATAGACCACGGGCCTCAAACTCAAAACGAGGGCCAAACGAGGACTTAAAAAGAAACAGGGCCGCATTATGACTATTCTAGAGCTGCAATATGAAGCTGACGCAAAAAAGGCTGTACCTGAAACTTACTAGAAACAGCTTTTGAATATTTTTTCCTGCGAACGATATCGTGAGTTATAGGAAGTTTATCTCTATCCCTCTACATGTTCGTTTAAAACAGCTATGTCCAACCCGCGGCCCAGTCGAAGGTTTTGTACGGTCCATTTTCAGTATTAGCTGCAGTGATAAGTATCCTACATACTGACAACCATTTCTTGTTTTGATAATCTTCAATTTGCCATTTTTGATGCAGGCAGTTCTCAGTACCACTTTAACCAGGGGCATAACGAGGGCGGCAAGGGGGGCACAATTCCCCAGGCGCTCTGTCACTATGGGGGCGCCGAATGACTGCAGGGTTGCCGAAACGTCACAACAATGTCACAAGCACTTTCTTCAATACACTATATTTACTTGCAAAATATCTCAGGTTCGAACGTGGGGGCGCCAAACTTGCTTCTTTCCGCGGACGCCATCTAACCTCGTTATGCCCCTGACTTTAATACGTCTGTTACCATTGCAGTTAAGATTCGAACGCAACCAGTACATTAGCTTAAGCTAAATTTAGTTTGCTAAGATCAACGTAAGCCATTCAATATGCGGNCCACACTACTATGCCACTCATTATATGGCTCTGGTTGAGANAGTGACGTAATGTTTTGCTCAGTAAGTCATTTGGGTTGGACATAGCTGGTTTAAAATGAACTTGTTGACACGCTTGCCGAGCACTTTTAAACACCGGTGAATAAACAAAATAACTTAAATGTTACTTATTTCAAAATTCCCAAAANGCATAGCGGGCTGNAAAAAACGCCGTTATGAGCGACATGCGGCCCCGTGTTTGAGNCCCCAGAATTCATTCTTGATATTTAATTGTTACGATTAAGCATGCATTGTGCCGGTTCAATCACAATCATGTGGAGTGTTAAAGTTTTCATCAATGATTTCACATTAACTTACAGGCGAAAAAAATGTTGTGTCAAGTCATCGTAGTCTGACCTATACGTAGTCTTGAAAGTGTTTCAACTTTCATCTGATGTTAAACCCTATCCTACAGAAAATTGAAATTATTCAGCTGCAACGGATAGACTGCAGCAAAATCTAACGCAAATAGGAAGAAGTTTTTTTTGCAAGTGCTGAGGACATTGACACTGCCATCACTTACAGATAGTTTGTAATCTCTTTTCTTGATAAAGCGCATGTGCCTAAAATGAAAC
>JGI24158J21664_10009124_pt1 | contig 13232 bp, 7 predicted proteins | sample Ectturendosymbi3_FD_21664 | JGI IMG/M metagenome (IMG submission 21664) | reverse complement strand
ACATCAATAGCATCTTTGGTAATAGTTGTGTCAATTTTTTTGAGAACTTGCAGCACCTTGTCTTCGACTTCAGCATTGGTTTCATTGTCTGGCATTGGTATACCATGTATTTTCAAATTTTGTCTTCAGCCGTACTGTTCTAGTTCATTCAGTTGAGAGTCCAGTTTGGCATTTTTTTCTTCAAGACATCTGTTTCGTTTCTTGAGTTGCGCATTTTCTTCTTCGAGGTGATTCACATTGCTTCTGATAGTGGTGATCTCATTTAATATGTCAGAAAGGTGATTTTCAAAACTTTCAAATTTGCTGGGTAAGTCTTTTAGACCACCTAATTTTTTCAATTCTGTCTTCATTTCATTTAGCTGAGATGAAATCATTGTATCTTCATCAAGTTTTGTCTCCATATCGTGGTTATAGTTATTGCTATGGGTTGATGGATTGTGTTTGGCTCTTTTATTATCTGCCATGGTTATATTTCAGTTTGCAATTTTTTAAGGCTAAGGTAGATCAGCAGGAGTGTATCAACGGTACAATAACAGCTGGAGATTTCAAAGGGGCCCAACAGTCGTGCATAATGGTAGCCCAGCGGGAAATAGTCACTAATAATTGTGAGGTGGAAGAGCAGTAGTCCAGCAGAAGCAGTCCAGTAATTCACAGAATCAGCAGACACTAAACAGTAGTGTAGTGGAAGAGCAGGAGTCCAACAGAAGCAGTCCAATAATTCACAGAATCAGTAAAAACTCTTTATTTTTAAACAAACCTACCTTATTCAAGGTTTAGTGTCATGTATTGTGGCCAAGTGTGAATTGCAAGATCATTGAGGAAACTAAAGTTTTACAAAGAAATGGACTTTCACTTAGATGCATAGAGTTGGAACAAAATGAAAAATAAGACACTCGGCTCAACAGAACTGGATATTCTAAACTGTTTACATTTGAATGTAGTGGACATATATTTTGTAAATGATCCGCGAATTTTATTAAAAGTCTAGCGTTTTGCGTGTGGGAGTGAAGACGTTACACAATACAATTCTCTCTCATTGATTACAGTACACCATATTATTACCACAAAACATTTTGCAGCTGCACATCAAATACTACTTCCAACAATTATAGCTTCACAATATTGAATCAAAGCCACATTATTATAAAAAGCGATTCACAGCTGCTTTACTGGGTAGGCCTAGAAAAGCATAACAGCAACAAATGTAGCCTTGAAAACTTCACAGCATGCAAAAACCTGAAACAGGAAAACTTCACAGTATCAACTCACATCATTTGCTACTACATTTTTGTTGTTATAGCTAAAAACACTTAATGGCATCACCAATTTGATGTTCACAAAAGTTGGTGGGTTATGGGTTACCACTACATGTTCCTAACTTTACAATATTTCAAAGTCTACCCAAAGTTGAATGAGGTTTCAATTAACCCAAATTAGATTTGGGCTGTTGCAATTTACCCAAATGTTTATAACATATGCAAATCTGAATGAACCTCTTCTACTTCACCCAGATCTTTCCAATAGTACCCAAGTGCGAGTCAAACTGTTTCAATTACCCAAATTCGATTTGAAACTGTTGGAATTTGCCCAAATGTTACTGATTGTATCCAAATTTCAATGAAGCTCTTGTGTATTACCCAATCGGAATGCTGTTTGAAGTTACCCAAAGTGTAATGAAGCTGTTCCGCTTGGACCAAATTTGAATGGAGCTATTGCTGTTTGCTGAAAGTTGATGTGGTGTGTTGGAATTTACTCTAATTTCTCCAATTTATTGAAATATTTCTAATTTCACACAAACTTGAATGAAGTTGTTCTAGTTTGCTCAAATCTTTTTTGAGGTTGTTGAAATTTACCCAAATGATTCTAATTTTATCTAATATTGATGAAGTTCTTATAGTTCACGTAGATGTTTCTAAATGTATTCGAATTTCAATGGAACTTTTCTATATGGCCCAACTTTGAATATGACTGTTTAAACTTACCCACAATTGAATGAAGCTGTTACAAATTTCCAAATTTGATTTGGCTGATGGAATTTACCCAAATGTTTCCAATTTATGTAAATGTTTTTAATTTCACCCAAATTTACATAAAGCTTCTCTCATTTGCTTAGATTTAATTGAAGCTGTTGGACCATACCCAAATGTTTCTAATTTTACCCACAACCTGAATGATGTTTTTCAATGAGCTCAAATTTGATGAAGGCTGTTGGAATTCCCAAATGATTCTAGTTAACTTAAAGGGAGTGACTGTTTTGACATTAGTGACAAAAAAGTCTCAACAAACTTTTTGCCATTGATGCACTGCAAAAAGTGGGTTATTTTTTAAGAATTCGGGTAATTTACCTGGAAAAGTACTCCAAAATCAAGGGCAACTCTTACCTTTGCCCAAAACTGGTGAGGTATTGCATAGTACTTACTCAAAACCAAAAACGTTTTTACCCCATTTGTAAGACCCCACTTAGGGTTTGGGGTATTTCTCCTTGTTCCCAAAGTTATGTTGGGTGATACATCTTTATTGCCCATGAACTATGGCAACATAGACACTGCCTCACTTAAATGTGAATGTAACTGTATAATTTGACCAAATGTTCACAATTTTTGCCCGATTAATGGCCAATTTTCCAGCGTTGGGGATGCGACCGCATCCCCATGCCGTATGCTTATGCCTGCCACAGATGTCATCTTTCAACAGTCACTTGCAGCAAAAGGCCTACTGGCGTAACTTGAAGTGAACCTTTGTTGCCATGTTATTGTAACGAAATAAAGGTCAATTTTAGAACTATCCGCTCCCAAGACTCGCAACCTGCCTCTGCAGGCAATAGCGGACATCAATGTTGCCACTCTGTTGTTACGGAAAAGTACTAGATTTCATGATAAAAAAAAACACTAGATTACAAAAGCAAACTTTCACACAGTGAAAATGCGTTGCAATGCCAACCATTAACATTGTGCAACTCATTGTAAACCAGAGACAAAGAAAACGGAAGATAGCAACAAGGCTTGTGTTTGCTTGTACAGGTCACTGAAACTTTTAACAGATGACCAAGTGACTTCGCATAGGTTTAACTCAAAACATATTATATTGTCTTGTGCAATTTCAGATTTAATTAGGTAGAATTTTTAGCAAATTACAATTGCACTAAATCAAAAGCTCTCAATCACAGCTACAATTACACACAATGTTGCAATTAATTACATTCAGCTCACTCATAAAAAACACTAGAACACTAGATGAAATGAAACAACACTAGATCTAGTGGAAAAACACTAGCACTAGGAGTGGCACCACTGGCGGACATGAGTGAACCGCATGCCCAAAAGTGCATGACACCACAACGGTGAACCCGGCTCTTGCGCATTGTGAGTGTCGTATCGGAAAATAAAACTGACATTGCAAGAATTAAGTCAATACCTGCTGACATCAGGTTTTCTAGAAATTTTTGGTTCTTAGTCCCAGTTTCCAGGTGGCGGCAAATTCCCATTTTCCACCCTTGCGGACACTCAGGAACATAGGGGAATGTTAAAACACTGAAACAGCGCACCAGCTATGCATACTTTCACTTATCATCAAATAGTAATCCGGCAGTGGGAAGAAATGAAAACATTATAACATCAGGTTCTGAAGTAAATGGCTAAAAATGTCGGATAGAGATGCTCACTGGCGTACAAAACCATGTAAAATTGTTTTGATTATGGTATCAAATGTTTTTGCGAGATAGTTTTAGCTTGAGGCGGACAACCATTTGTTTTCATTTAATTTAAAGCACGATTTGACGGTTGGCATTAATTATAAAATCAATTTAATTGCGTATTTTGCTTGCGCATACCCTCAACATGGCGGGTTGAAAGAGTAATCACAAGAAAATGCCATTAAAGACTGACTACTTTTTCAAGATATTAATTGAAACTGTGCAATACCGTTGAGTATACTAGTCATAAATATTAACTTTTCGGTTACTGCTACATGTATTTTCTATTTTAGTTGACTTGTAAACTGAACATCTCCGTGGACATAATTGTCGAAATTCAGGTATCAAAATTGCTGACTTAGAACTTCTCACGGAGCGTGTATGGCGTTAGATATTTCCTAGGTTAATACATGTGGTCTTTTAAATTATATCAGTTTTTTGACGAAATATTCAATAAATTTGCAGCAGCAAAGGCAAGAAAACTTTGTATTTGAAGTTGGATAATTACTATAGTAAAGCATTACAGACTTGCCTGTTTCAGCTAAATTGTTGTTAGTAGGGGTGATGGAAGCAGCAAAAAATTATGTCGGCTTTCTGGACTTTGCAACAGAACTTTGAAGTTGCTGTTGTACTTTCTCTTTACGTGTTTGAGCACCAGACTTCTTATTTACTCCTACTTCGCATATTTATGTTGCAAATATTCGTATTTCACTGTCAAAACTGCAATCTGTACTGCATAATCAACATTACAAAGATCGCTAAGTAAAGAGATGGGATACACACCAAAATTTTGATTGATAACGTTAGTGCCAAACTGCCATGTAGAGCGTTCGCAATACTCAGAGAAGGTTTAGAAATGATAAATGAATCCGGATGTGGGATGTTTATCAGACGACCCCCTGATAATCATTGCATATTGCTTAAGTAACCAGCGGTTCCAAAACTGTTTCGAGCGTGACTGAAATCTGAGTCTGATGAACATCTTGCGACCCAAGCCTCAAACAGCGCATGTTAACATGACAAAAATGTTGATTGTGTGGATGATTTTTGTGGCAGTAGGTTGCTAAGTTCGTTTTCAATGTCAGCATTGTAGCCTACTCTTTTCTCAAGTGCCTATGCTACGCTGCAAACAGACAAGCAGACAAGTTTGAAAAATACGATTCAGGTTTAAGTTTTGATCGCCTCGGCGCAACCCATTTTCAGACCCTTGGCGAAATCGCAACCCTTGTTTGGGTCGCGACCCATACTATGGGAACCACTGGCTTGAACGCTTAAACCTGTTTCAATCTGCAGATTTGTATCACGTAATCTCAGATTTCGCTTCAAATAGGTGTAAAGTGCGCTGCGCAGACGAAAGCCGCGCTACCCGCTTGGATGGCCAGAAAACAAAGTTATCACCTACAGCCGAGATGCTAAAATCAATACCCCTGGTTCAACTTACAGCGGTGAATTGCAGAGAATTTTGTTAAATTGACTTTGCAAAACAAAAAAGAAAGTTGTAGTGTCACTACACAACTTTCTCTTTATTCTAATCTCAAGGTCATTGCCCAATCTCAAGCAAAAGTACCTGACAGCTTTCAGATATAAACTTATTCACAACTGCGTTACACAGTCCAAAGCAAGTAGAAGTATAATGGCCACAAATGCCGGCAATGTTCCACAACTATGGGCGATTATTACATCACACACAGTATGCACATTCACGGTCATGTATTGTACCAGTGATTACTATGAATAGTAATCATTGTTTGTACACTGCACGCCGCTGCAACAACTTTGAATTTTCGATTCACTTGATTACTGCTGGTTTTCTAAACACAGCAGTATTTCAGCATTTAAAATTTCAAGACCGACCGATTTCCAAAACGTATAGAAGCATTTCATATTCTGCAGTTCATGAAATCTCTAAGGGCGGCCCATTTTTTACATTTAGCTTGCCAGGGGGCGGGGGGCGGGGCGGCGCGCACCCCTTCCACCCCGTCAGTTACGCCACTGGAACATAGAAAATACAGTATCTAACTTAAAATCCCAAATAATGCACCACATTGTCAGATCAAATGGCACTTTTCAACAAGACCGAAATAACTAAAATGTCAGCACTTCAATAATTGATTAAGATAGGCTATATAGAATAAACTGGAGAAAAGAAAAATACGAGAGGATCGAACCCATCCTTCCTTTCAGATAGCTATATTATTTCAAAAGAATCATTAATTTTTTTTATTTTGGCATTCGTTGTGTTTGACCTTTATTGTTTTTTTATTTTTCTATACATGATTTGAAAACCCGATTTCGTTTCAGATGAAGACTCTGCAAGTCTAGAGATGGCATGGGCCGCTAAAATGCCAGTTAATGGCAGGTTTTTATGGGCCGGTTAACCGCCCAAACACTTGTTTTTTCTTGGGTACCTCTGCCGTCCGCTCACTTTTTGGGGCACTTACTACAGTGGAGTACAGGATCCGGATTTTGGAGTCCAATCCGGTTGGATATTAGGAATATTTTGGATTTGGATTGGATATTGTTCCTTTTCAATCGGATCCACTTTATCCAAATGAAAGGAAATTTGGCCACGCAAAAATTATGATACGGAATAAATAATAATGATGGTTTAGTGCAGACATATGGTACATATCGTAGCCTCGCAGGCACAGTAACCAATGCATGAGCACAAAAATGGTTAGCCAAAACTCATTACAGAATAGGTGTTTGCACATGATCACACGAGTAGGAGAAAAAATATTTTTAACATCACCCCAACTGCAGCGTCATACACTCACCATAATACAGGGATGGAGTAGTGTGAGAGAAATAAAAGCATTCTTACATCAAAACTGTTAGGTAAACAGCTAACCGTTAAAAGGAGCAAGAAGCAAAAGATGAGTCTGATGGGGATGCACATTGGCGCACAGATACATGCAACTGTTCCAATCAAGGTTGCAAATGCTTTACAACGCATTTATTATGAGATCGACAGCGAAATTAATTTCCTCAGTTTTGAAGCCGCCAATTAACAATCCTGATTTTAAAAGCAGTGCATGGGAGCTTTTCGTTGTTATGCAAAAACAATATTGATGAGACACGTAAACTGGCTGATCCAACGCATCAACAATTATATCAGTTGGTCACCGTCATACATGAGCATTAAATAATTGAGGAAAAGCGAAGATCTGTAAAAGCATCAGACATTTGAAGAGATCGGAAGAAAAAATTAGGTGAGGTTGCACAACGTTGCAAGAAGCGATAAACAGTTGTATGAAGAAAAATTACGATATTTCGAAATCATATGAGTAACAATCTTCTTTGCTCAAATCTCTCAGAAAAATACAATCTTCTCTGCCGCTAGGGATCCTAAATTTCAGATTGAGGATATCTCAAGCAACATGTAGTTTGGAACTGTGTGAAGATGAGTATGACTTTATTGTTTTACCAATGATGGAGTCTCAAGACTTGGTCGCAGTCTCGAGACGCATTTGTGCGAGTCTCGGTCACGAAGGTTTCAGGTCTCGTCGTGGCAGAGCCGGATCAGCAACCCTCCATGCCCCCCAGTTGGGAGGCCCACGCTGTCACAGGAGGCCCGAAATCCAGTCCCGTCGCCACTTAGCCTTTCAAACAAAGCTTTAACTCCCAAATTAAAACAGGAAACACTAGAAAACAGTGAAGTTTTCATCAATCCGTGTTCTATTCTGTCCTGCAATTCATAGACAGAGCAGTACCTGCCGCTGTTACCTAATCAGGTTTTTTTAACGAAAACGTTAGGTGACCCATATGGACCTGTAGGGACCCGATTTCTCTTATTCTAGGGACCCGAATTTCTCTGATCCTAGGCACCCAATGACAATTTTCGCTGATTCTAGGGACCCGATTTTCAATTCTAGGGACCCGAATCGGGTCCCTGAAACGCCTTAAAAAAAACTACCTATAATGACATCACCTGATTATTTTTGATGCGTTCGTGAGGACAATAATCGTATTTGAGGCTTGAGCGTAAACCATCAGTATTAACGGGGAGGAGATCGAGGCACTTGCTTCGGCCCCCCCTTTCTAGTGGCCCCCTCGAGGTGTTTGTGCGTAAATCGTCGTCAATTTTGGTGAAAAACTTACTATCTACTCATATTATGTACTCCGAAGCAGATCACAAACAAATACTCTGCTTTTAAAAGGGCCTCCAGGCCCTAACAGCAACTGTAATGCACAGGTAATCTGCTTTCAAATGGCCCCCCAACAGCAACTGCAACGTGTAGATACTCCACAACTGCAACTGCAATGTGTAACTATTATGCTTTCAAAAGGGCCCTCAATAGCAACGTTATGCACAAGTACTTTACTTTCAAAGGGCCCTCAAAAGCAACTGCAGTGTGTAAGTATACTCTGCTTTCTAAAGGGCCCCGATCACCAACTGCGATGTGCAAGCACTCGTCTTTCAAAATGGCACCCCCAAAAGCAAATATAAAATTAGAGAAGGTGGGGCGGTGCCAGTTTGTTATCGCTTAACTTTTATGTGTTGCTAGCTTTGTCTTCCCAACATTCAATGTTTCAAAAGTTGTGTGTCATGAATACCCTTTTGCATTTTCTGTTGTGTCAGTCATGGCGTAGTCTTATGGAAACATCAGGCCCGTAACCAGCTAGGGACACTAGGAGATGCGAATAGTTTTTTGAGAGGGGCCCAACATTTTTAAACTATGTCCAATAGCTTCAAACTATGTCCAACACATTTTTCCAAAGGGGGCGAAAAAAATTCTATGGGGCTTCTCTCCCCCTAGCTACGGGCCTGGGGAACATATCCTCGGTTGGCCCACAAAACTCCTTCCTGGGCTTGATCAAAAGGTCTTATCACGGTGGCTGAGTATGATGACGTCATCAGAGGTCCCGTTTTCAGCCTTGCTTTCGACCCCCAACCCCAAGTCGACCTGGTTAGGATTCATTAGGCTACTTGGAGTGTTGAACGTGATGTTAGCCTACATGTCCAGTTGTATTCGTCCAGTCAGACTTCCACTTGATCAACATATTTTGTGTAACGATTGTTGTGAAAATATGTATTATGGCTAGGCCAAGTAGTCTTCTCGTATGTTCTACTCGATAGAAGCAAGATATTTAAAGTTGCGCATTTGCGCAGCCTACTGTTCAGACAGCCAGATGGAGTTAATAGTGTAGTTAGAAGAGCAGGCCTGTAGCCGCGTTTTAAGGTTTGGGGTGCAAGCTACATTTTTAAGGGGGAAAGGTTTTTGTTTCTATTGTATGTTTAAAATGAATTTATCTGGGCACAAAAAAATTGGGGGGCACTGCCCCCGAATCTCCCCGCTGCTACAGGCCTCTTGAAGGGTATATGTAGCATTCGCTGCTGACCTTCTCCCAAAACAGAGTAATGCAGTTACTTCATGGATATTAACCATGTTGCGATCACATAGGCCTTAGCCTATAGTTGCTAAAATTTATAGCCTATTTGAGATACAAAATTTTATTAGGCTAATCTAAACATGTGCCATGCACCGGGATATCAACAAGTCTAAATATCAGAAAGGTTTATGCGTGGGTATTTCGGCCAGTTAAAAATGTAGCGGTTAGGACCGGCTACCAGACGATCCCAATCAATCGTAGTTTCGGCCACTCACGTCGTCACGTGGTGCTCAGCCTTTTTCGTTTCCCGACGCACGTACCATGCAGCTCAGAAATTTTGTCTCACTCGTCATCCCTCCACGAATAAAAAGGTTGTGCTTATTTGACTGCGAGTGCTTCTTCGGGAGCATGAAACATCGCCACCAAGGAACGGAAAAGCTACATTTGTGCTTTGAGTGACTGGACTCACGCCTCAAACATTCCAGTCAACTTTCGCAAGTCTATCCTCTACCATAGTGGTTCCCAAACTGTGGTACGCGTACCAGTAGTGGTACGCGAAGGGCTTCAAGGGGGTACACGAATAGACCTACTTTCTGTTTTTTTTCACAAAAAAATGTCGGGTCTTGTTAATAAATTCCTGAATTTTTGTGTACTTCCCTTCTTGGTTTCTAAAAGTGGCCATGATACTTACTCACAGCTATTTTCTTCATGTTGCATTGTGTCAATTATGGTTTTCCAAACCTTTGATCGAATTATATTTGGCACAATGACTTTTCCTGGAACAAGGTGGTACGTGTTGACAGTACGGGACCCACAAACGGTACGCGACCAGAAAAAGTTTGGGAACCGCTGCTCTACCATGTCAAGGCTGGTTTCACCTTAACAGTCGTCGTTCTCAAACCTCTAATAGTTACGGTACTGGTTATAGCTATGTAAAATAAGAAATACGAAATAGAGGACATGTTGACATGTTTTAATGTGCTCGGAGAATATTTCATTTCTCTTGAAAAATGTGGACATGTTCTTCAAAACGAGGACGTTTGGTAGCCCTACTTAACAATGCTACTCATATGCGACCTGTGTAGACGCAAAATCTGCCAGATACGAGTAGAGATGTATGCCATAGGCGTAGCCAGGGAGGGGCCATGGCCCCCCCAAATTTTTAGAAAATATGGTCATTTTGTGCTTTGAGAGGCGATTTTTCCAAACAAAATAGCGTTATTCGCCAAAAATCAAACAGTTCCCCACCCAATTGTTTGCCCCCCCCACATTTTCGGGCTGGCTACGCCACTGATGTAAGCTAATGGGTTCTACGTGGCTTGGCCTTGCATTCATTAGATTCAGATGCCTGACCGACTTTTAAGAAACCAATAAGTGTAATAGTTGCTGTTTCATGACAATATCAAATAATATTCAAGTGAAACACTATCGATAGCGCCTACAAAAACATTTTCCTTGATAAAATGTCTAAGTGGCACGCACACGTCGCACATACTGTATGGCTAAGCCGCTAAGCACATGAACATGGTGGGGGCCGGGACACTGCTGTATTGCGTTATAAAGCGGATAGTTGATAGTGCGCCAAGACGCTACCTTTATACAAGAGCACGTCTGTGTTTATGGTCACCGAAAGCGAGAAAAGCAATCAGTTCATGTTAGCAGTTTTCTCCAAGTCAGTTGTTCTTCGTACGAAAGTGGCGTTCAACAAGAGTGAAGTAATTGCATTGTAAGTTCAATTCGCTTGTCAGTTCGGTTTGATTGAGGTAACTTTGCACTTGTGCTTGCCACTGGGATCTCCACTGCAGAGTTTCCTTTACAAAGTTCGGCTTAAGTACGAGCGACAGCACTAAACTGTGTAATGTCCACCACAGCAACATGCTATTAGTCATAAACATTGACGTACGTGGTGGAACCATGACCTATATGCCTAACCTACGCCCTCCAAATAAAAGAAACTGTTGTGTTATCATGTGCATACAGATCAACTCCAATAATTTGCGGTCTTTTTTGATATTCATATAGTTATTTGCTAAAATGTCTTCATCAGAAAGGTCGTATAGCCCGGTTGACAATGACGCCATCACACCGCTACTGAGGGGCCCCGCGCCTAGTTCTTGCATTGGGCCCCGCACCTGCTAGGACCGGCCCTGCTCACACAAGTACGAATTTTGAAGCGGGATTGTCATTTTCAAAGCCTGGACCAGACCAGCGCTCTTCAACAGGTGTGCACGGTGCTCCCTAGGGTGAACCAAAATATGCTTGGGGACCGGGGAGCACCACTATCACACACATCGAACCATTGATGAGGAGAGCAGGGCCGTCGCCAGCGGGGGGGCCAGTGGTGCCGGCCCCCCATTTGAAATCGGTGCCCCCCATTTCACGTTTGGCCCACCGGTTGCTGCATACATCCAATACTGTATATTAAAAACGTGGCCCCCCCTTCTGGTTTATGGCCCCTCCTTCTGGTTTTTGGCCCCCCTGCTGCTAAATTCTGGCGACGGCCCTGGAGGGGAGCAATTGAAAAGGAGATTAATCCTCAGTTTGAGTTGTTGGTTAATAACAAAAACAGAAAAGCAATTAAAGCTTCAGATCTGGGGGCAAAACCCTAGGTTTGGTTACACTGGCCAAATCATTTCGAAAATACCAAAAAGGTAACGCAGCTTATAGAACAGGTCACTGCGATGTTATTACAATCAAGCAGGATCTGGAAATTGCTGCAATTTGGCCTCATTGCTCGACTGGTCTCATAACGTTACAAATAACTGTAACATATTGTTATTTTCAAATCACACTAATTTAAAAAAGCACTCAATTGAAAACTTTGCTTATGGGAAATTTAGCAAAATAGTGACTTCTTGGACTGAAAATATTCTGTACATATAATCATGGGTGGATATTAGGGGAGACGAGCGAGGCGGTCGCCTTGAGCCCACCTTTTCGAGAGATGCCGTGGAGGTCATTAATCTACTTTTGAAACCTTTGAAAGTTTCGAACTTACGTTTTGTGATATTTTCTTGAAAAGCTTATTAATCATTCTAGAGCAGGGGTGTGAAATTAGGGACCCGCAAACCACTTGTGAGAGACTATCAGTTTAATATCATATGACTTCAAAGGATTTATAATGTGAAAGTGAAATGGACTTTCATACTGAAGCAAATTTCCGGACAAAGTAAAAAATGTATCGAGCTTTTAGCGAATAAAGTTTCGGTATAGAATGTGCAAAATATAGGGTCCTCTTTCTGAGAGCTTGCCTCGAGCACCTAAATTCTGAAATCCACCCTTGCGTATAATAAAGAACAAATTTAACACAAAGGACCGCGGGGCCCCCAAAAGCGCGGGGCCCGTAGCAATTGCTACATTTGTTACTATTTTTAATCCGGCACTGCGCACTCCATGTTTTTGGTCGCGCGGCGCGAGTGCGCAACCGCATTTTTGCACACCTGAACTATAGACGCTTCTTATTGGGTTCTAAAACGTACTGCGTTGATCTGATTGGAATTTGCCTGAGGGAGCATGCAAATGGATGTTATATGACCTGAGAGATAGATGAAGCACTACCATCGTTACTTTCATCTGTTTTTGCTGAACAAAACATCCTTAGCAATTTGTTTATAATCCAGAAAAATCTAAAGGGCGGCAATACATCAAACTGGATGGTTATACAGTATACTACTTTGTTTCAGATACTATTTCTAAGAGAAAGAGTAGACAACTCTATCTCGTAATATGCCGTAAGTACTATCTTCTTTTGGTGGGCCTATTTGATGCGTACATGCATGAATAAATGCAACATCTAAATCCTCAACGCATGGCTTGTCCATGAGTGGAAAAATGTGCTTATAAACAGATGTCTTCAGCCCACAGAATAAAACAATTTATTAAAAACCTAACACATTAAAAACAAAAAATACTCTTTGATTCAGTTTAATTCAATTTTTAAACCTTGTTTATTTGTCAAAACTAGTTTTTGCTTATTTCAAATGCCTGTATTTTTCACATTCCTCAATACTATAATTTGGTGGGGGGCATACAATCAAGCGGTTGCCCCGAGAATCACCAGACCTATCTGCATGCCCCTGGTTGTTACGACTACAGATCTGATGTTCAGGAAAATTTTTGAGCTTTTATGTTTTGACAAACTTCATGTTGAAATGGTTTGGTGTGGTTCTGAAGGAAGTTATGATGATTTTTGTTTGTGGGATACATG
>JGI24158J21664_10009120_pt1 | contig 13235 bp, 7 predicted proteins | sample Ectturendosymbi3_FD_21664 | JGI IMG/M metagenome (IMG submission 21664) | reverse complement strand
CCCCTTCAGCATTTCAACAGGTAAGTATGTACCCCTTCAGCATTTTGACAGATGTACATGTACCCCTAAGATATCCTATGACAATACATTTTATCATGATTATTCATTGATATATTTAACAATAAGCATATATAATGATTTTTGAAAAGAATATTCATTAATATAGGCGTAAATATTTGGAAATAAATCATATGCAATTATATTTTGCTCTTCTACTGATAACCTCAAATGTACCCCTTCGGATTGGCAAATGTACCCCTGGGGGTACATGTACCCCAGGTTGGGAACCCCTGTTTTAGAGGAAGGCTGAAAGGCTAAAGCTGAAGTGAAGGATTGTTCTATTGGTCCTATGCCTTCGAAAGCTCTGCTTGCGCAACACCCTCATTCAAAATTTCAAAACGAACCAAATTACTTTCACAAAATGTGGTATTAACCGTGTTGCAGCAGAACATGCAATTACTTCCGACGGCATTTCTGTTACCAACGTAAACTACTCCTCAGGGCACAGCGTTTATGGTTGACCCGTAATTAAATCAAGCAAGGTGATAATTTACGACTTCAAGCGCTTGGCTCAGCAAAAATGCTCTTTCAGAAGATAATGTATGGTTGCATAGAGGCAAAACGGTAAGGATTTTACGGAGTAACACGTTTTACGGACTCAAATGAGTCCGCGGATTTGGCGCTGAGAATGATGGTTTGGATTGCACCGGAAAATAAAGACCGCGCCTTTTATCATTACTTCAACCTTACCTTGAGAAATGCCAAGACAACCCACGTCAAAGGTGCAAGCATTGCTTTCATGCCGATTTGCAGAAATATATAAATGAAATGAACAATTCGTTTTCCACCTTTCCCGATGCCCTGAGTCCGATTGCACAAACCTAAAAAAACATTAAGCTGACGGTGCACATCAAATTGCAAAATTCAACGCTGTTTCATACAAGATATCTGGTTTGTGAGAATAATTAGTCACACCATGTGTTGGCATAGATACCGAAACGGGACAGAAAGTGAGCAGGTCTACATACTTGGACAAGCTGTTATTTGATATAAAATTTTCAAGACTTGAATGCTGAATTTCTCATGGTTTTAAAAATGTTTGTGGAGGTCAAGTGATCAAGTAGTGCAACGGAGATGACTATTACGCTCAATAGAAAGCACTGAATGAGAACTTTAGAGGCAGCATCTCAAATGGATTGAAGTGACACTTCCGACCAGAGGCCCTTGCGTGCAGCCAGTGCAACTGCTGGTTCTTGGAAGCTTACCTAATTTTAAAATGCAAATTACTACGTAGCTGAAGCATTTGGGAGACATTGCAAAGGGTCGTTGGTATATATCAAACTAAAAGAGCGCGAAATGTGCGCTTGACTGTATAGGCGATGAATTGAAGGTTTTGTACACACGCTACCAGGTATAAGGTATAGAAAACATGAACACTGCATGAATAGCAAATAAACAGCAAGTTTGAATGCTTGGAAAAAAGATAACGGGAATTCTCGAATTTATTAATCAAAATCAATTTCTCACCTGTGGTAAGCCTCCACGTTCTACGGTTGGCTAGGTAACCCACGATCAACAAAACTGCAGCAGGTCCCCAGATAAAGACAGCTCCATAAAACTGTTAACACGTTAAACAAAGTCAGTCAAGCCTTTTATCTCGAACAAATAAACGACGCATCAGCATCAACGTTCCTTCAGCGTTAAACAACGCTATGCCGACTGTACGATAAACGGCCCTACTATCCAATATTGTTGAGATAAAAAATAGGCTGGGGGGTACAATCGAACAACCTGGGTATTTCGATGAAAGGCTATATCACGGAAAGATTGTTGTGTTGAGGTGAACACGCTGTTTAAAAACAAAATCTTTTTTTCAAAGACGTTTCGATTGTTAAACATTATAATGAAAAAACGAAACATTTTTCGAACACTTTGGAAAAACACGCATCAGGCCAAATCATCAGAGCGAATATGAAAGAGACAAAATTTTAGGTAGAGTAACAATCTATTAATCACGATTTTTCAATGTTTCTTCCAAGGTTGTGGAACTGGAACCCAAATTTCAGGCTCTGGCTACGGATCCAGGCATCTAAAAGTTTTTGGCTCCGGCATTTAAAAATTTTGGCTTCGGCTCAAAATGATTTGGTCCAGTGAAAACTGAAAACCATTGTATTATTTGTGCAATTGTATTATTAAACCAGCGTAGATGAGTTGTCGCGAAATAATATGTTTGATGGATAAGGGGGTCACATGTAAAAACATTAAAGAAGCCCTGAACTACACATAAACGATGAAAATTACGTACACATATCGCAATCGTAGCATCCATAAGGCATGCCAGGATTTTTTCACATATTTCAATTCCACCATTTGCATTGAATGTGTTAAGAAATTCCGCACTAAATTCAGTTAAAACGACATAGAAAAAATGGTTCTGGCTCCTGTTACTGAGTATTTCCAGGCTCCGATTCCAGTCATTTAAAATTTCTTGGCTTCCGGCACAACAACCCAAGTTTATACACCAAGTGGCAAGCTTTCGAATGCCTATATCATTTGCACAATGTTCCAGGAATTCAAACTTCGCTGGAAAGCAGCTTGTCGGGCTACGGTAATTTACATACAATGTTTTCGTGGGGAAGTTTCCATCAGCATCACATTTCATTCCAAGAGATTAATATTAAATCAATAGCATACTTGATGTGTGCTGGAACTACTAGATTAACAATTCTGTCATTAGGATATCATTGAAATAAAAAAACTAAAACAAAAATGATATGGATAACCACATGTTTTGTGTGAAATCATACTGGTATCGTGCTAAAACTAAATATTAGCGTTGAAAAGGAATTCCAAAACTAAGTTTTCACAAGATCTTTTTGATAACATTTGCTTGCTTTCAAATGAGGTTTTTCATTCGTTCGCGAAAATGAAAGCAGTAATACAAAACAGTGGAAAGATTACAGCACGTTTAAAAGACCAACATACGTTTATCTTCAGTTAGAATCATAAAACTCGGCGAAAACCAAAAATTACACTTCCGAAACTTTTTAAAAGCGTTGTCTTGTGAGAAGCCAGAACCGATTTGTAAACCGCTCGAGCAGTAAGTTACTTCTTCAGCAAAACGTAAACGCCACAACTTGAGCACAAATTGCGTGGAAACAATCTATAATGACATTTTGATTTCATTTTGTCCAGTTAAATTTGCGATTTTTCGAAAAAATGTATTGCTAAAATTTGGTAAACCAGCAAGCGTATTGTTGTCTTTGACGAGTAAGCGCAGTTTACGCTTGAAATCACGTTGGTCTCTTTTGTACAAAATTTTCAGGCACAACCTTTAAATAAGAAGAAATGTTTTTTTCCAACTGCACAGCGTTGCGGTGAGACGTGGATATCGTAAAAATAAAAATCACAAGATTTGCTGACGTTACAATCGTAAGCAATAGGAGCTCCCGGTCCTTCACGGACAACCGTGCATTATGTGAAAAGGTCATCTTCAACGATGCTTTTAGCTACACATTGGACAAAAATTAACTTGGTTTCAATTGACAAATGATTAGCTGTAAGTGATGCGCTTTCACGTCGGAAGCATGCACGATAATCAAACAACTTAAACCTACATACAGTCATAGTCTAAAACACATAAAGCAGTTTTGTTTTAAGAAAAATGTTAGCTACCCGGTATGGACCTGTAGGGAGCCGATTTCTCTGATTCTAGGGACCCTATTTTCTCTGATTCTAGAGACCTGATTTTCTCTGATTCTAGGGACCCGATTAACAATTCTAGGGACCGGAATCGGGTCCCTAAAACACCTTAATAAAACCTACATAAAGCATTGTTTTGTGCATTACTGGCTGAATATTCCTTAGCTAGATGACAGCACAAACAGTTACTCGCATCAACAGAACTGAAAACCGCGAGTTGGCTTTCAAATAGGGGTTTAAAATTGAGGGTCCTCCAATGACCCAAAAACAGAAAGTTCTGACTACGGGTTCATGCAGTAATTTATGTAAATGGCGCGTTTTTAATGCTATGAACTGCTTCGGCTTGGATTGAAAACAAGTTTGCGCAGCAACAGAAAGACCTGGCGAGGGGTCAGCTGTATCTCATAACGCGTGTTAAAAAAGACCGTTACAGTAGGACGATAAAAAATTGTGAACATAAAATATCAAGTTATCAAAATGAAAACTTGCGCACCATCAATAGACCTGTTACGTTGAGCCCGCGAGCTGCGAACAGCTTAGTATAACGCGCATGCGTGGAAAGGAATTTCGTTTTCTTGGGCGCGATTGTGGTTGCTGATAGAAGTTATTCCCTTTTTGCTACACCAAAAATAAGAACTTTGTCCAGATACGATTGACAGCCAGCAAGAGTGTTAATACCAGGAAATGACAGAAAGCTAGCCCTGCTTACTCCACTACGATTTGTACTGCAACGTTTGTCAAAAGTCTACAGCATACGTGTTTCGGTAAGCAAAGTCAAATTCCTTTACGGTTGCCTCAATTAGGGTTGTGATCTGCAAAAGCAAGTAGCTATTTTTGTATTCAATAAATAGACATAGAAATAACAGAAAGAAAAACAACTGTGTAAACATATAGCAACTGCACAGAAGGTAAGTTTTTCATACCAGGAACAAAGCACAAAAGTTTCAAAAAGAAAAGGCTTAGTATGGGCTGTTGACCTATTGTGTCGGCAACTCATAAGAAGCAGGATAATCCGGAAAACTTCCGTAAACGAGTCATATACCAACGAGTGATAAAATATGTCAGATTCTGGATTATTATGCGTTGTTGCTGGATTTACAGACTGCAAGAAAGCCGTTTTAGGATTGAAAGGAATTGTTCAAACGCAAATTACAAAGCATGCCTGCAGTCCACAAAAAAACAAAAACGAACAATAGATATATGTTAAAGAAACGATCAAGAAAGAACCTTATTATCTGGATAGTCGCAAGGACAATAGAAGAATATGAACTTGGTCAGTTGTTCAAATGTGATGGTAAACCCGACAATGCCGAAGTTTTGTACTGACCCTTTGTTATTTCCCACTGCCTTTCCTGTGGAATAAAACAGTAAACACTGTCACGGAAAAGCGCGGCGAACATCTGCACTTTCACATTTGTGCCTTGCACGAATTTATACGGTTATGAACAAACCAGCAGTACGAGCGTTGAAATGAACAAGTTGGTATCTACTTAATGCTTGAATGAACGATGGCAAGAAATGCAGAGACGCTTTGACGCAGTTGGCAAGAGCGTTGTGTTCAATTAAGCCTTTCTTACACGGCAGATCTCTTCTGTATCAACACAATTGGTGCAAATTGCGCTTGGGTTGTGAAAAACAATGTTCACAAGTATCTAACTGGATCAGTCAAGTAATGATCCACAGTACATTCCCTGGGGCGTACGAAGCATCAAAAACGTAAAATAACGTTGTTTCCTAAATTATTCCGTGAGATTCAAGTGAAATAAGTCGATAACAAAAAACTTCTGCGAATGTACATTTACCTGAAGCGGGTACTTTTGCACAGATCTAATATTGGTAAGATAATTTATATTGCTTCCTGCAAGTGCTTAGGCCAAGAGGTCGTACGAAACCGTTTCTGCAGTTTGTAAAGTTAGCTGTATAAATGATGCTGTCAGCTGAGTTTTTTGGATTGTTACTTTGTTTTTCAACCCAAGCTCCTTGTTTGTTTTCAAGAAACACGCGCAATAAGCAAAGGACGAAAAAGCAATGCTAAGACTCAATTAACATCTCGCTCAAACTTATTTTAAACATTACTATCATTGCAGTAAACTAAGAGTCCGATTTGTTAACCGTCACACTGCCGAGCGCCTATAAATAAGTACCTATATATGCAAAACAAGGTTTGAAAGTTCCATGAAAGCATGCAAGCTTTGCTGTCTTTTCATATTTACAGAATGTTTTCCACTAGGACGTCGTACAGTGGTACTTCCAGATATTGGCGGGCTACAGCGGCTATCCTCATTTTGCCACTTTATGACATACTTCAGGCGGAGTTATGTTAACATATCAGGCATGTCATCGTCAGTCGCAGCAGAACACTTGTTTCAGTTAGTTTGGCGTGTTTCGTATTCGTATTTGGCATTAAATGTTGCGAAGAACCGCAAGACACAATTTTATAATCCTACAAACCACCAAAAACAAACACTAAGAGATTTAAGCAATCGGCTTCGTTTCACGTGAATGCAAAACACATACGACTTTTTGGGGCAGTCATAAACATTGTTTCACTGGCGTGGTTCAACCGTTATCATTCGTCTTTTGGAATTGGAACTACAATTTTCTTTATGCTATCAAAAGTAGCAAATAGAGCAGCAGCCCAGCTGAGTTATTGCAAAGACGAAAGCAACAAAAATCGTTCCAAGTCCGCGCATCAGGCATAGATATCCAAGATCTGTTTGGCCGCAAGCGAAACGCTAGACATGACGTGCCGTAAAGACCGCGACAAAGAGCTGTGGCAGTACATCAACCAGTCACCTATACACGCACGACTGGATAACAATGGGCAAAATAACTCGACGAAGGTTGTGGAATATAGACGTTGCAGCTCAAACGGTACCAGCGAAAAGGGCGCGCTACCAATACCCGGTGCGTCAGATCGCAGTAGTTAAGTTATACGAATCACAAACAACCCGCTTTGCAGAACAAGGATGCCTACTCAAAAGTTTACGAGACAAAGTTTTTCCTAATTAGTTATGGCCGTAATCTTCACGCGCCTTCAAAATCGTTCCGAAGACAATCTGTTTTCCCACAAAGATAAATTAAATGTTGACAAGTCAGCGGAGGCATGGACTTGGAACAAGTTTGTTGCGGTAAAAAGTTTCAATCAACAGAGTTATGGCACATATTTTGGGGCACCAATGCCTCGAATTCTTTAAGTTAATAGCCCAAACTGGATTCAGTCCCTTCCTGCCGCCTAAACCAAAGTGCTATCCTGTTCAGAAATAGGTACCGCGTCATCTTTTCCGGCACCACAGCGTTATGTTGCAAAAATAACTGTTTCTGAACAAGCTGCAGGAAAAAACAAAAAAAATCTACTCACCAAAGGCCGCGAAAATTTGTGACTGCGACATGACGGGATTTTCGGGAATCGTCTCCTGATCGTCGCGTGCTGGCTACAATACCCTCGGTCACCAAAGGAGTGACCACCCCCGACCACAATAACCTGCAACGGAACGAGATTGCTGACAACAAGAGACATATCCAAAGGATCGCTTCGTTACCGCTTAGATGCATACTGTTCCGCAAGCGTATATCCTTGAAAGGCAACAATGGAGCACAACGTTAAATACTGTTCAAAAATACCGCAATCGACCAATACCATAAGGACAAAGTGTTTATGGATCGCAAACTCCTCAAAACTACAGAAAATCACCAAAACTCGAACAAATGACACCGACACCAAGAACTTTGCCGTTTTCTGTGAGCAATCGATGCACATCCTGGTAGCTGTCTGCTTAACTACGGTATGTGTTGCGGTGATAAACTCTACACAAGCCTGCTCTGTTGTCTACTTCGCAAAGCGACTAACGTCTAGAATCAGTCCGCAACCGTCATCAAACAAGATGGTGACAAATTTTGCTATAACATAACTTGACCAACTAAGTATCTATCCATGCGAAAAACACTCCTACCTGCGCCCCTCGCTTCACAAATCAGCCGTACGCAGTCAATAGTAACCTAGTCGCGAGGCTTTTTTCGTACACTACAACAGACACGTCACCACAGCCATAAACCCTTCCAGACGCCCTGGTAAAAGAAGCGTGTCGGTGCCAATTACAAAACAGCACGGCTGTCAGCGTCCTTAGCCTTACTTGGCAAATGAGCACAAGGCGCCGCCCAGACGCAAAAAAAATTTCCGGAAAACTATTAATGAGATTTTTCGAATTTATGAAAAGCTATTAGACGTTCAACATCTTTAATTTTTGCAACCAAACACCAGCCAAAGGTTTGATCTTTCTAAATTTGCAACAAGTGTACTTGTTTTTTTTCTGGTTATTCACGAAAGAGACTGGGACGTCATTGCTTTTCTCGTGTGAATCGGTACAGACAACACGCAAAAATAGTTTTCCACTCCAACAATTTCGTTCTCATGCACTCGTTTCGGTGACAGCAACATCGCATAGCGGAGACGATGTGGGACCTACTTCGACAATTGCTCGAAATCAGCCACACTGTCCGTTTTTTTCATTCTTACGATAAAGAAAGTCTAAAGGAGAAAGGCATCCTGCTACTGCAAACTAGTAGCGCTGTACAGCAACACACAATATAAGCGAAGTGCCAACACGAATATACAATTATTTGTCTGATATCAATACCTGATAAATGCTTGCCAAACATGGATGTTAAGTCTTCGCAGTTGGATGGTACAATTCCGTGATTGGTGAACACTTCGACTGCGCCATCTGGTTAACGGAAATCAATATGTGCAACAGGCTCTCGAAAAATGAACAAGGACTTCAGTCAGTGAAAATACATCTCACCTTTTTCGAACGTGATGAGTTGCAAGCTGGGTAAATCGGTTTTCCGTCGACGTTTGATGTTCGCGCTCATCACCTGTTTTAAGCTTACGCCTACGCAAGACAGTGGCATAACCCGCAACCTACAGTTGATACCGCTAGCGTACTCTCGAATGTTTCGTGGTCCAAAGCAAGTGGGGCAGAGGTGAAGTTGATTATTTTAACTGAGTTGTAGTACTGAAACTCCACTGCCTACAGCTCCGCACAAAACTGTCTTTCCACTTGTCTCAAGCCAAAATTTTTCCACACGTGGCAATACAGAAATGAATGTGTTTTCCAAATATACTCTCCCGAAAGGCTGGTCCTGCTGATGAAGCGTGCAGCAGGAGCTTGTCTAATGGCATCAATAGACAATAAATCTGGGACCACCAAGGCATGTTGTATTTTTAAACAACTGATGGCATTTCAGAAACTGAAAATTTTTCCTCACGTCTATTTGCGGACAGCAACGGGTGGCGTTTGAAAAGCAGTAAGGCCATACGCGGAAGGTTTTACCACCAGCAGTTATTTAGTCTTCAGAGGCGTACCGAGGTCAGATGGCACCTGGGGAAAGAAACAAGTTTGGCGCTTAAATGTTCGAACTTAAGGTCTTTCGGGATCACATGTACTGTATTGAAGAGAGTACTTGCGACATTGTTAGGACTTTTCGGCGCCTCCCAGTGGTTTGGCACCCGGGGAATTGTGCCCCCTTACCCCGTCGTTACGCCCCTGCTTGTAATGAAACTGTTGAAATTCGACTGAAAGTAAAAATATGTAGTTAATTAAGCACTGTGAGCTGAACCACTGATTTCGGCCCGAGCAAACCGCGGAAAAATTCTACTTTCTGAAAGAAGTGAGCCAAAAGAATTTCCATCAACACGCAGAAAATTTGTCAACTCGGCAATTCCCAGCGCAACACTTGCTTGGAGGAATACTGCGACTTTGTTCCATGCAACATTAAGCATGACGAAAGATCGCCTTTAGCGCAAAGGTGGTGGTGGCGCTTTTGCTTTATGAAACAATTTTGAACCTAGCCTCACGGTAAAGTCTTTTTGTTGGCATATGCCTTGAAATCACTGAGGCAGAAAAACGGGAACACAGGTGCAATTCCATTCAATAAACACCTCAGGTAAAAACCAAAATTTTTTAGTTTCTGTCACATTCGTTTTTTGAAATTTTTTCCGTTAACGTAACTTTAACGAAACGTTAGTTTTTTTAAATCGCCAATCACATAAATATACTTGTCTCATAAAACCGCTTCTCACAAATCTAATCCAACCTTACGCAACGATGTCACTTTTTCGAGCAACAGCGCGATGCTCAATTTAACAAATTTCCCTTATTTTAATTATGAAAAATAGCGGCCGGTTTTATCTTTCCACTAAATATTCCAACGCCGCATTTTGTGCATCATAAGTGAAACACGTTTTCAAACTGATGATGGCATGGCAAAGAAAAATTTGAAAAGCAGCATTAAACATTCACGATTTAAGCCCGGTACACACGACTGTATAGTGACGTCAGTTGCAGTGAAACGCAGCGTATAATTTCTTTTAGACAGGGGTAGGGAACCCATTTAGTATCACGTACCACGTATACTGTGGGATATCGCTGGAGGGCCGCGATAATAATTAATTTCATCTGAAAATTTTACTCTTTTTTTTCTACGAAAATTAAATGGAGAAAATTTTGAGAAGCGAGAGATACTTCTCTTGGCTTGCTGTCTGACTATTTTCTTGTCATGGAGTTTCGTTTTGACTCGATCTTCTAATTTTTAACTAGGGTAACGAAAATTCTGACGGCCGCAGGTTTACCACGCTTGCTTAAGGTTTCACGCACGCGAAGCGAAGTGTTTCAAACGAATTTTTTTTCGGATGCACTGAATTTTCTTTTGTCTTGGCTTGCTGTCTGTGCGAACTGCGGCCCAGAGTGAAGGATAACAAATACCGGTTTTTAGAAGTTCTGTTTCACAAAACGTATTTTGCCGACGGGATTTAAAATTGCTCTTGGCTTATCTGCCCATTTCAGAGCAAGGTTTGGAACTGGAAAGTGCAAGAAAGCGTCGCATGTGAGTGTACCCAATACTGGCCAAACGCAATGTTGACGATAAGCTGACACACGCAGTTTTTTAAGGTTTTAAGCTACTGGTGACAGTTCTACCACCATTGCCCACGAACTTTCACTTTTAAATAGTTCGTGGAATCACCATTAAATGACCTGCCCTTACTGTAAGATACGCAGACTGCATTTGCTCAATGTTGGGTAGGGTTGTTCGGTGGAAGTTTGCTGCAGTCTATTCGTGGAGAAATTTTATTCATTCCGCATGCCTACACAAACGCACGTTCTCTTCATACGTTTTTCTGTGATTATAGTTCGACACTGCATCAGGATACATGCACATACGCTCAAGTCTGAAAAAAGTGAATATGCACCAGATGTACGCTGTTAGCTGGTTAAGGCCTCTAGTCTAGAAGCTGGTTAAGGCCTCTAGTCTAGAAAAATTTTGATCTAGAATCACAAATTTTAAAAATTGGTATAAACAGTTTGATTTCACATTTACTGTAAGCGCAATTATAGGGTGGAGCTAACAGCTGCCTACACTAGGTTCCTATGCGTCCCGAGAAAAACATTAAAACTGACATAATTTCTGGATTTAGCTGTAGTATAGAGAGTGCTTAGAGTAGACAGTCAAAAATAGAAAACCAGCGCAGCACTCTATCGCAAAAATTCGCACAACATAATTTGCGCAAAACTTTCGCAGAAAACAGGTGGTTTCTGTCACTACTGCGAATGCGTGTCGAACTTTGGCTACTCAGCAGCGGCGGCTCGTGGTGAAAATGGCCAGGGGAGCTGCAAATTGCCATCCCTGGGTGAACATGTGGTATGTTTGCGCTGGCTACAACTGATTTAATTAGTGCTGTTTCTAGTTAATGGCGTTTTTGATGACACTCTCTTTAAATTACCGCAATAGTATACTATTTAGCTAGCACAAATAACATCTCATTAGGAATTATATTACTTTGAAATGTTGACAATAAAATTCAATTTAAGAATTGCATAGGACGCAGATAAAATGCTTGTGTTTTCTACCTCGGTGAATACCTAAATGCAAAATTATGGCGAAACTGGCGGAATCATATGACTTGCACATTTCATGGAGGGCTGTAGCACCGCAGTACATCCAGGCGAGTCGCCCCTGCTACTCAGAAATGGTAACCCTAACCTACACTATAGTAGGCACGTTGGTGCTGTAGCCTTAACAACCCTAACCTAGCCTATCACTGAATTCATAGCATATCAAGCCTAAATTTACGGCACGTAAGAAATGTCTGAATAGCACATGAATCCTTGTGCACAGCTTCTATCCCCAGGTTGTTTTGCTGTATAGGACCTGGGTTAAGTGCTGACTCCAAAGCTTGACAGCTCCAACGCGAAGATCTTAGGAAGAAACTCACATTTCTCTCAACCTGGCGCTACGTCGAATGCTGCCAGAACGTAGCCAAGTGTATAGCTGGGCTCCGTGAAAATTTGCAGTTTGAGCTTGGTCGAATTCAGTTACGCTTCCTTTTCGCGAAAATAAAAGAAACAAGGAATTGCGCCTGACGTCACTCGACTGCGACTCATGCAAACCGTCCCTAACGCTAAAAGTATCCTGTGAACTGAAGCATGTGCATTCAAATTGGAATTCATTGGCCTGGCTGTAACGTACCCGATGACGTGGGAACATAGGCGTAGCCAGGTGGGCAACGGGGCCACGACCCACCAAATTTCTAGCATATCTTGTCGTTTTGTGCTTTGAGACGTGGTATCCCAAACAAAACACTGTTGCTCTCTTAAAGTCAAAACACTTGGACCCAAAACGTTTGGTCTGGCTTCGCTACTGCTTGGGACCAAATTCGGAAAGTTTAAGCAACGTAACGAAGTATCAAAAGTTTTTACACAACGTAGGCCTACATCACCGCTAGTGAAATCGGAACAACTCGCATGTTGCAACTACCGTTCAGTAGCCTTTACAAAAACTTGAAGGCTACGTAAAAAGTAGGCCTAATGTCTTATGTTTCGTCAGAGTGAACCACAGTGTCGGAGGAAGCTTTGGCAGTTAGATACCAGTTCTGGTGTCCTTTCTCGTCATGTGGGAATGGGTAACTCTTCGAGTTAGTAAGTTGGCATGAAAACCGTAACTACTTCAAAGTATAATTGAACGCTTCAGAGTTCACTTTCGTTGTTCATAGGCGGATCCAGGGGGGGGGCTAAGGGGGCTGAAGCACACCCCTAAATTTTTTCAGATACATTTTTTGATCGATGGTTTCCGACCCAGAAACGTCCATTGGGGTGATTTTTTTGGATAACCTTGAAATAAACCATTCTTGCACAGGGATAAGGGCAAAATATTAAATGCAAAGCTTATTTTGCTCAATTTGGGCAGTCCGAATGTGTTTATTTCACTATAAATGAAAGTTCTACTAAACACATTTTTATACAAAAAGTATGGTCCCAATGTCATATAAATACGTAAGTGCTCACATGGAGTATTTAGGCCTACATAACATATACCTTATATAAACGGCACGTACATAGGCGTAGCCAGGGGGGGCAGGGGGCTTTGGCCTTCCCAAATATTTTAGAATAGGCCTATCTGGTCATTTCGTACTTTAAGAGGCAGTTTCTCAAACACAATACTATTGCTCGCCTAAAATCAAACATTTTGACCCACCT
>JGI24158J21664_10009119_pt1 | contig 13235 bp, 10 predicted proteins | sample Ectturendosymbi3_FD_21664 | JGI IMG/M metagenome (IMG submission 21664) | reverse complement strand
GGGTTTTAGGTTCAGGGTTTTAGGTTCAGGGTTTTAGGTTCAGGGTTTTAGGTTCAGGGTTTTAGGTTCAGGGTTTTAGGTTCAGGGTTTTAGGTTTAGGGCTTTAGGTTTAGGGCTTTAGGTTCAGTGGTCTTAGGTTCATGGGTATTACGTTCAGGGCTTTTAAGTTCAGCGGATTTAGGTTCAGCGGTTTTACTGTAGGTTCAGGGCTTTTAGGTTGAGTATTTGTGGGTTCAGGGATTTTTGATTCAGGGGTTTTAAGTTCATGGGTTTTATGTTTAGGGCTTCGGGTTTAGGGTTTTGAGTTTAGCGTTTTAGGTTTATGGTTTTGAGTTTAGCGTTTTCGGTTTATGGTTTTAGGTTCAGGGGCTTGGGTTTAGGGTTTTTGGTTTAGTGTTTTGTGTTAATGCTTTTTCCCTTACATGCCAATCCAAACATGCCACTTTGTTGGGCTTTTCACTTGACCACTCAAACCAATAGCTCCAGCAGATCGCCTATTTTTTTCAGGAGGCAAAGTAGATAGTGGCATCTTTTTAATATTCCAGCGGCCGGCCGGAATGAAAACGAAAAGTATGTCCTTGGGCACAGGCAGCTAATGGGCTGGACGTTGCGTGCTATGGGTGTTCGAAACCGAAAAAACCGTGGACCGTGCCATATCTAACGAGGTAGCATTGCGGGACATCGCTCCTCCTTCCCCTGGTATTGAGGACAAAATGTGCCTTTTGAACTCCCTGAAAGAAGTGGGAGTGCCGATATATCAGAAGTTTGGCCTACTTCTTGTGACAATGGTGTTTCTCGCAATGTCGTTCGAATCCCTCTGCTGATAATGTTCTCCAAACGATGTTTCTTGTAAAACTCACTGTGCTATGATGGCAGAAACCCCCACATTGCTATCTTTTTCTGCAGTGCAGAGAGAGCCACGTAATTCTGCACGACAGAGAAAACATATTGATCGATGTGTTTTTACCCCGTGCCGCTGATGTTTACAATGACTGATTGTTTGTCGCATTCATCCGTGGAGGGTTGCTGTTGTGATTTGAAAAGGTTGCGCCCGCTGGATTTTGCGCGGCATGTTCACTGAATGGAAATCGTTTTTTTTGTCTTAACTTGCCGACCGTGCCATTCCTATTTTTCGCAGTATCTCATGTGCATGTCTACTTCTGCCTAAAAGAAACTCACTTCAGGTGAAACGGACTGCTTCACAGCACCCCACCGCGTCAATAGATATTAAGTTGTTCATTCTCACGTGCAGTGACGGATTTACGCATAGGCTATGGCCTATGGCCCAGTGCATTTGGGGGCCCCAAGCAACTCTTTCCTATGACGACTCAATATTAACCAAAAATTTGCCAAAGTGCACAGAGGGATAACTTCACAATTTATCTTGCAACGAGTGGAAATGCAAATGTCTACTCTAGACTCTTATCAATACAACAATGTTTTTCAACCTTTTGCTGCATCGGAACCCTCCGCAAATGGTTGCGCTGCTCATGGAACCCTATGGCATAGGGTTCCGTAACACAAAGGGAGCAATAAGTCAAAGCATTTTATTACAGAGTTTTCCATGCGATTCATAGTGGCAAGGATACTGTGAAGCAGTGTTTTTGCTACAACCGCATGGAATTGTAGTTGCGAATTTCGTCCCAGGCAATTTCGGTCTGTTTTTCGGCGGAACCCCTGGCAGCCACTCGCGGAACCCTGAGGTTCCGCGGAACCCCAGTTGAAAAACACTGCAGTACAGTAACAACACGACAATAATGTGCATCTGGGCTTGAGAGAGATGTAGGCCGTCTGTATGAAAGCAGTTACAGAAAAAGAATGAAAACGAAAAAAACGGTACTTAATTGATGTTCAATCTTCCACTTACAAAAAGCTCGCAACAACCCAAGACCGCCAGACACTGCAAAACCCCGATGAAAGCCATGTTGTCAGCATTGCATCCCACGTTTGGTTGTTTTTACAAGATTTCCCGCAAACAGACATTGCTTGTTGAAACCCTATATGTTAGTTAAATCAGCTTGAACAGTTTCTCGTGCTCTTCACTTGGAAAAACGTGTGATTGGGCTTACCTTGTATGGTTAACTGAGGGTGTTGCGACAATACTTTGCTGCTGTGTAAAACTTGTCTTCATTTTGTTTACCATTGTCCTATGGCACAGACTAGAAGATTAAAGCACTTATTTTGTATTGCTTGGAAAGTGACAACGGCAAAACGGCATAAATAAGCCCTGTGTACACTGAATGGATTGTGCCTGTTTGGTTCATAAAATATGTGGTTACTATTATTATAAAAAAGGTGCTTACGTACCAGTAGCGCAATCAAGGCGGGGGCATTTGGGGTAATCAAGGCGGGGGCATTTGGGGTACCCTCCCGAATTTTTCAAAACATTGCATAACAATTTTTACATTTATAGAAACTTTCAAAGAATAAAGATGAAATTTTATATTCGATTCATGCAAATTTCATATTCTAATTCAGGAAAATTTCAGAAATGCAGTTTTGTGTACGCTTTCATATTGTTTCTTGCCTATCTTCTGAGGAGGAGTTTGCATATACTCTCGAAACGTCAACAATATACACTATGTTGTTATCCCACCAGTGGAGCAAAGTTTGTAGCCGGGAGACTCTGCCTGGTTACCGAAACGGCATAGCCTACTATGTTCACATTTGTTAGCTTTACGTTTAGCTGGGGCTACTGTAGGCTACTATGTAAGAGTTTTTGCATGTTATGTTCAGTGCTTAACCGTTGGGATTTCACAGCCAAGCTCTAACGTTGCAAGGGAAACACGAATTTCACATCGGCCTCAAAGTTATTAGGTGTTGTTTAGGCAGTCCCAGGCGCATAGCCAAATGGGGCAACAGGCACACTGCCCCCCTCAATTCGAAAGTTTCCAGGTTAATCAAATGCTTGAAGTATAAGCCAAAGATACTTCAGTGCAAATCAACGAAACGGCCTCAAGGAACCTATCCTACTCCAGCTTTTAATCGAATATAAACTAGTATCTGACCGTTTGTGATCAATGGCCGCAAGTAAAAACAATTGGAGTAACGCTTTTCGCAGCTCTTTTTGCGCACCAGCTAGCTGTGCCCCACCTAATGGGTTTTTGTAAGCTTCATTTCAAGACCATGGCAAATTCCTCTCTGATAACAGTGGGTGTTACAAATTTAACTTAACTTTGTTTCCAGTGTCAGCCGTAGCCTTAAAGCAGTATCGCAGATTTTTTTTGCGTAGTTCTATATTTATAGATTATAATTAACGCGTGAGTATGAGAGTAATATAGGCTACATTTTATGTCATGAGTCTCAAACTTTGGCTGAGAAACAATTCAGTTTCAAAGTCTTCTTCAATGCGCCACAGTCACTGATTAGCAACAATAGCATTCATTCTATATATTTATTTGTGACGACATGTATTGTAACGGGTCAATCACGATTATGGAATGCCTTAACGTTTTCATCAATGATTTCCGTTTACCTTGCCGGCAAGTAAAAAAATAGTCTTGTCAATATATTAGACTCCGATCTGCTGTTTATAAGCTCAGTGTTTCAACTTTCATCTGATTTTAATTGTCACCCTATCCTACAGTAAATAGTTGAAACAATTTAGCTGCAACGAGAAGAGTCAGAAGCAATATTTAACGTAAGTAGCAAAATGCTTTTTATTTCGTAAGTGCTGAAGGCATTAAGGCAGCCATTACTAACAGATACTGAGATAACTTGCACAAGGTGGATTATAAAAATTAGGGGCAAGCTGTCAGAAAGGGTCTCCGAAACATCCCCATTGCGAAAGTGAGATGTGGGATTACGTGCATAAGAGTTAAATTTGTTTCACATTTCAATTTATGAACTCAATTCAGGAGCATAATATACATACAAACGGAACAAGATTTGTAAAGTTTTGCAGCTGGACACTAGAAAGTTGCCTCCTTTGGCACATTCTCCATTCATTTTTGCTTTATTTTGAAAAACATATGACTGGCTTCAGAGCTTCTTTAAATGTGGCTCTGGAGTGGTACATAACCTTTTTAACTAAACAATGATGCAAAGCTCTCAAGGGGGGGACACACAGTATCCAGCATCTCTGAACAAAAGGGCCCGAGCCGACTTCCTCGTTAACCTTCCATAATATCTGTCTTGTTGGCAAAGCGCATGTGACTGCAATGAAACTAAATTTGAATTTTTTCCCATCATGACTTCAAATTCCGCAGATAAGTTTTTGTATTTTCTGAAAGCCCGTGATTTGCGCAAATTTAATTACATGCAGTGTTAAGCTATCCTTACATTGCAGCTGAGCGTGTTCAATATTTTTTGTAATACTGGGGTTACGATTGTGTTTGCAGTTTAATTCCATTTCATATTTTAATGATGTCAGTTAAATTTAGCAGTCTCAAACAATTTGAACGACGTAAGTTTAATGCAGCTACAATAGTTTTACGGAATAAGTTGAACATAGCTAAAAGATCTTGAAGATTATCAAAAGTCCAAACATTTTTTAAACACGTTGAAAGACTCATTTGACGGTTATCAACTGCATGCGAGAATTTATCGCTCAAAAATTAGATGACAACGGGATCCACTTCTTATATGAGCCAAAGTTTTGTTGAAGGCCTACGTCGGAAGTCAGTGCCTCAGAGCAAAGTCGCTGCTCGGCTTCGTGCTGCGTTGGTGCACATCCGAAGCGTATAAATACAGTATAAGAAGCGCGCGCAATCGTAATGGCGGCCGCGATGACGTCTTGCTCAACTGTAATTTTGGCTTCAAAAAGCATACTGCAGATAGTGCGCTTATAGCATCGAGAGGTTTACTAGTGCTTTTGCAGAAAAGGTTTATGAGCAAATGGTGGCATTAATCCAAAGTAGAGGCTTGGAACTTCACTGCCAAAATTTTTAAAACTTGTCAATTCAATGAAAGCAGACTTTTTATTTGTCGGAACGCAATTGTTCAGGAGAAAACGCCAGAAACATGCACGTTTCATGGAAAATGCTTTAAAAACAAGGAGCATTAAAAATATTTCAGTGTTGCAACTCGGTTGTAGTTTGCCCCCTAATAAAATTTTTGGCTACGCGCCTGGGTAGTCCTGGCAAGTGACGTGGCCCACGCACGTCTGGTGGCGAGCCTGGCCCAACAATTCGTAATAAAGTTCAAGTTGCATTTCTGCATTCCTTTCCTTTAAAGAATTTCTTCAAGCATTTCCTTTCCTGTTGTAGTTGGCCGACGAAGTCTCGTATCTACGATTGACACAAAAACTTAAATGATTAAATATATCTTGACATTCATATCAGTTTCTTGTGTTTGACTACTTCACCGCTCTCAATAGCGTCTTCAGAAATTACCTCACAGCAAATATATTTAATTGAATTTTTGTTGAAACAAGACGAAAAGTTAGGCAGGTTTACTAGTAGCCTATACATTAAAGCCATGACTGATGTAGTTGATTGCGTGTTTGCGTTAGGCTACTAATTTTTACTTTGTCCTGATCGTTCGGTCTGCATCTTGATTAAAACTGAAAAGTTTTCATTTTCGGAAATGTTGCGAAGAGAACTTTGTCTTTGACTGTTTGCTCAAAATTTGTACCACGGTTGAATAAGTGCGATGACGTCATCGAATAAAATTCTATTGAAATTGCCCCCCTCGAAATAAAGAGCTGGTTGCGCCCCTGTTACATACAGATAATCACATCGACAGCTAGAAGATATTTTCGAGGGCGGCAACACGGTCCCGCATGAAAATGTATATATCCGAAAAACAAACCTAATAAACAGGCTAGAAATCACGGAAATGCAAGGACGAGAACTTCTGAACTTCACGAAAGAGCTATAAATTCCAAGAAAAAATTGCAATGCATTTGTTTTTTTGAAGAATGCAGGAAAAGCTTTAATTTCTGTTGAAGATCTAACGCAATTCTAGAACTAAATTCGGCACAACAAAAGATAGAGTTTTGATTTGGCACTAGGCCTACACATAAGAGGGACATACTTTCACGCTTTTCATACAAACGGCCAAGTAGGTCACACTTTCGTGTGGCCCCAAAACTTAAGATGGCCTAGGGCCCCGCGCTTCCTAAATCCGTCCCTGCTCACGTGCGTTCATCTTTGCAATTGTGCAAATGGATGCTAAAGAGGAGCACACCTTTCTCGACATGAAATTAGCATTAGTGAGTTTCTGCGGTCAGAGTGAAAACTGTTCACCTCTGGTAGCGATTATCAGTAGTAATGCCTTGTCGTGGAGGGTTCGCAAATGTGCGCATATGGCAGATATTATAGTTGTAATTGCTTCTTGAGAGTGTTTCACTTCTGCTTCACTTCCAAAAAGCTAAGGATATAAATTTGAATTGCTCTAGTGTTGTACGTGATGTCGGACAGCTCACTTTGACATGCACAAGGCAACAGCATTGAGAATGTCTACCAGGAGTAAAAATTCAAAATGAAAATACAAATTTGAATGCAAAACGATTTCACAAGCTGAATTTGACAAGTTTCGTCTATAGCAGTGAGACTGAACCTAAATATCTATCTAAATACCTTACGAACATCTGAAATCGACGTAAGTGAAAACACAACAAAAGGTGGATTCTAATCCAATCTTGCATTGAGCACTACGCAATAGTGGCTCTGACGCTGTTCTTGTGGTGACATTTATTTTATTTTGTTTTGATTCAGTATCCTGTTTCGCAGAGAAACAATCTGACCGAAAACAATTTGCCAAACCCGCCCAACAAGGATCTCCTCAACACAGTGCACTTCCCAAACACAACAAACATGCATACTCACGGTTTGCACGTTAGCAGTTTGGTAAGTAAAGTTGGTTTTATACCATAGGCGTAGCCAGGGGGGGCAAAGAGGCCATGTTCCCCCCAAATTTATACAAAATATAGTCATTGTATGCATTGAGAGGCGTTTTTTCCAAACAAATAGTGTTATTCGTCTAAAATCAAACATTTTGGCTCCCCCAAATCTCTGGGCTGGCTACGCCACTGTTTTATGCTTGACCTGCAAACATTTTATGAAGCAATAGTGTACGTTTTACATCTTTTCACGAAGCTCTTTAGCAATTTTTAGCATATCTCGAGCAGCCTACATAATCTCGAATGACTTGCCGAAAGCCTTGTAAAGATGTAGGTTCCGTCTGTTAATCGAAAGATATATTTTCGATCCATGGCCAACGAGTTACTGCCGAACGAGTTACTGCTGTTTCGGCAAGAGCGTTTGTCCGAACTGTGAGATGCAAAGAAGCACGGCAGGCTTTAACCTGCCGTCAAACAAAAAACTCATAAAATTAGCTGTTCAAGACTAACGGCAGTACAAGGTAATGTTGCAGAAAACAAATTAACTAAAAATCCTATTCTTTGTGTTGTTTTATAGGAGCCGCAGGACAGTGTATTCGTGACAGTTGGTCCTTTGTCGCATTACGATTACAAATACTCGATAATCAACAATCATCCAGCAGGCAGCTTCTGGTACCATGCGCACTGGCACGGTTCGGTCTTGTTTCAGGTAAGATATTGGATCTGCTATAATGAACCTATTGTTATATTCCATTTTCATTCATTGTGACACTACCAATTTTCTTGAGTGAATTTACAACATGTAGGAGCAGGCAATTTTTTGGAGGTACAAAAGATACTATGCCTGAATTTTCCCACATTTTCCCTAAAAACGTTTATGCAATGAACGTTCTCCCTACAAATTTTCTGTAGCTGTTAGTACATTTTATTTTGGTGTACCATGTTGCCATACGGGTACACTTGAAAATTGAAATGTGGTACTTGAAGTTTTGGTCTAATAACCCAACTGAAGAAAAACTTGCTAGGCTTTGCAAAATCAATGTCAGAAGCTAGCTGATTCCGTACTCTGAAATCTGCTTCACAGTTCTGAGGTTTGGCGTGCCATTCACAATCCAGCTGTTGCTGTCAGCAAGAAATCTCACACCTAACTGAAGACATGTATCCCACATCTTTATGGAAAATGTGTTCAAAACCAAACACCGTCCATAAACTTAAAAACACAGCTTTATCGTACTTGCCTGGCATGGCGAAACATTCACGTGTTTGATTTTAGCCAGTGTCAGAATGCCGGAAAACCCTTATATTTCTTGAAGAGCTAATAGCCAGAGCGCCTATGAAAAAATACTGCAATAGATTTTGCCGATATGAAATATATGCCCTTCAGCACACTCGATTCCCACAATGTACAGTTAATAATGTGCGTAAATAGTCTTTTTTGCCCAAAAATTCAAGTAAGTAATTTATTTATAAACTTTCACACGCTAAAACACGAGTTTACTTGAATCAATTTGTTCAATTTCTACGTATCTAATTCGTTTCTGAGGTACAATGAACGTTTATTTATTCGCTCAACAACAAAAAATGAATTTCATTAGCGTTTTTAAACGATGTCAAAATTTCTTTGCCCGATTTTTTTGAGATTTTTCCCAATTTTTTAAAAATCTAAATTTTGGGATGTGCGCTTGCACCCCCTGAAAGAACCCTCGGATCCTACACCGCTCTTATAAAAGATATATTTTGTCTTTCTAAGAACACTATTTTGGAACATATTGAAACCATGCAGGTGAAAGCTGTCAATATCAAAATATTTAAAAAGTGTTACATCATGCATGTATGTTGAATGACGTTTTCTTTATTGAAATGCGTTGTGTTGAGCAACACAATCGGCAACTTTGCAAAAACTAAGTGAAACAGTTATCTCCAACAAATCCGATTTTTAAAGAGGACACAGTTTTCTGAAATTTGCGGTGGTTGCAAGAGGATATGCCATTTCTGAAAATTACGTTGGTTTAGGTTGAGAAGTAAAAAAGTGCAAACTTTCACATTTTGCAGGTGGTTAGTGGAATGGGAGGTATGATACTAGTCGAAGATCCAACCGATTCATCGGTTCCGCAACACATTCAACAAGTCTCTTGTCCCTCAAACTGCGAGCATGATATTCAGATGGTTTTTCAGCCTTCTTTGGTTTATTCGCCTTTTGGAGGATTTGCCCAAATACAAAGATTGATCCAAGACAACTTGTTCAAGTGATAATTTCGTTCAATTGCCTTTTCCTTTTGTCTTGTCACTTTTTTTGCAGTCAATGCAGGTCCGATTTTTCGCAAGAGTTGTTATTTAAGTTTCGGCTCAACGCTAGAAAATAGTTAGTAAATTGTTGCAGAAATTTCTTTTATCCTGTTCAGAAATCCCCAAACCCGTAGGCCTAACATTCTTTTGGCCAGCGGTGGGTTTGGGGATCTATGACTCTGCTACGAATGCGGCTGAGATCACGTGTTGTCCCTGTGCACTGTGCAGCAGTAGCAGCTGCCAATGGTATGACAAACTACGCACGAGATTGCGTCACAGATGACTCACGCAATTGTTAGGCCAACCTTTAGACCAGGGGTCTCAAACACCCGGCTCGCGGGCCGCATGTGGCCCACAAGGGCCTTTCGTGCGGCCCGCGATGCTTTTTGGGAATTTTCAATAAATCAACATTTACGTTGCCAAGTGCCTTGAAAGCAGATGCCGCGAAATAGTTGAATAAAAGCTGAATGATACCCAGTGCGGCTTTCGTCTTGGCCGTAGTACTACAGACCAAAATTTCACTCTCCAGTAAAATTTTGAGAAATATTGGCAGTATGCCAAAAACGTGTACACATGTTTTGTCGACCTCGAGAAAACATACGACCGGGTTCCTTCCGAAAAACTGTGTGGGGTGTTGCCTGTGTACGGTGTTGACGGCCGCCTGTTACTGGCCGTCAATTCACTGTATTCCTGCTCAGGAGTTTGTGTTCATGTCGGGCGAGTTAAATCACGACCGTTCACCTTTGGTGTTGGACTCCGACAAGGGTGTGTGCTGTCATCGGTGGCTTTCATAATCTGCATCAGTGGTTCTCAACCTTTTCGCTAAAAAGGAGCCAAACCCAGACCTACGGTTTTGTTGGAGAGCCCCACTAAAAATTTTTAACACAATTCAATTGACACGTTTTGTTTTAAAACAGAACGAAGTCTGTTATACAATATATAAGACGTTTTATTGAAAGACTGCTAAGGGCCGCACAAAGTGTGCCTGGGAGCCGAATGTGGCCCTCAGAACCGAGGTTGAGAAACACTGGTCTACATGAATTGGATTGACAGTCACAGCCGAATCGACGAGGGTGTCACAGTCGGGAGCTGCAGGATCAAAAGTTTACTTTTTGCAGACGATTTGGTACTGCTAACATCTTCTCAACAGTCTTCAGCATGCACTCGATCGGTTTTCTGCTGCGTGCGACCGAGCCAAAATGAAAAACAGCACTAAAAATACCGAGACTATATCTCTCTACAAACCCAAGGCTGTGTATACGGCAAGTGAGCGGCAGTACACTGCAGCAGGTGGAGAAGTTCAAGTACCTAGGGGTGGTATTTACAAGCGGCGGAAGGCGGAGTTTCAGGAGATTGATACAAGCAGGGTTTTTTAAGGTGTTTTAGGGACCCGATTCGGGTCCCTGGAATTGACAGTCGGTTCCCTAGAATCAGCAAAAATTATCATTGGACCCCTATAAGTAGTTAAATCGGGTCCCTACAGATCCACACTGCGTACCTAACATTTTCCTTAAAAAAACTCTGATACAAGGATTGATAAAGCTAACGCAGTTCTGCGTGCGTTTGATCGGTCTGTGGCCACAAAACGGGAGCTTTCAAACACCGCAAAGCTGTCAGTTTTCAAATAGATCTTTGTTCCGATCCTTGCCTATGGTCATCAATCTTGGGTAATGACAGAAAGAACATTAACTCAGGTGCAAGCACCAAAGATGGAATTTTTGCGAAAAGTCCACAGTGTAACAAAGGGGCGCACCGAGGTTGGATTGTGCCCTAGGCAAGAAACAACTTTGGCGCCTCCATATTTAAACCTAAGGTATTTTCGGAGTAAATGTAGTGCATTGAAGAGAAAACTTGGGACATTGTTGAGACTTTACCGCGCCCCCCCAGTGATTCGCCGCCCTGGGCATTGTGTCCCCGTCGTTACGCACCTGGTGTGACACTTCGCGACAAAGTGCACAGCTGTGAAATTCGAAAAGCCCTGAATATCGAACCGCTTCTACTTGAGAGAACACAACTACGGCAGTTCGGCCATGTATCCAGAATGCCCACGAAAGACTGGTGAGGCAAGCCCTGCTGGCTAAACCCATATGTCGTCAAGGGCCAAGGTGGAATAACTGCATCTCTGACCTTGCTTGGTCCCGTCTTGGTGTGGAGTCAGCAAAACTATCTGAAATTGCTGTTGACCGTGAGATATTACAAGTTCTCCTATGGATGTTGCCCCCCGCAACACTCCTTAGAGGAAAAGCGGGCATGAAAATGAATGAAATGAATGACATTTACGTTAGTTTATTCACCGGTGTTTAAAAGTGCTCAGCTGGTGAGTGAACACGTTCTTTAGATGGCTAGAATTTATTGATACGATACGAAGGTAGAGACGGCTAGAAATGATTTTTCTGTAATTCGTGATACTTTTCGCAGGAAATAATATGCAAATTAAGTTCAAGTACCCGCTATTGTTGCGTCAGCGTCATAATGCGGCCCGTGGGTAACCTTGTAAGTCCTCACGTGGCCCACGGAGCAATTTGAGTTTGAGACCCCTGCTTTAGACACATGTTGATTGGTATTTTTCGCAATGCATTGCTCATTTATAAGCCATGAATAATAAAATTTGCAATTAACGTTTTTGCTGCTCTGCTACCTGTTATCTGCCTTTTTTATAATTCCCTGAGGAGATGTTACAAACACACGCCAGGTTTAGTTTTTAATATTTATCTAGGTACTTTGTCATTATTGTTGACCGAGAATCTTCTCGTGCTTCGCTAAAGGCATATTAAAAAAAACAAACATATCCATTCGGAGCAGAGCCTCAAACCTGGTCTTAGCTAGTCCTACTGCTTCAACCTGATCGTTGGGTGTCGTTTAATGGGTGCTGGTAGAGTACGTGCTTAACCTCTTGAATGTGACCAACGTAGTGCGTTACCAATTACCACACTATCCAGACATGGATTTGAAAAGGTGCATTGCTCCTTCTACACAAAGAAGATCGGGTATATATTTTAAAAACATATAAATGAATATGTGTGCTTGACTCTCGCCAATGTTTTTCTAGCTATACAACCTCACAAGAACTGTGCACAGAATTTCATGCCATTAACACATCCTCAATGACAATAACGTGGTAATCTTGAAGATACTTCCTAGAGATTCGCGACTAGCACTCACAACGTAATATTTGCGTTTAATCTAAACGGATTTACACGATATAAAAAGGTCACATCACCTTGACTTTGCGTTCGCTTCGCGTTTGGTTTAAACCAGTGCTCTTCAACCTTTTTGTCATCGTGGAACCCCTCATATAATTTCGCATTTGTCATGGAACCCCCATTAACAAAATTTGAAAAAACACAAATTTCTTGTAAAAAAATCAAAGATTTCTTTATTAGACACTTCAACAAATAAACAGTTATTGCAGAAGCTGAAAAGCTAGAAGTTTTATGACTTGGTTATTCTTGCACTTCTTGAATGTAGCTGCTACATTCAGAATTTGGTCATCCGGCAAAAAGAACCCGTATCTCAAATACGTGTCGTCCCATTTTCTAATTTCGTCAATTGAATTACATTTGGTCCGCTTCGTAGGAGATGCCTCTTTTGCATTTGAACTACCTTGCTCATTACCGTCCACACCTTCACTGTTGTTATTATTTCGCTTCACATAAGAAAATATGCTGTTTTGCTTCATTTGGCTTGATTAAATAGCAAAAGTTGAGTTTCACACTGTTTTTACTTTATTCCCACAAAGGTTGGACACTGTTCAGTGAACAGCACCTCTTGTCTGTATGCTACTCTCTACTCCGGTGGTTTTCAAACGGGGTTCCGCGGAACCTCAGGGTTCCGCGAGTGGTTGCCAAGGGTTCCGTCGAAACAGACAGAAGTTGCCTGAAACGAAATTAGCAACCACAGTTCTGTGCGGTTGTAGCAATGCCATTGTTGCACAGTATCCTTGCCACTATGAATCGCATTGAAAACTCTGTCGATCAATTGCTGACTTATTGCTCCCTTTGTGTTACGAAACCCTATGCCATAGGGTTCCATGAGCTACGCAACAATTGCTAAGGGTTCTGCTGCAGCAAAAAGTTTGAAAAACACTGCTCCACTCAGTCTACTCTACTGCGAACTGTGTTACTACTGTACATCGGTAATATCGTATAACTGTGATGCAACAATA
>JGI24158J21664_10009118_pt1 | contig 13235 bp, 14 predicted proteins | sample Ectturendosymbi3_FD_21664 | JGI IMG/M metagenome (IMG submission 21664) | reverse complement strand
CGTACGGAGCCCCAGGGCTCCGCGAGAGAAACCTCGGGGCTCCGCGAGCTATTCGTTTACTTATTAAAATACTGACTTGGCTAATTTTGCAACTGTCCAAAAAAGCAATAACGGCATTAATACAATTTATTGTGGGGCTCCGTAAATTATGGTCAATCTCTTCATGGGCTCCATAACACCAAAAGTTTGAGAACCCCTGCCGTAATCGATATGCAAGACGTCAACTGGTGCTATGTAGAGTTTATTTTCAAAATGGCGAAGAGACGTGCAGACGTAGCTTTTTTCAAGAAACTTGAAATTTTAGAAAATTGCCAAGCACTGCCAACATGCAGACAATGTGCTCCCGCCGAATAACTCAACATCTCTCGTGGCTGCCTACGAAATATCTTGTGCAACGAAATAGCTCTTCGAAGTGAAGCATTATTGTTATTGTTAGAAGGGGAAGGGACCAGAAAAGGCAACGCCATGGCAAGGACCAGGAAGTGGAAGAAGGGTTTAGCAACTTTTAGCAATAATACAGTCGTCCATGCTCATTTATGTCCATGGCAGTGGCGAAAATTTGTCCCCAGGTTAATAGGTCCACTCGCATAATAAGCCCACAATCGTCCGGCTTCGAGTTGGGCCACTTTCAGAAACGTTCCGCCACCCATTACCATATTTATCTGATAAGACGTGTTTTTATCAAGCGCCCCGTTTTTCAAACAGAAAAATATGGTATTGGTATGCCTAGGTGGAGTGCTTCTGTCAATTCCCATTTTTGCACTGGCTATTTATTCCACCAAATGTAGTTCATGTTTGCAGCTTATACACTACCGCTTTCTGTTAATTACCTTCAAACCCCGCTCTGGTATCTTGTGACGACAAGCGTAATGCAGTTTTCAAACTAAATTTTGAAGACTTACAACACACGTATTAAGTTGATTCTATCAGTAGCTGATTTTTTAAGCAATTTATCGAGGAGTCCTATCGAAATCTGCATACGCTTTGTGTTTCGAGTGGGGGGGTATTGCCATGTGGTAGTGGATACTTTATGCGTGACAACAAAAGTTGATGTCACTGAGATCTCCAATGCCATTTTGGCGAAAAAATGACATGCAGATAGAAGAGCAAGCTTTGTAATTGTGGCTCACGAGATAATTTGCTTAGGAAACAAGCCTCTTCCATGCGCTTTGAGTCGTGTCCAGCCTTTGTGTATGTTATTTGAAGCTGTCAAAACTCCGAAGCATCACCTCATTTAGAGGTGATGTATTTTTGCAAGCGGGCACTGGACTGCCTTTCATGAAGGAAGTATGCAGGTCTTTGAAAGCAGTAATTGTAAATCACTCAAATGTTGCTGACAAGACAGCTCTGCTAAACCTGCCGCCCATCGCATCGGAAGAGAACGAGGTACATGCGCCGAAAGCGCGGAACACTCGTCTGCATCAATCACTTTCGCGTTTTCTGCAAGGACTGCCAAGAAGTAAGCATTTACAAGCAATATACATTCTGTTGTATAGCACATTTGAAAGTTGCTATGATTTTGCACAAGAGATTTATTGTTTCAAACGACTCGGCTAATAAGCAGATACAGGCAAAAAGCCATCATGCAAAAGGTAACCAAATTTTCAGTGGAAATAATTATAAATGGAAACAAAATTGCACTTGCGTAAAAAATGTTTTTCTGCAAGCACTGTGTGTCGAATTACTTTCCCGAATTACGCTTGCTAGTTGTAAAAGTCAATAACAAGTTTGTCTGTCAAAACAAAGCCTGCTGTGACACTTCGTTTCAAATTGTTTGTGGTCGATAGTTTGCCAATGATTTCAAGCGGTTTTCGTAAAAGATTTTTGGCTAGAAGGACTTTATGCACTTAAAAAATAGAAAATTATCCTGAAAATAACAAATTTTCATGTCCCAAACAAATTTACTTCTTTTGCATGTATTCCTGCAAGCTTCAAACACAATACGATATCGCTCTTGTACAGACCGCCAATAAGACTACTGGCGGAATTTCGGAATTTTTCGTGTCTTTCCAATGCCTTACCTACCACACGCGTTTTTTTGGGTGGCCTTCTGCTTGTTTTTGAAATAATAAAAGTTTTTCGACATTCAACAACTTACTTTTTTAGGGTCAGGTGAGCTTGAGATTAATTGCTGAGTTGTTGAAAAACTCGCCTATGCACCGGAAACGTTTGTAGGCCTGGGAGATAGTGGGAAAATTTTTTAGCTATATTGGATTTTGTTACTATAAGTGTTTGCTTTTTTATAGTTACCTGAGCGGGGAATTTAACAAAATTAGAAATCTTGCAAAGGCGCGTAGAAACTATAACGCAAACAAATTAACATCAGCCAGTGAATGCATCGCGAAACGTTGAAGCACGAAACACGCTAATTTTTTGTATGCTAGCTTGTTTTGCAATTAGAATGTTTTGTGGCTCTCACTGAATGTTGCTGGCGATGAAAATAGTTGGTTTCGAAAGTTCCAACATTTTTTCATTCAACTCTTTGAGTTTTGCCATGTTGCTTCTGATTTCTATCATAGAACTTGTTTTACAACTTGCTGCAAGTTATCAAGCCTCCCGTAAAATCTACACAATAAAGTAGCGAAAGGTGTTGGTTTTCATAAAACTCTTGGAGATTTCCAGCAAGTGTTCTTGGCATGATTATACCCAGTGCAGTTTCTAGGATTGAATTGAAAACACCGTTTAAAATTCCAGTGATGGCCAACAGCGACCACTGTAATATAGCAGCAAAGAGCTGAAGGGAATCTTATCTTCTGAAAACCTGGAAACACGCTCGAAATATTGGTTGCAGCATTTTCAAAAATTGAAAGAGCTGTAGCTAAAAGCAAATCTGTTTTGCAATTTTATCAACACATTTTTTACGACTGATATATTTAAATTTTGTAATTACCAACGATATCCACTCGTACGTACAACTTAGTACAAAAAATTAATATAATACTGGTGAGAAAAGACGTATATTATTGGGACAACACCCTCTTACTAAGTAATTTATTCCACTACACAGACCTCCCTTTGTGCTTGATGAGTGAAATTAAAAAAAAGCGGTTTGAGAGTATAATTTACAAATTTTTGGGAGGGAGCAGAAGAAAACAATTGCTTCGATATGACAGCTCAAACTCTTGCATTGGACTCTTTTCTAAAAAAAAACAGATAAAAACAGCTAGACCTGCAGTGAAAAAGTTTCAAGCTTCAAAACGTTAGAAATTAACTGGTATTTTTCGTTTTCTAAGTAGCACCAAACTAAAACATTTCGACTGAGCTCGTCACAATAAACACAAAACCTTTCCTGTCCAAAATCAGTTGCATGAAGAAATGCATGAAAATATAACAAAACGGTGCATTTTCTCCCCAGATATGTGGCAATTCTCAAACTCGAGCTCTATACTCACAGGCTTACAAAAACATTACAGATTAAAGAACGGAAATCGAAGGACTTTGGCATACTTGCACCACAAAAAATGTAGTGTGCAATGAAGACCCTTTACCCAGATTCCTTTCACGATAAGAAAACTGACAAAGGAAAAGAAAAAACGCCAAAAATAACATGAATGTCCTAAAATAGGTTCATTAAGTTTTAGTACCGTGGCTTTGTGGAGGGTGCTTCCTGATATACCCCCATATGTCCAGGTCTGACCCGGAGCATAGAAACTTGAAACATCAGTTGCACTGAAGTACATTTAGCTAAACCTTAATGGAAGGAACAACTTTTGTGCTTTAACTTATTTAAGTGTTTTCCAGATATGCAGCTAAAAGCTTGTGACCGCACCAAATTTAATAATAACAATAATATTTATTTTGAATCAGACTCATGGTCCATATCACAAGCGTAATCTTAAATGCTTTGATCAAGGTTTCAAATATTTTTGCGAGATATTTAGCTTGAGACTAACAACCGTTTGTTTTCACTAAATTTAAAGCAAGATGTAACGGTTGGTATTTTACTAGTTTTATATAATCACTTTTTTACGTATTTGGCTTGCACACATCGTCGACATGCTGAGGGTGATGAGGAATCACAAGAAAATACAGAAATCATTAAAACCATTCTGTTCTAAGCTAAAGTTGGAAAAGTAACAAAAACGCAAAAGAATGATTTAAACGAAACCATTCTGGACATTTTCAAAACAAGTATTTTATCGCTACCAATATTGAATAAAGCACAAACTGCTGCATACGAGGAGAAAACTCGTGTCTCTCCAAGACCAATCTTCTTTCACTGCATTGAGAGTTTGAAATTATGGTTAAATACAAGTCTTCACTTTAAACAACGCTAACAGAAACTATTATTAGAAGACTGCATCTGTTCGTGTTACAGTAAGCCTGTTTTCACCTTCCATCATAATTGGCAAAATTTTACTTACCTCATAAAACGAGAGGAACCACTTTCTGTAATCCTGCATTCGTTCACAAGTGTCGGGAAAAGTGTTCCATAGCAGCGATTCGTCTTTTTGTTGACTTTTACCTTCAAAAGTAACAACACAGTCCGTGATTCTGTTCAGTGTGGAAAAATCTTGCGTCGAGAAACCTGTTTTCATAATGCAACCTTCAGGAAAGCGAATAGTCAAAGCCATGACGGTGTGCTTGCTACTAGCTGCTTCATCTTGATCCATGAGCTCCTCTATGCCTAGGTCTTCGTCGTCTGCTTTTATCAACACAAATGTTCCGGCACCAGTTTCACGGTAAAACGCGAATTCACTCTCAAGGTAATGCGAGAAGTATTGGTGTCGTCTTTCTCGATCTTCTTCTATACTCTTGTAGAAGGGCAGATCAGCCAAAGATTCTACCATGAGTTTACGCGCCTCAGGCCAGTTGTCTGCAGAAACTATCTCTACATGCATAACTACTGGCCAAGATTTTGCACTTGTGATGATTTTCTGTACAAACAACACATTGCTTCGTCTCATGCACACAACACAGCGGTTATCAGGCGAACTGAAACCAAATCCACGCAAGAAAAAGGTGACAAAACCGTATTTGCTCACACGATTAACGAGATCTTGCGTCCCCGCGACGCCACAATGACTGTTGCATCAATTGACTTCGCTTGCAGCAACACAACACGGTCGAGCTAACGTGGCTAGAAAAATAGGTTGCAGAGATAAAACGTTTGCACGAAATTTTTTCCATAATTCTGTCGTGCCGAAGCGAAGAAACGCTCTCTGCTATTCAAACGGTTGTAATGATGGACGCTGGAGAGCGGGTGCATTGCCCTCCTTGACCTTTCAAAAGGAAGGCAAGATATAGTCATTTTGTGCTTTGAGAGGCGGTATCTCCCAATAAATAGTGTTATTCGCCTAAAATCAAAAACTTTCGTCCCCCAAATTTGTTTGCCCCCCAAACTGAACGGAGGCGGAGGTGCTGTTTCGTGAACAGTATCAACGTTAAGTTGATAGTCTACCAAGATCGACTTGAGACAGAGGTATTGCAGCATTTCGCGCATCCAGAAAAATTCAAAATGTTTTTCTATAATTTCTATTATTACATTTGAGGTCAAAATTGTTGCGGAACATGTATGCGCGATAATAATCCTCCTTACATGTGCGCTTTCGCATTGAACGTAGGTGAACTCAGGCCCGTCGCCAGGATTTAGCAGCAGGGGGGCCAAAAACCAGAAGGATGGGCCAAAAACCAGAAGAGAGGGCCACATTTTTTAAATACTGTATTTTGGATCTATGCAGCAACCAGGGGGCCAAACGTGAAATGGGGGGGCACAGATTTCAAATGGGGGCGCCCCCCGTTGGCGACGGCCCTAGGTAAACTATTTTGAACTCATGGCACGTGAAAACGTAACAATGCGCATTACAAGTACAGCAAAACATTCAGTTTTCTTCTGCATACTTCCAGCCGCTGTTTATGACTTCAGAAAACACTACGTTACGCGTTTATTTCATCAGTTGGTTTTGCTTGTTCTTTCAACAACAGACGTGCTCGTTTTGTTTGCTGATTTTGTGAATTTTCAAAATATTCTTCTAGTGGAAAAATGTCGAGTTTTGTCAAATGAATAATATTATAGAAGGAAATAAGCATACTGGTTGCAACGTTTTTGTTTTTCATAAGTTGCTATTGCCCTCAACATTTTTGCTGCCACCCTTGCCCTATCGCTGTGATGGCGTCGTCCCTGGTTCTAACGCACTGTAGGCCTATAGTACGTAGGCTTAATTGCTATCTGTGTGTGAAAAGTAATTTTTGCATTAAATAAGCAATTCACAACATGAAGTGCTTTGCCGTATTGCACTTCCTGGGAAGTTTAATAAATTTTGACGTGTTTGTGCGGTGCGTACAAATGGCCGGATTAAAGGGTGGAGTGGCCCTGGGTACCTTTCACTGGATGGCTCCCATGACGCAATTCATGACGACAATGTTCGCAAGTTATATTTTCGCTGATTTGCAAGGTTTTCGTTGCGTTTTCTGGTAGTCGAGAATGTGCTTACTCAACTGCACATGCAGTTAGCTGCGAGAAGAGCGTTTTTGATATAAATACTAGAGTGTATTCTTACCAAGAAAAATATTTCAGAGGCAAGAGAGTGACTGGGCAAGAAACAACATTCATCCGAACAATAAGCAGAAGCCAGAGATTACACACAAAAACATGGAAAAAATAACATGTCAATGTGGTCACTGGTCAGCCTATCGCTTGGTAATAAAGCATGAACGCCAAAAGCAAGATGAATAGAAATAATAAAAAACGTGAATGACTGGTTCACTTAAATATTTTTTCATTGCTCTGTTCTAAGATATCCTGCACAGTTCAAATATTGCGAAACCGAATTTCCTCGAATCGTAGCATAGATTGATTGATTTCAGCAGGTGCACTACGTTTTGTTGATATTTAGGTTTCATTCGAATTCACCATATTTGTAAAGAGAGATCTCCACACTTCGCTGACCAAAGACTAGAAAATAAACGCACTGCGTTTGGTGATACAGCAGTTAAATGTGAAAAAACAGTCCTATTATCACCTCTGTTTTATTGCTGTAATTCTAAGCAATCACACGCTCCCGAGTCTTTATGTCAGCGAAGTTTTGAGTTATCGGTTCAAAGGTGACATCATGCATTGCTTCACTTTCAGTACTCAGCAAAGTCAGCTGCTGCAACCGTTCATTGCTCGTGGTTGTTCGCAACTTGTCTTTTATCACAGACAATTTGCTAAAAGAACACTCCGCCGTGTAGTTGTTGAGCATGAGATAGAGAAACAGCCTCAAAGCTGCAGAGAAGTTTGAAAACGCTTGTTCAGTTTCCGTGTTGCAGCACAATAACTTCGCTTGAAGATGAATAGCAATCTTTTATTTTAGCGAATTTCACAAACTGTGCCAATTGGTCCAGATAGATCAGTGGTTCTCAAACTTTCACGAGCCGTGGCCCACTTCAAAGTTTAACTGGCGATTACTTAATATAACGTGACACTTGGATTATGCAATATCACGGCAAAGCTATCTAATGAAAGCCTCTGCTCGTGGCCCCTAGAGAACCGCTCCGTGGTCCCCAAGGGGAGTCGAGGGCCCCGTTTGAGAAACCCTGGGATAAACGTTAGCATTTAATTCACTTGGGTAATGGGATGCCAGTGTTTTATCTTCTCTTAATTCCGCATCGCTAAGAGAAAATGGATCCACAGCAGCTTCGAAGCGGAGGTAAAAATCTTTATAGATAGTAATTTGACCGGCAAGAGCAGTTTCCAGGCAATCGATGATACGTAAGTATTTGCCCAGAAATCTTTCTCTGCAAGACATGCTGTCGCTGTTTCCGGATGCGTGAGCTTCCACTTCAAAGCTGTCAAACTAGCCACGTAGGAAGCCACGAAAACTTTCCAGCGAAGTCAAGAGATCCGTGGAACCGCACAGGTTAATCGTTGAACCTTGCAGCGCTTTGCTGGCTGCATTAAATCTATTCAATATCTTGTTCCAGAACTTGCTGAGAAATGCTGTTTTCAGCAAGTCCATTTTTTCAGATAGGCAATCATCTTCATGTCGAGTCGATGCCATTCATTGTGTGTCATCAGCAATTTCATGCAGCAGACCATTTCTTATGTCTTCGTAACCTTCACAAAGAGCAGCTGTCCCCTCAGACCACCTGGTTTCAGACAGTGACTTGACTGTCAACCTTTTTGTGGATAATTTTTTGTCAATATGGATCAGGGGTAAGTTGATGATGAAAAGTAATTATATGGACTTGCCATAAATCCTAAATAGCTTACTGTTTCCACGCAACAATCAACTGCATTTCCTCTTATTAGGTTAAGCGAGTACGCAGCACATGGAACAAAGATGGCATGAGGATTTTCTTGCTTTCTTATAGCCTGCGTACCTGAATATTTTCCTGCCATGTTACTGGCTTTGTGGTAGGTTTGTCCCAGACAGTCCATAATATCAATACGGTGTGACTCCAAGAAATCAAGTAAATACTTTACATTTTACAAGGTCTGCAGCTTTGTGACTTTTAATTGGTAGGAAAGTGAGGATTCTTTCGGTCGGGACGCCATCCAACACATACCTAACCGTCACTTCAAGTTGGTCAGTGTGGGTCAAATCAGGTTTAGAATAAACCGATCGAATAGTAGCCTACTTGCTCCTGGACATTTCTTGCACAATAATCCTCATCACTTCTTCAGCAATTATCCGTATCAACTCATTGACAGTACTTAAGGACGATATAATTAACCGTTTCTTTTTCAATGTTTCCGAATTCTTTGTGTTGCGACAAAGGGATTAAATTTAACTATTACGTCCATGCACCGAATGCAATTCCCTTTCTGCTTTGAACCAATTTTTTCATCGCCTCCGCACAAAGCAAGACCTAGGGCTGGGTTCAAGAAAAAAAATTTATTGCTTAAGTAATAAGTAATTGTTAACAGATTACTTAAGCCACTTAAGTAATTCAAGCAAATCAGGAAATTCAACATTTAGACTTAAAACATGCTAGAACATCAAAATGATTGCAATTTTTAAATCACGTAAGATGCAGTTCGGGCAAAACTCGCACCTATTGGTCGTGATTCAATTAATGGAATGATCTTCTAGCTCCAAATCGTAATCACCATGACAATCAACAATTGTGACACATGCACGAAATCTATTCGCCTAAATGGCTTGTTTTATGTGTGATGATGCATGCCATCTTTATTCTATAGTGTTGCGTTTGCAACTACAGACATTCTAAAATCTAAACTTTTCTAAATGCAAATTACTTGAAATATCAAGTAATGCGGTAAAATTACTCGGTACTACTATAGCGCGAGGTCCACCGCCATATGTCGCCTACCCGGGTGCAGCGTGAGGTCTACCGCGTCAGCTCCCCTATAGTGTGAGGTGAATTTCTATTGCATGAGGTGTGAGGACTGGCTAGTTTCCTTAACGTAAGCTGTGAAGTTTACCGCCATGCGCATAGAAAAGGAAGCAAATGGAACTCCTAAACCAGATTTCTCCTTGGCCTAAAATGATTCACGTCGATTGAAGGCACTGCAAAAAAGCCGTCGGTACTTTTGGGTGGAAGGGCGTGACCACAACACTCTAACCTAGTGGTTCCGTACCGGGTGCGCTCGGGTACTATTTACAATACTCATGGGTGCCAAAAATGTATACTTTTTTCAATATATCATTAAATATGTTTTCAAAATGTCATCAAACCTTGAAGCAAATTGCTATGGGTTCGCCACTTGGTGCAGCAAATTGAATTTCTCTTCTGTCGGGTGCCGCAAGCCAAATCCCTATTATGGAAAGGGAATGTGCATATCGTTGGGTTATTCATTCAAATGAGTGGCCTGCTTGTAGCAACCTAAACCACTTCCTTCTAGAGATGTTTTTTTCTAACTACTTCAACCCAACCCTAGCAAAACCTTTCTCACAGAAGAATCTGACGAAAGATACAACACGATGCAACACATCACACCAGTACCATTTGCTTTCCAGCCTTTGGCGCTCCATAGCCAGTCCACACGGCCAGCCTCTGTACCGCGGTCACGAGCTTCCAGAATGCAGTTTCTGTGGCCTGCGCTCTGTTCATGCTCTGCAGTCCTACTATGCGCTTTTTTCCAGGAAGAAAATCCATCCGGATGAAAAAACTTGTCGCCGTTCTTGTTTAACAGTGAGCAGCAGTAACAATATACAAAGCCTTTTGAAGGACTGTAAAGCAGGGGTCACCAACCTTTTTGAAACTGTGAGCTACTTCCTGTGTCCCGATTTAATGCGAAGGGCTACTGGTTTGATACACACTTCTGAAATAAAAATTTTGCTCAATTTACCTTCAAATATTTTAGTATTGATATGCGTTAATGTGAAGTCATTGATCATGCTAATGCTGTTTTTAGAACAGGCCCGCGGGCGACCTACTTGGTTACTGGCGGACGGCCTGGTGCCGACGGGCACCACGTTGGTGACCCCTGCTGTAAAGCAACCATTTTCAAGGATGGATCTCTCCATTAGCCAACGAGAATAAAGCATTTTTTTGTCAGGTAACGACGATGCCCTCTGGCTGATTAGCAGATGGCTGATAACAACGTCTTGACGGTGGGTAGTTTCCAGATGGAATTCTGTGTTGACATTGCTCCAATCCAGGTTCCAGAAAATAATGAGCCAGGCTTGATTTAAGGAACCAATTCGCAGGATCGTTCGATTGCCACGGCTGTTCGACGCATTCGGACGAACTTGGCACCTCAGTGCTCAACGGAAAATTTGAGGCGGATGCACTTTCCGAGTCACAGATTGTTGTTTCGTCCGACTCGCAGGAAGGTTGGCTATAAACGTTTTTTACCTCAGTCGAATGTTCTTTGTATCGAGGTCTAGTGTGAAAGTTGTTTCCAAGCTTATGTCTTGATGTTCACCTTCACCTACATTTTTAGGTGCTCTGGTTATCGCCACTGCTTCAAAATTTGCTGGAAAAAAAGCGATTCAGTCGCGGCGTTTTAGCTAACACTGCCAGATCCTTACGTTTTTTCTACTTAGAAATTTTGCGCTTTTTAGCTCCTGATGGCATCACGGATTTTGGCATCGCGCTAGCTACACACTGCAACTTCGTTTTCTGCTCTTTCCTTCGACAAATCGACTGATTAACACCTTTTTTGACGGGCCACGCAATAACACGTGGTGTAAATGGCTTGACTAGCTTCATATGTTTATGATGTAACACAACGATAATAATAGTATGCATCGGCAGAAAGTGCGTTTCCACCATAGGACGAAACAAAGGTTGCAGTTCGGCTGCAGCTACCTAGTGACGACACAAGAAGTTACGCGACAACTACAGCAGGACTGGGCGGATCCAGCCAGTAAGGTTAGAGGTGGGGCGATACCAGTAATAATTGGAATCATTGCGGGTTCGCTGTAAGAGAGCTGAAGTACACTTCACAACACTGCTGTGACAAAACAATGGAAGACAACAAGACCTTACATATCGCGAATGTTGTTTTCCGATTTGTACAAAAATATGGTGAATAAAAATTACTTGCTTAGGTTTTGGGGGGTTGATCGCCCCTGGATCCGCCCAGTGCCATATTAGCTATGAGGCACGGACCTCAGTCATAGCCTGCCTACGCACTATGATTGTTGCCCAAGGTTCAATGCAATATCAGACTATGCGTCCAACAGGAAAAAACACATTACAGGCGCTTATGGCATGACATCACAGAAGAACGGCATGGAATCTTATTCACGACACACAGAAAAAGAGCAGGGCATAAAGCATGTTACGATGGTAGTCTAGCCACAGTACATCAGTTAGAAAGGCTAACTCGTAGCAGAACCGTCGCCAGAAAGTTTTCAATAGGGGGCCTTTACGTTTGTGAAAGGAGGCTTGACATCTTAAAATCTTAAATTTGACGAAAACTCCACTGATTTATAGTGTTTCATATTTCAATTAGCGGGGCTTGGATCTTCATTTGGAGGGCTAAGCCCACCAAATGACCCCCCGTGGCGACACATTTTTCCACGTGAGGCGAAAAAACTTTCAGGGGGTAAACCCTCCCTGCGCCCCCTTTGTTACGGACCTGCTGCTGCCACATGGGTTTGATGAGACAAACTTGATCTCTAACGTTAAACGCAAGAAGCCATTTTCTGAATGAAGATAAGAATGAGTGCATTAAAAGTAACGAAGCCCAAATAATGTTAAAGACAAAGCAGTGTAGCTGTAATTGAAAGCGACGCCAATGTTAACGTTTCACAACCACCAGCAACGTGGGAGGATAGGCCTAAACAATGGCAGACGCTGAAAGCAAAGCACGTGCTTCACAGAAAAGTAATCCATATTTTCCAAGGATGTTGGTAGTTGGCCAGGAAAAGCAACTGAAGAAATTATAAATTTTTGGGACAACAAAACAGTGAGGAATGTCAGCATTTACAGAAATAGTACTAAATTATATTTCACAAAAACATGGTAACAAATTGCGATGCTGTAGGCTACGTCTTCCCTGTTTTATCAGCAATGTTTGAATGGTGAAAAAGTGATTCGGTTGTGGCTCTGTTTTTCGCCTGAAAAAGGTAAACTTTACTGTTTTGTATGGAAACTGTTTGATGAATCTCGTGATAAAGAAGGATTTTCAGGGAATGGGTACTCTGATTGGAAGAATGCATCTCGAAGCATATCTTCGCAAGAAATATCTGCAGCGCATAAAAATGCCCTTATGTCACTGACTGCAAGACAGTGATTCTCAAACTTTTTCAGCTTGCGGCGCACTAAGAAAATAAAAAAAATTCGCGGCACGCTTACTACAAAACAAAGTTGCTTTCAAAACTTAATGCGATGCGTGTGCATTTTCTGGGGAACAAATAAGATTGAAACGAGGTTCCGTCGTTGCCAAGCACGTTCGCATTTTGTCGTCAATTCTAAGAAGTCTCTCGTTTTTTTATTTTATTTCTGTCAGAGCAGAAAAGCCAACGTTTCCTAGGAAATCCAACAAAAGCAATGTTTCGCTGCTTGCCAACGACACCACTTATGCGATGACGTTTTCATCACACTTGCCGATGAATTTGGCGATTTCGGGGCTGTCATCCGTACAGCCCTAAAGGAAAGAAACCAAACAATTGGCTGCAAAAAACATGGTGGTATATCCGCCTATCGCAAATTTGATATTTTGACGATGAATTTTTAAAGACAAAACGGAGGAAATATGACCTTGACTGTTTTTTACCACCTGAATATCTTGGATATTGAATTTTATAATTACGTTTAACAGTGCTTTTACTAGTACTTTGGCGATATTGGCGGCATTGGATTCAAATCTGGTCGCCAATCTCGGGCTGCGAAAA
>JGI24158J21664_10009116_pt1 | contig 13237 bp, 11 predicted proteins | sample Ectturendosymbi3_FD_21664 | JGI IMG/M metagenome (IMG submission 21664) | reverse complement strand
TCGAAGCATTGTTTTGTGGCTCTTCTTTTCACGCGCGACATTTGCCAATGCACGTGCCCAAACCGCCAACTCCACATCCATTGCTGTGTCTGACGTAACTTCCTTGCGATCGCCTCCGCTGCGTCATCAGCAAAAGAGAATAGAATAGAAGAGAACGCGTCGCTGTCTCTGTATCGCTTGATACGACAGCTGAAAAAATGCGTCCGCCGACGTCAAACCGCGTATGGTCGACTACTCCAAAGACCGCGGCTTTCTGTTCTAGACTTGCTTTTCTTTCGTCATCAGAACGTACTACGCGTCGCGCATCCCGAACAGCAACCTGCTGATGGTCGTGGCCGACGCGAGCGGCCCGTGCTCGATCGACAACCTCGTGTGCATTTCTCCTTACCCGCGCTCGGAACTGATTCGGGAGGTTTCGGCGAATTTGTCCTGCTCGAACCGAAGGCAAGAAGCGATTGTGTGAAAAACTTTTTATTTTGTTACGTAAAAACTTTGTAGTGTGTTTTTTTACGTAAAAACTTCGTAGTGCGCTTTTACGTGATATTTGCGTTATTGAACGGGATCGTCACTTTGTATTGCAGTCATCGTCCTCCCATTTGCGTATGCAAATCATGTGCTGTGTATTAATTTCTTCGTAGCTGTTGATTTTTCCTTGCGAACCACTTAGTGCACATCTATAGTCACATTTTCATCAAACCCTGCTTTTGGCGCAATGTCGCCAACATTCCTGCTTTTGGCGCAATGCCGCCAACTTGCACTTGACGCTAACCTTTCGCTCAGGTTCAGAAGACTTCCAAACGAACAGTGCTTCGATACCCGAAGTTTCCCGGAGGTGAGTTTTCCGTCTTATTTTTTTTTCGTTTCGCCCACATTTTTCAATCCCGTTCCGCCATTGCTTGGGCGTTTAAGTTACCGTAGCGCGCGCGGGTGTCGATGGCGAAGCTTTTCCGAGCGGTTTCTAAGGCTCTTGACGACCAGTACCTTAGCTTAGGTCGTTTTGAGGTAATTGTGAGCGTTTCAACTTTTTCTTCGAAATTGTTTTGAAATCTTGCAAGTTCCGAATTTTGTCTGTGCAAGTTTTTTGAGTAAATCCTGCTGAATGTTGATTTAGCGAAAGTTGAACAGATCGTAATAATCTTCCAAATACCATGATGCCTGCTAAGCCATCAGCAGCATTTCGAAAACGAACTTTTCTATGTGAAAACGCTGATCTATGCTTTATCTCTGCGAACGTGCAAATGCAGTTCGAGTCCCGGGGGCCTGAAGCGCGCGGCATCAAAGCGCCCAAACCCCCCAAGCCTTTGCCGCGCCCGAGTCCACAACTGGGAAATACCCAACAGTGCGAGTAGCTGTTTGTTTCGCGGCTGGTGTTGCTGCTGCTTTTTGGTTTATGATGTCACAGAGCTTCTTGTCCGCAACGTTTCCGAAGCGACCGCGCTCGCGAACCTTCTAGAAATAGTTGTCCGCGCGCGAATTTGAGTGTTTGTAACGAAAAGGTCCACGGGCGGAGCCTGCTACGCTTCGTCGAGAACCAATCAGAGGCGCGAAGAGGATTATCGCCGACGTTTCACGCCGCAATCGCAGTCTTTCGCGCTGTTTTGCAGGAGTTGGACAAAGGTTGCGGCGCTGCGCAGCTGCATCTATCGCCATGCGCCATTTTGTTCTGTCTAGTCGCGTTCTTCCTGCCTCGATTATCGAGGTAGCGCCGGTTGTGGAGCGACTTGGTCGAATGCGGCTGATGAGCGTGCGCGGATAAGGTGCGGATGGCCAGACTCAGCGCATTTCGCGGGGAGTGCACTGAGTGAAAAAGAAGGGCGGCTGTTCACCGAAATGCTATTTGCTCCTTCTGAAAATACGAACTCGTTTTTCTTCCATCGCCGGTTGAACATCTTGAAGCCTGCGCAGCGAATTAGACTTTTGGAGAAGCAGAGAAGCTGTTTTGCAACACTATCTTTCACGTCGCCTGTCACAGTTCTATCACCTTTTCGCGAAGCGTGCGATTTTAACCTTGTTGCTTGTTTTGCCTTCAAAAGTGCTGTTCTCGACTTGCGGGAAAGTGTCGCGTATCTTACTCGGAAAACCGACAGATTTCCTCGAACGAATGTAAAAAAATGTCGAGGTTTTTCCAGTTTTGTGGAAGAATCTGCAGTGCAGCTTTTTTCAGGAAGGCATTTTGTTGCTGACACTTGCCGTAAGTTGTAGCGGGAAAGTGTTCGAAATCCGTTCACCATTGCGTCATCCTTGCGTCATCCTGCTGTTGCAACCGCCAATCGTTCTGTTTTCTCATGCGAGAGCATCTGTGATTTTGTGCAAAGAAATAACACTGCAATATAAGTGGCAGTTACCGTTTTAGCCGCAGTAAAACCAGTGTTGAAACACATCGGTACACACGTAGCAGTTTGCTTGATTCTTAGTTTATCGCCCAGTCTTTCCACGTCTGCCCTGTTTGTGTTATCCTCGCGCGTGTCGCAGCGAATCAGTGTCTCCGTTGATTTATCTTCCTGTCACTTTCTTTGCACTACACTAGTATGGACACTCGCTAAACAAGTTTGCTTGTGCGCGATCGTTTGCTACAACCTTTTCAGATTTTATCCCTGTTGCAGTTCTGTCAGTGTCTTAATATTTTCGAAATTCTATTCTTCCGTTGCAAAAACTCACACGGTCAGAGTTCCTTCCCCCCNACGGGCTAGAGTGGTCCGCGCGACTTGCAATAAATTTTTATGCCGAGTTTTTGCGAAAACGCATCAGAAAATTTCGATTTCCGTACAAAAGCAACTCCGCAAAGTGTTGAAACGGCGTTTCTGAAAAAGCAAACAACTGAAAAGTTCTCAGCTTCTCGCGACACCGTTGAAGAACTTCGGTCGCTTTCGCGCACTAGTTCCGTCGCAAGACGTTTGTGAAGGGCCCAGTAGTTTTTTTTCGTAACATATCTCTTTGCAGATCGTGAAGTTTTTCTCTCTCTGTGTGTTGTTTGTGCCATCTATATTTCAACTTCCACAAACCGTTTAAAACTACTAAATATTAGTGGTTGGCATTTGACCCGCCAATTGAAAATCCGTTTTACAGAGCAATTTAAGAGACTGCGCAGAATTTCGACAAACCTAAATGTTGGCGATGCTCCGACAACTGAAAATCTGACCCCCAGCCAGCATCAGACAAAGCATGTGTCTGTTGCTCACAGTCGAGTACGTCGAAAAACGGCCGAACATTTTTTGCGCCATCCAAGTGAAACCACGTCTATCCGGACGCCATCCTGCCGTGTTAACTCATAAGGAACACTTTACACAACAACTCAACGTCTGTTCAAGTTTGGTCGGGAATGATCAGCTTTCAGGGTTACTTCGATGATTTCTTGACAACACAACTGTGAAGCGCTGGGGTAGAAGTTGGGCGCTCTGCTCACCCAACTTACCCGCCCCAAATGTTTTTTTCGGCGAGCATTCGGCCGCGGTAACCGGATCCTCAGATCGAGCAGTGTTCGCCGTCCATTCGCTCCAGCGGTTTGCATGCCGTCGCGCTCTTTTGCTGTGATAAGCCTTCGCGCCTCGCACTTATGCTACTGTCTCTGCCCGAGCGCCCCTCTGGCCCGAACTCACCGCTTGCCTCTGATTGCTGCGATTTTGCTGACATGAAGTTGCCCCTCAAGAGACACGACGCAGTCGAGTGCTCCCCCTTATTTCCGAATCGTGTTACCACTCCCCGTCCCTACCTGACTCGCGCCGTTTTGCTGACTGTGTTGTTAAACCGAAATGTTTGTAGTCCGGGGTTCCCACGCAGTATTGAAAAATTATTGAATTGTGAAATTGGTTTTCAAGACCTTGAAAAAGTATCGAATTTGGCCAAAATGTTCCCGAGGCATTGAAAAAGTATGGAAATTCCAAATTCAGCTATTTTTTATTCATTATTTTGTCATCTGCTGCTGATGACAGTTTCGCAAAGTTTTTTCATTGTGGTCCTTGAATAAAATTTTGGAAAAATGAAGGTAACTGATGGTATTTAAGTTTTTCAATTTAGTATTGAAAAGGTATGGAAAATTGTTTTTGACAATGTGTGGGGACCCTGGTAGTTCTTGGATCGCACTCGAGACCAGGAAGTTGACGGAAGGTCAACAATCGCACGCAACATCATTCGGAAATTTCGAAACAAATGTTAAGACTAAGTGAAAAGTTTCCCCTAAACCTGTTTGCTGACCCCGAAACATCAAAGGCTTGTCGCGCTGTCTAGGTTCGCCAAGTACCAAATGATCTTCCCTGTAAAACTTGCCACGTAACCCGGACTCCAAGTTTCTCCAGATCTACCTGTGGTGGCTGGCATGCCTGTAGCCCGGGTGGCATTCGGTGGCACTGGCTGCATTCGGGGGCACTGACCACCGAACTTTACTTTGCCCAGAAATATTTGTTTCAAAGATATAGCGAGAACAAAAATCCTTTCCCCCTAAATATGTACTTTGCACCCCCAAACCTTAAAACCTGTCTACGGGCCCTGGTAGCTGGGATGCCACACACGCAGCATCCGCCATGAGCTGATCGCAAACCACGTGACTGAAGCCGCGAAACTTCAACACGCGACGTTCGCATACGTGCGCTTACCTTGCTTGCTGTTCATTTGCACTTGCGTTTTGTGCTGGGAATCGCTCGATCTCTGTGTTTGCGCTTGCGACTGATTAAAACAAGAGAGTGCAGTGTGCCAGTGACAAGGTCAAAGGTCAATCGCTCCTTCCATTGCTTTATGTGCAAGACACTTTCAAGTACGGCGTAACACTCGTCACAAAATCGCAAATCGGCAAACATAAAATAAAAGTCATCTATGCAAAGCTTTCGGAAAGGTTGCAAACACTCTTAAAACCACTGATACGAAATGGGTTAGTTGATCACAGCAACTGTTATTAGAAAACAATCTGGAGCTGCAGGACCACCCACAGCTCTTTTACTCAGATCCTGCAAGCTAGGCTCCAGATAACTACTGCACAGCAAACCAAACACTGTATAGAGCGTCTACGTCGCAAAAAAAGAAATAAATTCCACTGCAATCCCCGAAGAAACTGAAGGCTGGGTCGAGCCTGAACAATAATGTGCACATTGACGAGAGATTGTAATAGGAATACTGGGGTTGTTCAAAATAAGTTTTCGAAGCGACATGCATTTAAAAATCGTATACCATTTCATTTTGTGTGATTTAAGTATTTTTGTGCGTGTGTGAAAATTGCCTTTGCAGCAATGGAACTGTTGATTTCGTTTGAATGCGAAACGCAAGATGGACGTTGCCCCAAGATTATCGATCCGTTTCATCATCAGATAAGCACATATGTTCATAATAGTCTCCGACCCAACCCAGCCAGACGAACCACACGCGGGGTCAACACTACATGGTTGCTTAGCTACGGCGTTGCGATGAAGACAAAGTTAACGCATTTACATGAAGGTATGGAGGCTGCCTCGGCGAAAGTGACACAAATGAGCTCGACATGGGAGACGATAGCACGTTGTCAGTGGCAACGTGACAAATAGAGCAGTGACGTGGACGAAGGTGACGACAGCGGTGAAAGACGTCATTTCCGGTGCGATGACGAAAGAGACTTTTTGATGAGAATGGCGATGAGCTTCCCACGCGTGCGGTTCAAATCACAGTGCACGCGAGACTGACGAAAAACAAGAAGATCGCTGATTACAGCCCCCCACCCCCCTTATAGCAAAGTGATCCTTGACCCTCTGTGTGCAGTTAGTCATCCAAGGCGCAAAGGAGGGCAGTACCCCGTTTGATCCAATGCGACTCGGGTCGATCCGAGGGAAGTCGGATGGCGAGCACGTAGTTGGTTGAATGGCCTGTTGTGGACAGCGTTCCTTTTCTTTCGCTCGTCTTGTAGACAGGGCAGTTGTAATCTTTTCCTGCGTTGAGATAAAAACGCTGCAGTGTCAGCACTTGATGCAGCGCAGCGAAAATTAAGCCAAAGTTGTTTTTCGAAGGACGAAGTAAGAAGACAGTTCAACCTCTCAGCGGTTGAACCACAACCGTCGCCAGAAAGTCTTCAATAAGGGGGCTTCACGTTTGTGCAGAGGGGCTTGTCATGCTAAAATTTGGCAAAACCTCCACTGATTCATAGTATTTCGTATTTTAATTTGGGAGGCTTGGAGTTTGTTTCGGGGGTCAAAGCCCCCCGTGGCGACAGGATCCAAGCTGCCTGCACCGATATTTGGTGCAAATGATTGACGTGAAAAAGAGATGATGCGGTTGTAGTTGATGCCACGCTGGAGTTGAGTTTGGGATAAATGAAAAACTCTTTTTGATTGTGGTTTTAGCGACGGCGATTGGTAGCAGGCAGAAGCCTGAAATTTGCTTCTTGCCGGGCCGGTTGAGGTGAACGCCCTTGCCCAATGAACGTTACGACGATTCAATCACGTCGTCGACCTCCCAACCTTCCTACTGAGAAGCGAACACTCTACCACTGAGCCAATAACCTCCCAAAAAACTCTTGCCTTGTTTACCAGGTTGGCAAAGCGACTGTTGGTGAAAATCTTTCATCCGGCCACTGACTCCGTCAGATTTGTTGAGCAACACCAATTGGTGACGTCTTGTGAGACGATTCGGATGAACCCAGCTATTTTGAACTTTCGCCCAGATATTTAGAGCTTATTTCAGTCGCTACGTTGGCGAAATAAGAGAGGATGTATTTTTACCTGTCTTGATATTCTCCACTCGGTTCGGCTTCAACCATATGATCGGAACTGTGTCGAACAAGGTCTTCGCGAACTGCTCTGCCAGGACTCCCCTGGAATCGAATAGCAAGTGATGGAAACTCAATGCTTCCAAGCAAGGATTTTAACTCACAACCTCGGGAACGAGGCCTGAGCGTCTTTACGAAGCACAAACATCGACGCACGAAAACAGAAAAAGAAGACAACAGTTCCTGCAGTATCAATTTTCACGGTGTGTAGCAGGAAGGCCCAATACTTTTATAGCTTCACCTTACAGAAGACAAAACATGCACGAACTGATGTAAATAACAAACAGATGAATGGAACGAACGCGTAACATTCGTCGACATAAGGCTGTTAGTTGGTAAATACGTTGAGGATCGATTTCACAAAAATAAGAGATGGCTTTTTCTTCGAATTTGTAAGAAGTCATACTTATTCCTCATCAAGTTTTTTCTTACGAGCGTCTGTTCCAAACCAGCTAAGTAAGCAGCAAACTACTGTTTTCTTTCGAATAAAGTATCAGGACGCCACCGCATGAAGCTCACGGTGTGTGCGAAGCTCATGTTTCAGTTTGAGACAAGACCAGAGGCAGTGACGTACCGTTGACGTAAGACGCGCACCACGTGTGACGCTTCATCGAACCTGCCTGGTCGTGTCTTTTACGGACAATGAAGGCTATGATGGCGCAAGTGAAACGACTTGCACATAGGAATACGTGAGCTTGGTGCAAGTTCTCTCTGGAAGGTGCTCGTATGTTGCAAACTTAGCTGAAAGAGTTTGTGACTAGCAAAGTTTACGGACAGCAGATGCTGACACCTTTTGTTGTCAGTTTTCCGCAGGATCACGTGTTCGAGGATATCGGAAATAGCTGCTCATTTCTAAATCGTGAAAGACCAAATCACGTGTGTCGGAGTAACTTTCCGAACGATGGTTTGGGCAGTTTGACTTGTTCTTTTTCCATGCTTGAACCACTGTGTTTTGTCGCTCTATGCTAGGGTGTGAACGGCTCTGTCGCATTGGTAGATAGCAATGCTTTTCCTTCTGGGCTGTCAGTGGAAGGTTTCTTCAATTTGAAAATAGACTTAACCAGGTTTTTTTTTAAGGAAAATGTTAGGGACCCGATTCCTTTGATTCTAGGGACCCGATGACAATTTTCGCTGATTCTAGGGACCTGAATCGGGTCCCTAAAACGCCTTCAAAACACCCTGAGTGACTTAACGCAAATACTCGGGCAAAAGACTGTGAGTCATTTGCTTGGATATCTCACTTTTTTGTGCGGGACACCACGAAAGGTGAATTTCAATTTAACAAAAGTCACGCTTTCAAGTCTGGTTACGAGGTGCGGGGGAGGCTTGACGTTTTTAAGTTGCGCAAATGTGAACTAAAGAAGTGGATCGATATTTAGACCAAGAAAAAATTGTTTACACAACACTTAAAAAGTCGGTATATCGGAAAACATTAAGTCAAGCTTTTGTTTCGATAAACGGCTCCATTTGGTTTTCAAAGCTATGTCTGTTCGTCCAAGATACACTGCTTTAAAATATATTCGTCGTTTGTACCGAAACTGGTCTCGAAAATCACTGCCATTTACTGTCGACATGACCAGAGAATAGGCGAGCTACTCGTGACGGAAGACGAAACTCATGTGGTGGCGGTAACATGTTTACGCAAAGCTGAATAAAAACCTGGATATAAAAATTCTACCTCCGAAAAAATTTCTGAGTGCAGGGCAATAACAGTGTTAAACGACCACGCAAGCAACCTAGCATGCCGATCGTTTAAAATTTGTTATTTTCCTATTCGTGTTTTTGTAGAAAAATGTTATTCTGTTATTTTTGAGTTGAAAAAATGAAATTTTACCATGGTTGCCCTTCCCTGGAAAAATGCTTTTGGTCACCACCTGGAAAAAAATCCTTCCGACGCCCATGGAGCTGTCATGGACTTTTTTCTGAACCTTGAATCTCTTCTGACCGTCAAGAACAAAATTTTCGTGGCAACTAACACCAACAAGCCTGGATCTTACGTTCAAAATACACTACAAAGGAACGTAAAAGTAAATTTCGACCGAATTATCGCTAAGTATCCAACCACAGCTGGTGAAGCTTACAAGCAAAGGCGTAACCGGGGGGCATGCCTCACAAAACCTTTCTAGCGTATCTTCTCGTTTTGTGCTTTAAGAGGCGGTGTCCGAAACAAATCACTGTTGTTCGCTTAAAGTCCAAATATTTGCCCACCCAACAACAATTTTGGGCTGGCTACGCTACTGCTAACAACTGAACCTATTTCAACCCAACCTCTTCCGATCCCAGCGTGCTCCATCCAGAAAGAGGCCATGAACATAAACACCGTCAGCCGGAGCGTCTTCGTCGGTCTCGTCGCACGACAGGACTTCGAACTCGAAGTCGAGCTTGTCGATCGGGATCGTGTACTTCCGCGCGTAGTTCTGCCGCGCTCCGGTCAGGAAAGCTTGCGTGAAGAAGAAGCCGGATATCCAGAACACGACTGGTTTGCCGTTCTCGTACCAGTCCTGGACGCGTAAATGGTTTTCACTCAAGCTCAGGGTTGCGTCACGAAAACGTTTGACATTTAACTGGCCAAGGTAGATCTGACACGATTTTCCATGAAGAAAATGCACAGATGAACAAAAGTAAAGAAAAACTGCGCGAAATTGAAATTTGTCAGGTATGCTGACCCCAGTGTGAGCAAATAGGGTATTTATTATTGAGCAAGTCAACAGTGTTTGCCGTTATAGTAAAAAACTCGACCAGAGCATAGAAAAAAAACAATATATTGGGCTTTTCAGTCAAACACGTCTGTATTTGAATCTGTGAAATCGGAAACGATTAAGTTGCTGGATCAGACCGAAAACGTCATCACATCTAATATGCAGCCAATCTAACGTACTATTACGAAAGCCCTGCGCAGGTTTTAGTGCAAAAAAATTTAAAACGAGTTGAAGCAAGAATTGCGAGTTCGCACTTGAAGGAACTTGAGCCGGGCAAGGAAGTTGCTGACGTAGCTTCCCAAAGGCTTCAGGTTCGGATATGACTTCTTCATCCACAGCTCTGGTACTTTCCCGATCAGGAGACTGCCGGCGACCTTCTCGAGCTCGGCGTTCATAACGACGAGACCCTTGATCGCTTTGCGAAGGTTGATCAGCGTGGATCGGATTACGCGGAGAAGGCTGGAGGAGGAAATCATGTAGTGTCATCGCGAGAGCAAAGCTTCTAAGCAAAAGCTTGAGAATCTCGGTGGTTTGTTTGTATCACTGAGATTGAAATGATCGCCAAGTTCAGGGAAAACAAAATGTGGTTGAATTAGCAACAGTTGAGCGAAAGTGCAGGCCGCTGTGGAAAGTGCGACACCGAAATACACAACAGAACTGGGTTAGAGCGATAGAAACAGCTCGGCAAAAAAAAACACAACCACTTAGGGTCGTTGAAACAACACGGATCTGGAATTTCTTGGTGATCAACAAATATACGATTAAAGTTCACTGTTAATCTTTCAGATGCGCAAAATAATTGGTATGCATTTGAACGACATTGTTTAACTCAAGTGAATCAAGCTTCAGATATGAGAACGCAAAGCATCGGAATCGAATAAAACAGGTAACAAAAACTTTGAAGAGCGTACTGCAGCTGACACTCAAGCCGCACACGCAAACCCGTGTTGATTCGTAGCAGCAACAACAACACAAAACAAGCAGCTGGCAGCACACGTGCAAGCATGGCGGCGGGGCCAACCGGCATCCGGAAACATTTGAGCGAGAAGTTACTTGCTACGTACGAGGCATCACCAATCGACTAGCCCTTGCGACAAAGAAGAAGAACACTGTAAGCGCGCTGAACGAAGTCCCGCCGCATGACTGACTCACTTGTTGAACCGCTCCATTTCTTGCACCAGCACAGTGTTCATGCTCTCCTCGTACAGAACGGGGTACTTCTCGAGCGCCGCTTCGACGTCGTAATCGGAGGGAAGCTTGTTGAGGATGTCGAGCGCGATCTCGTTCAGGGCGTCGTCCGTCTTCCCTCCTCCTCCTTCCGACTGAATAAGATGCAAACGGTCAGCATGAGCACAACTCCTGGTTGACGGGGGTGAAGTTGGTGGTTCTAGCGATCCTTTCGAGAATAAAACTCGTTTTATTAGACGCGACGAAGCTTGCTTGCCGATCTTGGGTCATATTACCGTTTTCTTTTGAGCGGGTCTACAGCAGACAGCTGGGCTGGAGCTTAGGAGACGCAATCACGTTGATGTTGGTTAATGCTGGCTAGCTGCTGCAGAGGTCCAATCCACAAATTGGGTATTTGTTCGGCGGCTTTTACAAGCTCACGCATTCAGGATTGGCCAGACCGCAGGGAACACAAATATCGCTCACAAACACTTTCCCGGTTTGAGTATTTTCATCTGCAAGTGCTAGCAACGAAACACAAAAATAACGATGCATATTCGCGTCACCGAAGCACAATTGACGGTAAGAGAAGGTGCCTCAATTGAAGACATGGAAAAGGAAAGCCAACCTGCGAGCCTAAGGCGAGCAGGACTGAGTCAAACAGCTGCTTCGTTTCCTGAAGTTGCTTTGAAATGTCGACGTTGTCATGCATCCCAAACACATCCGGCTGCTGGATGGGAGGGAAATTCTGCAAGGAACAGGAAATGACGTAGTAAAAAACATTTGATGCAGTCGTTTTTGCCAACACGAATTCGCTCAGCGACATTTTTGTGAACCTCAATTTATAAAAACCAACGTATTTTTTCATACAAGCTTTTCAATTCCAGCAAATCAAGGCAAAAGTTATCTCAGCAACAGTGACACGTAGAATCAATTTCGTTCTGCGCAACTCCGATGCTTATATACGCGTCTACATCAGATTCTGTCCCACATGTTGGAGCCTTGAATTACGAATTCTCTTATGTGATGCATTTCAGTTTCGAAACAAATCAATTTGGTACAATCAGCGTTTCGCGTGACGTGCAAAGTCACTCCGACGTCACAGTGATATGCTAAAACGAATTTGTAAAGGACTTGAAAACGAACACATCAACATCTTGCCACCATAAAAGGGGCAACCATTACGTAACGTACCTTAATAAATTCAATGTATTCTTCGTAACTCATCTGCGGTGGTACGTAGTAAGTACCGGTAGGCGACAGCTTGTACTTGTGCTCGTGGACCAGGGACGGACAGTAGAAGTCGTTGAGCATGTTGCGTAGCAACCGTCGGTCCCAGTCATCCGTGACGCGGCCGCCGTAGTTGCATTCCCCGGTCAGATAGGTGACGGCGGTGAATGGGATGTCCTCGTATTCGTTGATGAAGATCTTGGCGAGAAAAGCGGTTGTTTGGACTTAAGGCGAAGCTCGTTCGATTTAGAAAAGAACTTTTTCGAGCAGCTTTCTCGAATGCAGCAAAGAAACAGGAGAAATGAACCAAGTTCAGCTTAAACAAACGCGCAGGTTCTGACGCAAGATAACAAAAACAACGTGAAAGTCAGATTACAATAATGAAGTTCTAACATAAAAACGAGCAGCGCAGGAAGAAGCGCATTATGAACTCTAAAAAGATGTTTTCCTCTTGTTTGTACGCCAGTGTTTTTCAACCTATTTGCTGCGGCGAAACCTTCCGCAAATGATTGCGTTGCTCATGGGAACCTATGCAATGATCCAAGTGTCTATATTGCTACGACCGCAGAGAACTGTGGTCGCGAATTTCGTCCCAGGCAATTTCGGTCTGTTTCAGCGGAACCCCTGGCGGCCACTCGCGGAACCCTAAGATTCCGCGGATCCCCGGATGAAAAACACTGTTGTACAAGTCAAAATAAAGAGATTATTAATCGGAGGCAATACCATCTGTCTCGCTAGCTGTTTTGATCAAGTCGCCAGCAGGCACTGATCGCTCACAGATCTGACATCACTGTCTTTTACGACAACTCACCTGTAGTTGTCGAACGCTTATCCTGAGGTCGGACTCGTTGAAGCCATATGGAATGTTCCAACCGAGTGGTCCAAACTTCCTTCTCTCTTGCACGAGAGCGTGGAAGAAGCACAGACCAAACAGAAGCTTCTCGAAAACCTTAAAAATATCAACAAAACTCGCTGGAACTGATCTTTCGCGGGACTGCCGGCCTGACAGAATCACCAGCTTCTGCTTTCATTGCTGTGCGTAAATCATAAACGAACAGCAGTGGCGGTTAATTTATGAGTTTGGAGAAGAAACCTTGGTAACCTTTGTTCAAAAATGTCTTAAAACGCAGAAGTTGTAACATTTGATCTAAAGCAAGGCTGCCCAACACGTGGCCCGCGGGTCGCATGCGGCCCGCGAGGTTGTTTTAAGTGGCCCGCGATGTACTAAGTTCGTAAGCAGACTTTTACATTTTTAGTATTTTTTATAGGCTCAAGTATATTTGCCATCAAAACACACCAAAATTATACCTGTTGTTTCTGTTGTGGGCCTACCACCCAAAAACGTATATAACAAACGCTTCGAAAATATGTCAATTTTTTAGATTTGGTTTACATCCATACAAGCTGGCAACACTGCGTG
>JGI24158J21664_10009112_pt1 | contig 13239 bp, 9 predicted proteins | sample Ectturendosymbi3_FD_21664 | JGI IMG/M metagenome (IMG submission 21664) | reverse complement strand
AAAAATGGGTTTTTTATCGAACAAAATATGGGTACGCATCTTTTTGGGTCACCCTGTACTTGAGGACCGACCAACTGCGCCCACAAGCACATTCTTGGCTAATCTGCAGAAAAATGTCCCCGTGCTTAACGCACGTCGTGCAAATCGTAACTTGAATTTGAAGGTCCGTATGCACTATTTCGAAGTGGTAGATGCATCTCTTTTTTATAGACGTCGCGCCAAGTTCACTTAGAGCAAGGGTCTCAAACACGCGGTCCGCATGTGTCCAGCGAGGGCGTTTGTGCGGCCTGCAATGCATTTTGAGAAGTTTGAAATAATTAGCATTTACATTATTTAGTTTATTCACCGGTGTTTAAAAGTGCTCGGCTGGCGAGTGAATAAGTTCATTTTTTAACGGAAATGATTTGCCTCTTAACTCATGATCTGCTTTTTTTCGGTCATAGACCAAATTGTCTTTGAAATTACATGTCTGAAAATATAGGCTAATGGACACTGTTACGGCGAGTTTTAATACAACTGCGAGACAAATGACCGAAATGGTTCAGTGACCAAAATATCTCAGCGAAAAATGGCCAAAATGTCTTAGCGAAAAAAAACAGCTCATACTTTTCGCAGGAAATAGTAGTAAAGCTGTTTCTCAACTGCTCGGAGGGCCACTTTAGTACTGAAGGTAACCCGAGGGCCGCATTACGCCGTCAGCGGCATAATGCGGCCCACGGGTTACCTTAAGTCCTAAATTGGCCCTCCGAGCAGTTGAGTTTGAGACCCCTGGTTTAGAGTTTACTTGGTGGTGTAGCCTCGGTCGTCTCATCATTACATGTCATCGCAAACTTTCGCACTGTCTCGTTCGGAACCATCGACTGTGCAGGTCCCTGACTATCGGTCTAGTTGATTGCCTGGAAACTTCTTATCGCGAGTCGCCAACAAGATGCGCATTGAGTGGGAGGTTATTATTGCGTAATGTCGTCAACAGGCCTAAAAATTAACCGCGGGATGCTGTTTCTGCGTGGTGGTGGTGTAGGCCGGGGTCCACAACCTGCGGCCGTACCGCCGCATGTAGCCTTCGATAAAAATTGATGCGGCCGTGCACATGATTATGTAATTTAAAATATAGAAGTTTGTGCTTGCGGTGCATTATTAAAAACTCTTTGTCTTCTGTATGAGTATTCAGTACTTAGTAGAAAGAAGCCCAAACAAACGTGTGGAAGCAGGGTAGGCTCAGCGTGAGAAAGCAGCACAGAAGCAATGCAAAATATAAAATACCTTGAACTCACTGGCGACCGTAATTCATGAAAGTATACGTAATGCGGCCGGTATTAGCGAAAAGGTTGTGCAGCCCAGCAGTTCCTACTGCTAACGATACTGATAATCGCTTGTTTCGATTCAACAAAAGTGATTGTTGATAACAATGAGGCGAAATGGGTTCATAATGATTTTTACGTGTCACAAAAGGCGTAATTCACAAGGAATCGTGTTTCAGTCCTCAGAAGTATCGGTAACATCGGTGGGAACTGAAGACCGAAATAGAACGCTTTAACACAAAGGCCGCCCCGTTCAGCCACATCCCGCCCTGGATCATCGTAACCTTTGCACCACCTTGATTGTCTTCGTGAGCTGTCGGTGAAATCGAGCAGTTGGTGACACCTTGAATTTAGTTTCGATGCGCTGAAGATAGCGCACGAGGTCTTGAGAGCCGCTTTGAGCTTCACGGGAAGAATAACGGCAGTTGTTGATGTGTTATTCCTGCATATGAAATTTACGTCCTGCCGATGCGTGGCCAGCTCAATCACTAATTTTTGGCCAAAAATTGCTGCAAGGTCGTTTATCAGGCCAACTTTCACCGCTTTCGAGAGAAATGCGCCAGTGATCGTAACGGGGTTGCGTGCAACCGTGTTGCTTCCCTGCGTCTGGCCCCAATCTTAATATTCGCGACGCTTGGTGCGACGAGATGCAATCTGACTTTTCCGTTACCACTAAAGTCATAACTATCGCCGTTCTGCAAACAGGCGCTGATGATTGTTTGTTTGCATAAGCCGGTATTGACAGGATTTTGTCAACCCCTGCCAACATCTCCCCGTTCTGCAACGGCCACAAGCGTGAAGACAGCTGATTACGTGGCTGGGCGACATAGGGCATGCCAGCCGTGTATGGTTATGTGTTTCCATAAGAGCTGAATGTCTTCTACAAGCGTTCTTGATTAGTTTGTATGAATTGCCAAACGTGTAAAACCGTCTTTTAAAACTTTTTGTGGTTGGAGTTTTAGAAGGCCTCGCCGACTTGCGCATCTGTTTTCTTCCGTTTGTTCAGAATTGTTCGTTGGTCTTTTTTGTAGTTAGTTTCAAGCACTCTGAACTTCTTACTGACTTTGTAAAGCGTCGTTTTTGTTCGCGATTCTCCGCTGTAGCGACTGCGCGTTGCTTGTTACGTCAACAATGAACGAGTGGCGACGGTCAGATAACTCCCCGAACAAAAAATCTCCCCCCCCGCATCAGCGCAGTTTTTGCACCCGACCGGGCGAGTGACCCGAGCGTTGTGCGGCTTTCGCTTGCGCGCCGGCGAGCGTTACTTTGTTTTGTCACAACCGAGTTATCTATCCTCAGCGTTTTGTTTCGCAGTCACTGAACAAAAGAAATCTATTTGGAAATCTATTTGACTGACTAAGGATTTGAAAACGCGTGCTTCACGCGAAACCGATCTCCCAGTAAAATGATCTGGGAGCAGATTCGGCTGTTTTTGCCACACCTAAGTGGTACTTCGAAACTTGGATGTTGACAAGTGCAGTCAGAGCCCTCGCAGAGTCATAAAAGGCATAGCATGGCAGGACGATTCCTCGAATGCCCTACTTGACTTTGCAAAAGCACCAGACGTCACGCATGATTGGCGTCGCAGATCTTCAGAGAAAGCTACCGCAAATGCAGTCATGCATAGCATAACTTTGCGCTCTTCGTAATTAGTTCCAGGCATCTTCAAACCAGCGTAACGTGACGGGCAATGCAACTGCGCACTTCACATCAAGAAGTTGACGAAACTTTGCCAAAAAAGAAAAATATTTTTATTGTGAAAAAACGTTAATTCCGTGCACGTTAATTTTTGGTTCATAATGCTAATTCAGGATGGCGGCCACTCAAATACAGATTTGATTATTGCGTCATACCTGTATGGATATCTCCCACGCGGCTTCGTTTGGTCGTGTGGGTTACACTGGGTAGTTGTCATTGGATGTTTTTGGATGTTTTGATCCGTATCAGAGGCAACTCGTCGTCCCCCTCCCCGTAAACTGCTCAACCGTTTTTGCGTGACTCCTAAGGCTAAGAATATTAGTTTCGCCGGCGCTTGCTAAGGAATGCGTAGCTCCCTCAGCCTGGCGAAAGCACAGTTTCACCCTTGGTTGCACTCTGCGCTTTGGCAAAAAGTTGAAGATTTACTCAGGGCGTCGCGCTTTCGTCGTCATTATTTCGCTTTGTTGACTTTCCTCCGATCTGTGGATTCCATGCGCGACCCGTCACACGAGCTGGCCGCAAAGCGACTGCTTGTAACCAATTGCTCTCGCCACTCCACACTGACCGCGCGACCGCACATAATCGCAGCTAACAATTGTTTGGGCGCTTCGCTTCCACGCTGTTTGAAGTTTATTCGCTCGACTGCGCACAAGAAGCTTCAGCATCGAGGTTCTAGTGTGGCATTGACCGCCAGAGCCAGAGCTTTCTGGGCAGTTTGTGGCCACTATTATACATTTTGTGATGTTGTCGTGCATGTACTGAGCGAAGCTCTTTTTATTTCATGCTTTGGCAGTTGGGATCAACGTTTGCTGGCGCTCGCCTTTTTCCCTATGTAGCAAATCGCTCAGATCGCATGAAATAAATCTTTTTCTGAGCTTAAAGAAAGGCTTTTCTGACTGTGAATCATTGCAAAAACAAATAGCGAACAAATAATGCAATTCTTTCACTTACCCAGCTTATTCTGGCGCCAGTCCTGAGTTGTAAATGTCTTTTTCCTGCATTCGGTTAACGGTTGGATGCTACGCTGGTCAAGACAATTTACATCCATTGTGATGTTAAAACTGTCTTGTTTTCTTTCGTTTCCGTTTTGATTACTCTAAACTGGGGCACTTGCGTCTGGCACTTAAACGCAAACATGGGTTTCGCTAAGCCATAGATCGAGTAAAACAAACGAAAGTTTACTTCCTTCGTTACATCTGCTGGTTGTTTCTGACACCTGTCGCTGCCGACAATTGCTTCTACCTCAAGGTTTTTCAAACTTCGCTCTGTCTTGTCCGCTATCTTACCGCTTTTGCGACAGTTTCAACAGCGCTCTCGAAATTTATGTCCTACTGAAGGCGATGTGGTGTTGTCAAGGCAATTCTCTTATCCAATTCTTTTTCTGCCTGCACCATACTTGGTGATTTGATGCCGCGACGCCGCCAAAAGTGGTGTCATTACGGAGCGGTCGGGATCGTCTCACCAGATTAAACGGCATGATTGTATATAAAATCAACGCCCGGTAGAACATTCGGCCATTTCGCTTCAAGCAAAACTTCAAGCATGTCGAACCTGAAGCCGTCGAGATTCTCGCAAGTAAACTCGCGCTGCTTTGCGTGTCTTGCCCAAGTGTTGAAATTACTGCTGCAAACGGTGCTGGTGTCATGAAAATGTCTATTTCGACATGCTTTCGTTGGCCGAACGAACCGTTCGCGTGCTCTTATACTGCTTGTAGAGAATTAAGCAAAAGTTTGTCAGTTTTGTCTTTATGCTGAACTGTCGGACTCAGTAGCACAACAGAAAATTTAGCTTGTTTGCTGTTCGACGAAAGGCTGTGCGGTGCACTTTGCTTGCTGTAGGCTAAGAGATATATTCAGGAGCTCTATCATTTTCGACGTGGCTTTGGCACAAGCCTATATCGAGTTACTTGGCTGGTTTGTGAAGTTAGGAACAGGTTTCACTTTACCAGTTAAATTCAGAGGGGAGGAACCGCTGTAGCTGTTGCCGAATGAGACGTGCGCTGATTTCGTAACCGCCAAGCTTGCACGAAATGAACTGTGGTCAGAGCGAAGCATCAGCTTTAAATGTTCTTACCGTGCATAATTGAAAAAGACGGAGACCGTGATTATTTTCCTGCGTTCTTTAAGTAGTCGTTGCTTTATAATAAGGTAAGGCAGGCAGCCAAATGTTGGCCGTGCGAACTCACATCGCAATTTCATACTTATACGCTAAACGCTTTTTGTGATTGCCCTACTATCGCATTTCAAAGTCCTGTAAGAATCATGCCACTGCGAGACTGTTGGAGCTCCTATTTTTGCAGGGTCTCATTTCACCCCCTACGTCGTTACGCAAATAAGCAGGCAAGGGTGTCCGGGTGTGTGCTCATTAAATGTTCAAGCTCAGATTTCTTACCTAATAAGTGGCTAAGCGGATTATGCGCAGTTTGAGGAGTCAAAAACTTGTTGTGAAGACGAGGGGTTGATGGGCTGGCAGCATCGCAAGTAATGCGGCAGTGTTCCTTCCTCAAGTACTGTTACTTCTAAGACGGGGCTAAGGCGATGTTTAATGCAATTAATAAGTGCAAACTCCAGCTATCGGCTGAATCGAAGGCAACTGTGGGCTGTGTAGTAACCACGCCTTCGCCTAAAGGCACTTGCGGTGGGATAAGTATTTGTTCCATCACTAAGTAGCTATCGTGAAAGACGATAGTCTAAGTCAAGTTGAGAGACTAGCGCTATTATCAGACAAGTTACTTGGTTGATCGAACAATACACTGTTAGTTCCCGCTTTCGGGTTTAAAACTTCTGTTGCGTTTCAAGCCGCTTGTTTCAGTTCGATATACTTAGGGCTGTGTAAAAAGTGTGTTAAGATAGCACGGTCTTTTAAGCAAGTATGAACATGAGTCGTCGCTTGATTGTTCCTAGCGCAGCCGAAAGCCCAGCACTGCTGCCTCTTCTATTCCTGAAATGATACCATTTCTTTGCTTTGGCGGTTGTTTGGTTGCCATTTCAATTTTATCTGTTCTTAAGTTTCGAGTATATAGTGTGTGAAAACCTGGTGAACAATGTCTGTTGAAGGAAACTGCGATTAACAGAAACTTCTATTTTTCATTTCGTAAACTAGATCGTTAGTCTAGAAAGAACTTGCAGATTTTTGAGTTTGCACGGCGTGTATATCACTTATGATTTTAGAGTTTTGTCACGTTCTTCATGGCCTGTAAGTTGCTTTTTTCATTCCCAGATCAATGTCCGCGTCACCACGATGGATGCCGAGCTGGAGTTTGCCATCCAGCCCAGCACCACCGGGAAACAGCTGTTTGACCAGGTGCGTTGTCTTGCCTTCAGATGTCGTGCTCGAACAATTTCTCTAACGAAGTTTCACATTTCTACTGCTTTTTGAGAAGCGTGTTATTAAATTGAGATGGTGCGGTTCGTTTTATATTACTTTGTTTTCTCATCAGCGATGTGAAAATAATGATGTGCATTCTGCCACCTTACATTAGAACTATGGAAGCGGTCGATGCAGGAGCAAGTTTAATGGAGATGTTTGCGATCGACATTTTTCGAATTTTCTTGAATAAAGTTTGTTCGAATGTGCTGTCATGGTTATCAGTGGCGAAGGTCACTTTGAAAGTTTATTCCAATACCATCAAAAACCTGAATTCGAAGTACCGTTTGCTTCAACGTGCCTTGCGTGAGATGCCAGCCGTCACGGACACAGATGTTCGTTTGCTAACCCCAAAAGAGTAGAATGTGTGTTTTGTGGCGAAGTACCTGTGTTTTTGTTGTGTGAAGATAAAGTTGGATATACAAAAAAAGTGAAAACTTGGCAACACTATTACATTATAACGTTGTTCATCCGACATCGCTGTCCACTGCCGTTTACAGTTCACGAATGTCGCCAGTATGTCTGTTCAAGGGCCTTGATCTGGTTACATGCAATTCACTTAAAACTGCGGACGTCCGACGAACGTGGCACGATATGAAGCAAACCGTTGCTTGACGTACCGATTTGCGTGCGTAGTGTGCGCAAACAAAAGCGCAAGGCCGATGCATGGCCAACAAGTGTCTTCGTTTCGAAGGCGCTGCTACCTGTGCAAGGGCGTGTATGAGGGGGAGCAAGGGGGGCACAAATCCCCGAGCGCCAAATCACTGCGGGGGCGCCAAAAAGTCGCAAACAATGTCACAAATACTTTCTTCAATACAGTAAATTTACTTCCGAAAGACCTCAGGTTCGAACATGGGGACGCCAAACATGATCCTTGTCCCGGGCGCCATCTAACCTCGTTGCGTCCCTGCGCCTGTGCCTTGTTCATTGTGATGCAGCAGTAGCTCTGCTGCTTCTGCATTGGGTTCATAATTGGAGGAGGTGGCGGTGGCGGTGTTTTCCCTCTAACCGACGGACGTCCGCGCATATTGCCGAAGATGCTTTTGTGATCCAACGAACAATCGCAATTCCTGTTTTCTTTGGAGTGCTCTTCTTAATGTTCCGCTGCATTCTAGACTTGGTTTAAGGAGGCGGACGCTCGCTTTTCGTGTTAACCGTGTGCCGCGCAGGGCGAGAGCAAGACATGCCACTCTCTTGACGAGGCGTGTAGCGTCTTTTGTTTATTGGCTTTTCGCATCTTGACAAGGCACTCGACGTGGTAAAGCGTATCAGTGTCACGCTCGGCCGCTTCGCTATTGCTCGGGCGCAGAAAACTTCAAGCGCCTGCGTTTCGAATATGTATCTTATCATCTGCTGACGTATGTCCTTCGTTCAGCAGTATGCGGCCAGGGATCGGTCGCTGGGTTGAAAGGTTCACGCGAAGCCCCCCCTGCAGAGATGTAAGGGGGTTGCTGTTTTTTGATGTTCTTGAACAGTTTCTTCCTGCGGACGGTGAATGAATGCGGCTTTAATCATTGCAGACGTCATCAGAATTGCAACTATGCGTCGAAAAATCCTGTTTTTCACACAGCATGTGTTGTTCATGGTGCAGACTCGAACTCAAGTGAAAGCTGTTGTCAAATCGATTGAGAAACAAAAGCGCAAATGCCATTGTTTTGAACGAAATCCTTGTGTTAGGTGTTTCCAAAACAACTGCTTTCACACTCAGTAAAGCATGTTTTCGGAAATATCCAAAATGATTACGTCCAAGATCTGTACGTCGTCTACGAAAGCTTAACGTTCGCATTGGACTTAAAGTTGACCGTCATGTTTTTTAGCTTCCAAACATGTTTGGTAATAACGTGGCTTGTTCGCTACACAACCTGCTAATAACTTGGCTACTTTGTGTGACAGGTCGTAAAAACCATAGGCCTACGGGAGATATGGTTTTTCGGCCTTCAGTACGTCGACAGCAAAGGCTACACAACGTGGCTGAAGCTCAACAAGAAAGTAAGTGCACTTCTCTTGGGCGTCGCGTCTACTTTAAAGCGCTCTTGTTTGGAAATCCGTCTCAGCTTCTGTTTACTGTCATTCACCGTGCCCACACAGCGTCAGCCATTAGCAAGCGTTGTTGTATTGAGTTGTTGCATCACAAGTGCCGACTTTCTTATCTGTGACGTAACAATCCTTATAGGTTTTCCATGTACGTCTTCAATATACGTCTTCAATACATTCAATGTTCTTCTTGCCAGCAATGTCCAGCATATAGCAATTCTTCTGCTGCTTTTTATTGGTCGTCCGTACATTGCTCTGAACTTATGTGACTCCAACAAGTCATATTTGATACCAATACCAAAATTAAATAAATTATTAAGTTTTTTTGCAAGACTTTGTGGCGCAACTTCAACGTTTGCTGATGTGACTGAGTGAAGGACCGGTGAGGTTGGTGCGTTCGTCGCAACGCCCCCAGACTATGGGAGGCGCCCCGACACGCATTGCATTTGTCATGGTAAACAATCCTTGATTGAAGTTCTCCCGGCAATTAAAGCGAAAGCCTATAACGTTTTAAAGCCAAAGCATTAACACGGTTACGACGTGTATTTCACTGGCCTAAAAAATGCGAACAACTCAATGATGGAACAATAGCGACTTGCTTGCGAAACAATGACGACGTGCTTACGAAACAATATTGACTTGCTTACGAAACAATGGTTACTATTGAACCACCCCTGCTTCTGTGCCTCACGACTTTCTTTCCCCGCGTCAGGTGCAGCAACAAGATTTGAAAAAGGAAAGTCCTCACCAGTTTAAGTTCCGCGCGAAGTTCTATCCCGAAGATGTGGCCGAAGAATTGATTCAAGATATTACGCAGGTTTGCCTTCTCCACCGTGCCGAGCGAATAATTTAACGTTTCGCGGTGTAATTCATGCTCTTTTTAATAGAGTAATAGTTGGCCACTTTTGAAAAGAAGTGGCAGGTGTTTTTGATGGTGGATGCGCAATGGTGAAGGTCGTGTGAAGTGCATTTGTAGCATTGTAGCCGGGGATGGAGGTTGCGCGAAGAGTGTGGGATGGCAAAGCAAATGGCAATGAAAAGATTTTTGCAAGATGGTGCTAACCCAGCGTTTCTTAAACATTTGTAGGTCACGGACTCCTAGTACACTCCGCACTTTTTTTCGGAGACGTTTCGGTCATTTCTTGCTGAGACGTTTCGGTCATTTCTTGCTGAGACGTTTCGGTCATTTCTTGCTGAGACACTTCGATCACCGAAACATTTCGGTCATTTGTCTTAGTTGTATTAAAACTCGCCGTGACAGTCTTCATTAACCTTTATTTTCAAACATTCTGACCGACAAATGACTTATATTTTTTGGTCTATGACCGAAAAATGACCGAAGAAAAACAGCATCCTAATAAAGGTTATGAACCCCTCAAGACGATAGTTTGCTATAATATTCAAAATTAGATATTATTTGTCGTATTAGCAATCGAAATGTCTGTAAACCCTATTAACCCTTTCGAAACGTCAGAGCAAAGCCTTCAAATCTCATTCATCGATGGACCTCTCAAATTATCTTCACAGACCCTCTAGGGGTTCACAGACCCCAGGTTAAGAAGCAGTGTGCAAATCAGTCACTTGCGCAACGTTGTTTTCTTTCTTACCAGTCCTGACGTGAAGCCCAGTTTCGACTAATACGCAGTTTCAAGTCCGGGTGGGCGACCCAGCCTGGTGGCGCGAAATAGAATAATGGGATCGGATTTCGGCTTTAAATGGATTTAGGTGCAAAACGTGACATGTAGCGACGATTCGCCAGGAAAACATTTGAGCGGAAGATGCCGCCACGCTTCCGCTGAGTTCATTGTGTCGCATCACTGCATGAAGCCCCGAACGATTTTGAAAAGCGTCGTGTATTTACGCGGTGGTGGGCAATGTAGTACTTGTGCATCTGATGACAATGAATGTGATCGGATGATTTGGATCCGTCGGTAATCTGATTGTAAAGCGCTGAAAATCTTTCAACACGATCTTTTTAATTTATAGCTTTTTCAAATTTATTAACGAACCATGATCTTTTTGTATATAAATTGATCGATCAAGCGTGGGGAGTTAAATCATTTCAGCTTTTGTTTTCTGCTACACTGTTACCAAATTGCCGTAATTTAGACCAAAATACAGCTAGAAACTTGAGCTATCATGAGTCAGGTACTTAAGCCATCATGGGCAACCTGAACGCTTTATGCTTTTTAGGTAATTTAGAAAATTAAAGCTTTAAGTGGCGTGGCACAATTGATAGAAAGGTGCTTGGAAAGTAAAAGCAAACATATCTGCAACTATTTGTACCTATTGAGATCCGCTCCGCTTAGTTCAGTGTGTTTGCAATAAAAGATCTGAAGTTATTTTCAATTGTTCGACAAAACGTGTATCTCACCACATGTGGAAGTAAGACAGTTTAGGAAATTGTTTTGTCAGTTAACCAACGGTTGGCATAACTGATTATGAATGTTTGTATGGTTTAATTTTTAAATTTTTCGTGTAGATATTGCCCAAACTTGAAGCTGTCGAATTTTGCCAGCAAGTCTGTGAAAATTGCATGTTTACTTGCTGCAGCGGCAATTTTGATAAAAGCAGGAAGGGGGAGTTGCGTTGCCTTACGCACCCCTCATCAAACGTCCAGTTTTTTAAGTTCGTTGCAGATGTTCACAGAACGACACGTTCGTTCGCTGCCGCTTTGATTTGCACAGGCCAGAAAATGGCCAGAAATGCTAGCCAGAAAATGGCCAGAAATGCTAGCCAGAAAATGGCCAGAAATGCTAGCCAGAAAATGGCCAGAAATGCTAGCCAGAAAATGGTCAGAAATTCTCCAGAACCGTCCAGCTCCAGAGCCGCACAGGCCAGAAATGCTCCAGAGCTGTCCTCGCCTGCTTGCTTGCCGGTGCCAGCACCGCACAAATATTTGTTGACAGGCATGAATGACTGCATAGGCATGTCGTCGGCTTGCCTTGTTTGTTTACGAGCAGTGAATGCTGGCGTCCAGCGCTCGTGGTGCAGGTTGTTAAATTATTAACAGGGGCATAAATGCGATCAAAACGACGTTCGATCTGCAGCCAGAAAGACGGCGAGCACGCGATGCTGAATGTCACAGCAACGTCTCCGCCGCCACGCCTTCTTCGACANNAGGGGTGGATCCAGCCAGTAACGTTAAGGGGGCAATTATAGTGNTATTTGTCAGTCAAGTCTCATTATGGGTTCACTACTGTTGGAGAGATAAAGTCTACTTCGTAACAACACTCTTGTGACAAGACAATGGGCGGCAAAATGGCCTTACACCGCGAATGCGTTTTCTGAATTGCACAAAATCATGGTGAATTGAATTACTTGNGCTTTAGGGAGAGCGTTCGCCCCAATCACCCCTNTGGGTCCGCTCCTGTTAGATAGCATCTGTTTCACTGAAACTCAATAGGTTTGTGAACCCTTTCAAGTCAAGTTGTCTCAGCACAACATGGTGGNACTGAAAATTAAGTCGCAACCGACGTTGCGGCATAAAAAGTCATAGACCATAAGACGAACGCAGAAACTGAATGAGAAACATTGAAGGATATTTACGTTGCGTCAAACGTGTTAGGCATGACGGCAGTGGTTTTGGGAGGGTCCGAAAATGGGGGGGCAAAGTGCTTGATTTAAGGCAAATAACACTATTTTGTTTGGAAAAATGCCTCTCAAAGCACAAAATCACTATTTTCTGAAAATTTGGGGGGCGGCATGGCCCGTCTGGCCCCCCTGGCTACGCCTATGCATGACGGCAACCGGCACAAATGGCATGAAATTGCAAAAAAAACTCCGCCAGCGCTGTTTTTTTGCCGCTGAGCTTTGCGTTACGAGAATACAAAAATATCTTTTAAGCCACAGCAATTTTTAAGAAAACAACACGGTACCCTCTTTACACTGCACTGTTATCGGGTTCGCGTGGGATTGGGAATCCCATAAATCACTCAAGCACGACCATGATGTCTCACCGAGCTGCTTGAGCGCGCATGTTTTCAACCATACCGAATTCAGCGAATCCAACTAGCAGATGTAGGTTGGGAATCCGATTATAAGGGATTCGAGCAGAAAAGAGGTTGGGTGGTTTGTATTAAGTCTTGTGCAACCTTTTCTGTACTTGTTTCATGCTAAAACCACTACCGTGGAACAGATGAGCCTATTCAAGCTAATATGTAGCAAAAGCGACTGATAAAATTTGTTTATTAGTTTTGCCTGTAGACTAACTACACCTAGTTAGGGAAACAATCAGCAAAATTGAATCGGTTGAGCAAACTGGAAGATTATTCAGTAGGTTACAAGACATCAGATTGGGCTGAAGAACTATTACCCCAATACTGATTTAATAGGTTTTCATTACACATTGGTATAGTAGAGTGATTCAACCTCTGTACAAAATACGTAGCCTAATATTGGAAGTGGATGACTTCAGTATAGGCTAGCTACACTTTGAACTTTGTATCCCAGTTATATGGCTATGATTTCCTCAGTTCATAATGGAACACATGGAGTAGCATAAAATGTGGCATAAAAGTTTGTGGAACAGGTTGCAGTTGCACTTTGGCGAATTGCAGTAGCCTACCTACTGTTCGTGGATTTCTACTTACAAAATGCTGTGAATCCTCAATTTGACACTCGTTTTTATTGTACTGCAGACAACAGACTGGTTAACAGACTGGCTGTTTAAATTCTATTAATCACTTGAAGAGTGCAATTACGATGCGACGCGGTTTTGATGACCTTATCGCCCAGCAGTTCTCTCCACGATTTTCTCTGCTGGCTGTTATTTTTCGGACTACACTAAATAAAATCACATCTCGGCGTTCCCAACAACACCTACAAAAAGCACCTTTGT
>JGI24158J21664_10009109_pt1 | contig 13240 bp, 11 predicted proteins | sample Ectturendosymbi3_FD_21664 | JGI IMG/M metagenome (IMG submission 21664) | reverse complement strand
TTGGTATAACTGACGAACCCATGTAGCTAGCCATTCAGTTATGCCTAAAGCAGCTAAAAGGTTAAACCACCCCAAAACCCTAAAATTTAGCTGTAAAACAGGGAAGGACTTGCAGATACAACATTACAGATATTTAAATCTTCGGATGTTTAGTCAGGTCGTTAACTGATGACAAAGTCCAACTGTGAAATATATCAGTTAAGAGTTGATGATGCCTACCTAGTACAGTAGATGAATTATATGCTCTGTAAGACCTTCGTGTCTTATTTTTTGCTGTGAAAGCATTTCTTTGATAGACTGTAAACTTTTGCATGTCGATTTCTTAAAAATGCTTCAGAGTTTATGGCATTCAACTTCAAAGCAGTTTTGCTCAATGGATATATTCGTTATAAATATGTCTAATTTGTTATCAAAGACCAATTAAAATGCTCAATTTTTTTCAGATAACAGATTTTCCAAGAATATAGTTCGCGAATCGATCAAAAACCTCAAAATTGCACACAAAACTATAAATTACGCAAACGCAAAACAAAGCAGAGTAATATGTGGAGATAACATTTATGTGCAGCACAAAACCGCCGTATCGAAACTAGATAGCTTCCTTACTCTTTCATGTCGAACTTTTCTTCGTCACGTGATGTTCTTCGCGTCAATCTTTCTACCATGTCATCAGAACACTGGTCAATTATCCCAAACATTTCCTTCAACTTGGAAGAAGAGAACGCCGGTGACAATGTATTCCTACACAGAAAGAAGAGCGATTTGAAACCAGATGACGTTTTGAGTTTCTGATAACAACGCAGCGTAAAATTCTATGAGGGGATTTTTTTCACAGCATCACTTGCAAAAAGTTATTTTTGTTCTTCATGGAAACCCCGCTTGTCTTTATCACACCCTTATTTCTCTCAGGAGTTCAAAAATTAAAAAACATTTGGAAGTTGCAGAGCATTGAACGGATGCTCTGTTCCCATGCGTTACATCGACTGATAACCCATTTCCAGAACCAACGATTTCACGCCTCGTTCATATTTGTTTAAATTATGCTGCACACGTTGTAGCGCTGCGCTACCCACAACTGTCGTGACTTATTTCCATTTTCAGCTATCACCAATACTTATAATATCCGCCAAAACTGCTTAAACCCAATTTGTTCTGGCGGCTTCAATTTGTCTGCATCGCATTTTGCTTGCGTTAACGCATAAACGCATTGCGCATATGGAACCGTATACTCAGAGCAACAGACTTTTACTTATTTCTATTAAAGAACTGTTCCCTTTACTCTGCAAGCAGCCTGGCCCTGGGAAGTTCTGCATCCCAAATGATCCTTGATCCTTCGCAGCTTCCCACTCCCGCATGTACATGAAGAATCGGTCTATCTGGAACTTATCAGAGCACTATGAAGTGTTGCCAAACATATTGATATGTATTGGGGCCATCGATGATTATGGCTTTGCTACCGCCACGCATCTATGCTCGTGTTCTTTCATCTATGTGGGTGTTCCTTGTAAGCGCCCCGTGTGCGTGAGTTGCACACGGTTGTGTTTGGTGGTGTGAATACGTCAATATAATGCATATATTCTCCATTACACGCCTTATCCTGGTTGTAGAGTATTGTGAACTGTCTCTGATAGCGGACTGCCAGCTGACAATACAAAACCAGCTATCGTTAAATATGCAAACAGTTGATTAAAAAAAATGCAGCTGAGACGCACTGTGCTTTTGTAAACGACTTGGTTACGCACAAGCTGAAGGAAGCTCATTTAGCATCATTTTTAAGTCAAAAGGAATGTTTATATGTATTTTAGCGCTTACAGCCGATGCCCCACGGCACACTGCGGTGTGGCGCGAGACAGTCCAGGTGTGCCTCGAAATTTTCAAAACTGAGAACGGCTTTGTTGAATCTAATCGACTCATCCGAAGAGGACGTTCTCTTAGTTACTTTTTGGTCATTGCTTACGTGTTTCGCGTGAAGAAAACTGACTCGCAAAGTGTGCCGTTGCCAAAAAAGGTTGAGAACCAATTATCTATTTACGGTATTTTCGCATAATTTTTTTTTTTACATAATGGATTGAACAATCCTTGGTCATCGGTATAGTTGAAGCGTTGCAGAATTTAACAGAATTGCATTGTACAAACTTGCAAAAAACTGATAACCACTAAAGGCGACCGAACTGTAGTTTTTATATTCTGGATAAGGTGACCGAATTACTCAAGCCATTCACGTTACGAAAACCTGGGCAACGCTTTAATACTGCAAATCTATGAACTAACTCTCATCATATTCTCTATCTCTACATTTTTCTCGTCTATGACGCTATTACTTGGCGTTGCTCGATGTATACACAATCAACGTTTTCTAACAAAAGCTACTGCAGCATCGTGCAATAAAAGATAGTTTTCGCACCGGCTTCGATGTTAATGAATATCTTGCTATGTCCTTTGATTCATCGCATCGTCTTGTGGGAAACTATTACAAACTTTATCGTCCATCACATGCACTCAGCACAAATGCCACGAACGTAAAATAGCTTACCAATATTTGACATAACCTAGAAAAAAACAAGGCAGTCTTAGCGTAAGGCCCAATAGAAATTTGCATCGGGGGCCACGAGTGCAAGGACCCCTTGGCATTATCTGCATGTTCATGCTATATTTTATCTCGTCGAATTTTCATCACATTCGCTTTCATTTTTTCTGTGAGTAGTTGTGGGTGCCCAAAAGTAGTACTGGCGTTGCCCGATGTTGCAGATTAAGTTTGCTGATTCATGCAGTGAGGTTGGTATGGAGTTTATTTAAATCCACTGGGTGGCCGACCTTTGATTTAAAATCTTAAGCGTTATGAAATACATACGGTGCACTCGTCTGTATCAGTACTCAATACGTACTTCAGTAGCGAACAGCTTCTAACTGTTAGCGTTCAGATAAATCAAAGGTTCCTTTAAAACCAAACCTGATTCTTTTCCAGTGATCGCCGCTGGCCACGATTAAACTGGTGTTCACGTGTTTCCCGTTAAGTTTCAGGAAATTTCCCTGTGAAAACAAAAATATTTGATTTTATAATGCCGTTTATGATACATATGTTTTCACACATTTTGCATACATTGCATCTAGATTTTCGTTTGTCTTTCCCGAAGAACTGCAGTTACTTATTTGGAAAACTCAAATGTTTTTCTCGATTCGGGTCATGTTTTCCTTCTGGTGACTTGATGTGATAGTGCCGACAAGACCAAGATCTCTGAGGCCAAGGTAAGATATTTCAAACCAAAATATGAGCTAATCTGGATTGTCTGAAGAATATTATTAGAGCTTCTTAAACCGTGGGGCGTTTCGACTACTCCAAGAGATGCTGCCCCGCCATCCTCTCGAGAGAAAAAGTAGGTGTAAAGAGTGAATTGACATAGATCAAATTCATTTATTCAGACATGCGAACGCAGAAGGACTTAATTTTGCTTTAAACAATTGATTTGCAACATTAGAAAACTCCCCACAAACAGCCCGTAAAGCATTTTACGTTTTTCTTGCAAAGGTGGTTGTGATTGATGGATTAATCATGTTGGAGAGCCGGTGTACATTCAAATCACGCCTGAGCCACTATCTGCGCGCAACTTTGCAACCCCGTAACTCGCCAACCGATTGAGCTAGAGAGCTATTCAAACCCTCAAAGATGCAGCAAGTCTTCTAGTTTGGTTTAAAAAAATGGGAAGTTTTGGATTTCGGGTTTTTGTGGGTGACGTCATATATGGGGTAGGTTTAGGCCTTTTGACCTAGGTTACTGGGCGCTCGACGCCAATGCCAAGAGCCAATTTTTTGACTCAAGTTTTTAGTGGAAACTAGGCTATTATACGAGTCTTTACAGCTCTTCACTGACTTTTTAGCGTTTCTGGTTGAAGTGTTCTGGCCTAAAAACAGCAAATTAACTAATTAATATCGTAATTAATTAATTAACTAATTGTCGATTTCTTGTCGTAACTTTAGAACCAGAAACGTTAGATGGCCAACCAAAGGCTCTGAAGACTTCGGTAGGATCTCATCGAGCCGATGCAAAATGGCTGCAATGCAATAAGTACCATGAAACCTATACTTTAGATATGAGCGTTTGTCGCAGATGCCACATTTATCATCACCATCCCCGCTGGAGTTACCGAGAAGTTTCGGACACGGTCTAGCACTGTTCCATGTTAAGCAATTGGCACGTGGCCAGCGTTGAAGCCGTAGAGAAGCTTACAAGACTCTGATCAGAGCTGACCTACGCAGGCTGAACTTTGTATACTGTTTTGCACTAAGGGCGCTTAAATTTACGTCTTGAAGTCTTTGTCCCTCCGATCTTTCCGTAGCGACGTAACTGTTGGATGTGCACTCAGTGTTCGATCAAACAGTTTGGTAGAAACACTGACTGGTGTTCGATCAAGCAGTTTGGTAGAAACACTGAGTGTGAACAGCATGCCTTGAATAGTGCTAGATATCACTTGTGTTTGCTGGAGTTTCGCGGTCGGTACGCAAAACTTGTCAATATAGCTTTTCAGTGGTTAAACATGCGTAACTAAAAACGAGCTAAGTTAACAATGGACCTATTTTTAGCATCTAAACACAGCCGACTGTTAAACATTAATAGATTGCCTTAGGTCATTTGACCTTCTTCTTCACAAAAATCCAAGCCAATTTATTAAATACTGGTGTGCAAGGAATGCAGAAAGAAGAATATCTCCGCATAATTTAAACACAATCTAAAATTCACACTTTCAATTGCACTACACGTCATGAATGACATTATAAAAAAACACCACTTGATCCACTTACCTGTCGATCACGGAAGGTGGAGAATTGTTTGATTTGTATCTGTTTCAGGACATCGGGATCCCAGATGGTGATGCGTGGAGTTAGACCCCAGTAGAACCTGCCAAACACACCAGTGATTTGCAGCTGATGGCTGTTATCTCACATTGCCACATGAATTGGTTGCGAGAATGACTATCAGCGTTATCGTTACAAACTCTCTGGTAGTGCTACACCGAGCAACCGCGTGTGAAATAACTGTTTTTGCAGTACGTACCCATAAACGTTTCCGAACTGTCTTTTGTCTTCCAAATCCTGGATGAAGAACTGTTGGAAAAAACAAGTTACTGTTTGAACATCTTTTAGAAGTTCTAAAGGAGCAACTTCTGAAGATATCAGTTAATAATTTTTCGTCAAAACGACTTAACTGTTTCTCCGTCTTTGAACGCCGCTCCTAAGTTTCCCACTCCAAGAACCGAAGGTGGGTCGTGGGGAATACCCAGCTTCGATAACACTTGCCATTTCCGATGAATGTAGTACCTGCAACAAATATCAAGTACGCTACCATCACCCCAGCAATAGCGGTGCAGATGTTTTTGCAACACACTAAAAGCTCAAAATTGACAAAGGTTGATGTTTTTGATTCTTTTTGTCTTTTGCACTGTGCTTTAAAACAATTTCAAGGTAGAATACTCGCAGCACGGCGATCTTAGGTTATCAACTTGCAGTACCTGTCGAAACAAAAAAGATGACAGGGTACTCAAAGATGGCAAGGTACTCAAAGATGACAGGGTACTCAAAGCGTTTTCTTGCGCTTTTTCTGAACAACTACTGTACTTTCATTTCTGACTTTGTCCCACGCCCAGATTCAGCCGATCCAGACTTCTGACTAATGCTTCTGAGTGCAAAATGCTTCAAAAATCACGATGCAATTTCTTGTTTGACCCAGTAATGAGTGATAACTGATAACTGGAAAGACAATACTTCCCGCTTCGTCTTACCTAGACCTCTGAGTCAGCTTCACCATAACTCAAGTTTAAATGCTATAAAATCCCTGTTCATACAACAGTAGTTCAAATAAAGCATTTCAATACACGCACCTTATCAGCAACAAAGTTGTTCCCAGCAAAATCCAACTTTCTATGGACAGGATGTCTAGCGGTGTAATCATGGCTATACTTTTAAAGCGTTAAGATCATTTGAAAAATTACTTTGCCTGAAACAAGCCGACAACCTGATCTGATACATATACAAAACAAGCGTTTGACACAAAGCTGAACTGCGTGGATAACGAAATTTTGCGATTGTGAAACTCTGCAACATAAGTCAGGTTTCTTTACCACCACGCCACAATACGATATATCAACTCGTGTTTAGACAGGCAGGTATGCTAAATAAGGCAATCACCAAGCCAGCCACACCAGCCAAATAAGCCAGTTACGAGAGTTGTCAACAGGACCAACCGCTTCTTTAAACAATTGCCGTAATAACTACCTAAGGTTTGTTTACCCCGACTTCCTGCAGAGATGGCTTGACCATTTTTGTCAATTAATATGGAAAGCACGCGTTTGATCAACGCAACTTGCCGTTTATCACCACACGCCGCCAAAGGTTGTTGGCTACGGACAATTGACCAGAGTAAAGTTCAGATTAATCAGTTTAACATGAACGAATACAAAGGAGAAAATAAATACGAGTTGTGATTTCCAAACAGGGTAATAATGAACTACTATTCGCTTAGTTATATGACTGTCGCTGCCAACTATCAAATAAGTTAGTTTAGATTTCCACACAAGGTGGATTGTCGCCATAGACCCACCGCATGCAGTGTTGCCACTCGGTTTTGAAGAAAAACCGCAGAATTTACCTTGAAAAAACCCCAGAAACGAATAAAAAAACCCAGACATATATAATGTTTGAAAAAAGTCTAAATCAAACTTGAAATGTACGTTACCGGCACTTGCACATAAAAATTAAGGTAATATGCATTATTTGCATCTTGCTTTTAACAAGCTCCAAGTCGATTTTTGAACATACTGACAATTTACAAGTAGACTAGCAGGAAATCAAATGTATGAAGCAACATGAGATGAAAAAGCTAAAGATCTTTTCTAAAAAACGCTTAATGTTTTCGTTTACTTTCACTGAAATGCACAAAATGAAACATGCACATGATACATTCAAGGTCTTACAGTATTCTATACACCCTAACCATTGCATTCATTGCAATATTTGATTCTAATTTACCATTCAAAATTTTCCATTCGTAGCTATCACAATGCGCCTGTAAAACAATGAACAGATTCTCAACCACAGCATCTTCAAAACCAAAAAAGCATTCTACAATCATGTACAAGCAGCCCTTGGCATATGAGCGATTGATTAGAGTGCTGACCTATGTCTAGTCGGTGCTTAATGAATCTGTACATTTCAAACAATTCGGTGAAGAAGACTACTGTAGCCCTACTTTACTTATCTGTACTGGCTACTACTGACTCTGCACATTACACCTGTGAAACTACTGTATTCTTCAATGGAAAGTAATGTAATACAACATACATTTCTAAAACTTGAACAGAGTCAAAAAAACCCAGATTTTCAATAAAAACCCCAGATAAAACAGAAAAAAACAGATCTAGTGCAAAAACCAGCAGTGACAACACTGACCGCATGGGTGTGTCAATCAATTCTTGCAAGCACGTTAGACTACACCTACACTACTTACGCAACCTCTAACCCACTGAACTGTTATGTGTTTGTTATGTCACTGTACACTTGGAAGTTATTTTGCTTAGTTGTTCCTGCTGTGACCTTTCCAAAGTAAAGTGGGCAGCTGGGGTGGCAATTTTTTGAATTAGGTTTTCTTAATTGTTGACTTTGCTGTTTGTGGGTTTTCTTTTTATTCTATTTACACTTCATGCACTTCGCACAGCTGATGATGCCTACATGATCCTAGGCGAAATATATAGGCCTACTCCGTACGCGTAAGATCTTATAGCGTCTGATTCTTTGATGAGAAAGGATTTCTTTCCACAGGAAGTGTTATACGTAAGCCAGAAGATTAATTTGATGACTCTATGTCAAAAATGCTATTTATTTCTTATCAGTGAGTTCAGTTGAAAAGATTTTGTCACGAGAAATGAAATTAATCAATTCTTGTTTGTGTCCCATGCTGTCGACGTTCTGGCGTACGTGCTGCGCGTGGTTTGATGATTATGATCAACTGTCAATCTGTTCAAGTGTTCGGATGGCTTGTGGTATAGGCGACAACCACCACGGCTGGTGAACCTTCACAGTTTTGGGCAGGCTGCTAACCTGGTGAACACCCTACAAAAACGACCACCATACGCCACTGTATAATACACCAAGATATTTGATTTGTTCAGAAAAATGTAAACATACATCATTGAGGAATACATTCGATGAAGCAGGTTTTTATACTTTTGGGGACAAAAAGATACACCAAATGTTTTGTTGCCATTAAAAGCGATTTTGTCTTCAACAGCATAATCACCACAAATATTCAGAAGGAGTAGTTGAAGTCCACTAATGCTGAGGCCAAATATTTCTGGGTTGAGAACAATTGGTGATTGAGGTAAGAAATTAATATTCATGCTTCAAAACACTTGTTCTAAAATGCTTTACTGGTTCACTAATGATTTGAACATCAATCACATTCTTATTTGACCAAAAGCACAAAGGAAAGTATATTAGTCTTGCACCAAGATGTTTGCCCTTTCAAAACAGGGCTACCTCTGAAATGCTTTCTTCGACAAGAAATTTTCAGCAGAAACATTTAAGAGTTGTAGTGCAAATGAAAGCCAGCAATAAGATACTATTCAACACAAAAATGCCAATTTATCTACATTTTATTCAACTGCACTGTGCATTGTCATGTGCACCGCCTCGCTACGGCCTCTTAGGATACTGCCGCAGATTTGTACAGTTTGATGTACGAAAGTGCGAAAGCACTTTTAATGCAATTGTGGAAGTGTTTTACTGTTTCACCATTGCGATCGACTTGCCTGGCGATGCATCATGCATCAGACTACAATGAAGGTCGGTAGTTGCAGCGCGCATGGAAAACAAGGTGGTTGTCGAGTGAGGCAACAGTGAGAGCTAGGAGTGAAATTTGGGCGATTTGGGCAGCACTTAAACAGCTGTCAGAAAACATAAATGATGCAATGTGCGTTGTTTTACTGCGACTGATAAAAACAGAAAATTGCAACATGGTGCTTTCTTTTTGTCAACATTGGCACTTCATCTGACAAAACTGAGCAAAGTTTTTCAGGTGGGATGTTTTGACTTTGCACAGATGAAAGCTTCCGTAGTACTGTGCATCAATAAGCTCTCTGATGGCACTGCTAAATCCGAGCTTAAAGCTAATTGCGAAAAGTTTGATCGTGAATTAGGGGAACTTGGAACGCTGGATGGTTTGGCTGACTCGTGTGTCAAGTGGCATGGCGTTTTGGAAGGGCGCCGAAAGATTAGCAAATTGATGGTACCCATGCAAAAAAATGGAGACAGGAGTGAATAAACCAATACCGCGGCATCTCTTTGCTAAGCCTCCTAGGAAGAGTGTATGCCAAGATGCCGCGAGAGTAATGGGACCAAAGCTGGATGATGCCAGTGCGATTTTCGTCGTGGCCGTACCACTACAGAACAAATTTCCACTGTTCAGATAATTTTCAAGAAATCCATGGGAGCATGCCAAAGACTTGTACACACGTTGTGTGTGTCTACCTGAGAAAAGGAAATGGCCGGGTTCGTAGTGAAAAGCTAAGCTTCGGGGGGTGTTGTGGGAACACGGTGTTGACGGGTGCCTCTTGGCGTTGTGGGAGAAGGTGTTGACGGGTGCCTCTTGATGGCCGTCAAGTAACTATATTCCTGTTCAGAGGATTGTGTCTCTGTCGACGGAGTTAAATCACAACCGTTCAGCGTTGGTGTTGGACTCCGACAATGGTGTGTGCTGTCACTACTCCTCTTCATATTCTTCGTCAGGGTTCTCTGCATTACGGCCCGCGGGACAAATCCGACCTGCGAAGCCATTCACTCGGTTCCAAAACACATTTTGCCAATAATGAAGAAATAATATATTTACGAAAAATGTGTTGATTTGTTAGAATGTAATATATCCCGAAAAAATCACATTAGGTAAGATGTCTGGCCCTCGAACTGTTGTGCAATAACTTATGTGGTCTCACCCATAAATTTTGAAAAGCCCTGGTATGTATAAATTGGATGATAGACAGTCACAGACGCGTCGACAAGGGTGTCACTGTTGGGAACTGCAGGATGAACCGTTTGTTTTTGCGAATGAATTGGTACTGCGTGCGTGGATCTTCTCAACAGGGTGTTCAGCACGCATTTGATCGGTTTTCTGCTGCGTGCGACCAAGAAGGAACGAAAATCAGCTCTAAAAAGATTGAGGTATTAGGCTATGTCTCTCTTAAGACGTCCAAGGCAGTGTTTTCTGCAAGTGAGCGGAAATACACTGCATCAGGTGGAGACGTTCAAGGACCTTGCGGTGATATTCGCAAGTGACGAAAGTCGGAACAAAGGGATTGATAAACTGATTGGCAAAGTCAACGCAGTTCTGCGTGAGTTTTATTGCTCCGTGGTGACGAAACGGGAGCTTTCAAAGAACGCAAAGCCGTGAGTTTTTAAATCGGTATTTGTTCCGATCTTCACCTATGGCCATGAATCTTAGGTGACAACTGAAAGAATACTGTCAAAAGAACAAACGGCAGATATGGGATATTTGCGAATAGTTCTCGGTGTGACGCTTCGTGACAAAGACCAGAGGTCTGAAATCCGTAAAGCCAGGGATGTCAAGCAACTTCTCCGAATCGAGAGATACCAACTGTGTTAGTTCGGCCATGTGTCCAGAACGTTCCAGGAAGGAATGGCGAACTAAGCCCTTCGGTCTACAGTCTACAGCCGCACGGGAAAGCGGCTCAAAATTTGTCCAAGGACCAGGNGGAGTGNCTGCATCTTTGACCCTGCTTGGTACGGTCTTGGTGTGGAGCCAGCAGAACTATCTGAGATTGCTGATAATCGTTAGGTATTTTGAGTCCTTCTAGGGCTGCTGTCCTCACGACTCTCCCCAAAGGAAAAGCGGGCACAAAAATGAGAAAATTAATGTGAAAGCCTACACTGAACTTTCCTATTTATGAAATTGTCTTTAGTTTGTTTGCCAAAAAGGAATGTTGTATTCAAATAATTAAGCATATTTAGACGGAAACTTGCATTTTTATGAAAATGAGTTGCAGACATAGAAGGTAAATGGTGTTGACACCCTTAAGCTCATCACCACAACCTTTCAAAAACCTTAAAAAAACACAGCCGAAGACATGACTTTATATGACGAACATACAACTACTTTACAAATAACAATTACCAGCGAAAATAAGCATAAGAGATGGCAGCCCCAGGGTTTGTTGAAGCTCCACTAAAATAAATGGCTCAAAAGATGAGCAAAACATAAGTTTGTTTTGAAGCAAATTGAAAACATGCATGGACATTTGTTTAATTCTTTGGGGCAGCAAGAAGTGCATTTTTAGGCAGTGTATTGCACTTCATCCAAATAACTCGATTCACCTACGTCTTTCCCAACATTCGCAGGGTGTCCAAGCGGGTTCAATTTGCAGGATGCAGCTTAGACCTGGTGATATAGTAGTTTCACCTGGTATTTTGAGATTGTTTTAATGGTTTCCTTGTTGAATTGGGTTGAAAATATGCAAAATATGACTTTATGACCTAATATGGAAAATATGTCATTATAACGTTTATTATAGGCTTCGTAGGAGTGCGATTTTTGTGTTAAAATTCGTTTAGCAGCTTCCTGAAGCACTGAAAAATATGACTATCATGACTTTAAATGGTCCCAATGATCATGTCCGCGCGGTTGGGATTGCGCAGCCAAAGCCAATGGAGTCGAACCAAGTTGACCCGCAATGTTTGTTCTTCGTCACGCAGAGAGTTAAGTGCTTTCCTCAAAATCAACGACTTAAATCGTGCATCGAACTCGTGAGTTAAATTCACGACGTGAAACAAGGACGATCCTCACGCGAATCAGGAAAAGCGAAACAATGTACGTTCAGTGCTGGTTGTTTGGGTTTCAATAATTAAGTTGCTTTGTTTTTGTTAAGGAACCAGAAAAAATAAGTTGTTCTGAATCCACCCGCGTGGACAGAGCATCCTATGCATTGCACCAAAAACGACATTAAGCCTACTCTTACGCAAGAGGGCAGTGATACACGTTTGAGATCTTGTATTAAGAAATGTGAGCGCATTTCGACGTCTCTCCAGTCTCTTCACTGGTTTCCCGTTGTGATTAGGCCGCGTTTCAAACTTCTATGCATTGTATTTCGAGCTCTGTGTGGCGTTGGTCCCTTTTATCTTCAAGAGTTGATCTGTCCTTACCGCCCCACACGCTCATTGCGTTCTGAAAGCAAAAACCTTCTCTATGTTCCAGCATGCGGTACAGCCACTTACGGCAACAGGTTGTTCACCGTAGAAACCGCTATCCTCTGGAACGACCTGCCGCAGGAAGTGCGAGATGCTGAGAACCTCTCCTCGTTCAAAAGACTGCTCAAAACTCACGTTTTTGATTCGGCTTTTCCTCAAAATTGTCGTTCAGTATGTTCTTACTGTATTTTAACGCATTTTTGAATTCGCTTTGCGAGTCACTTTCCAATATCATTGTTCAGCGCCTTAGAGCGACGTGTCGAATTTCGGCACTTTATAAATGCATGAATTATTATTATTATTATTATCATATATGGTTACAGAGTATCGCCGAAAAGCGCTTACGAGTAAATTTGTAGGTAGGCGAATAAGTTGTCGACAGTACTTCCCCACGCCACACTTTAGGCAGGCAAGTTGTAGCCATAATTAGGTTTTCCCATTTAAACTGTCGATTAGGTTTGGGGAGGCCTAAGTTTCATCAGAAAACAAAACGCTCCTGATAATCAGGCGCGTTTTGCGAAATGCTGCCATAGACGCAGGGCAATAGTCGGAGTTTTCTCATGAAAATGTGTTGAAGTGCTATCAATTGCAGCAGATACTTTCACGGGCGCCGCGTAATCCCAGGTGCAAAGTTTCAAAAACTTCAATATGTTGAGGACACAGAAACTGTTTCAGGGGGAAACGCACAAACGAAACGAAAAAATGACAGAAAATTGCACTTGACTCTGGGGCTGAATGACGACCATAGCTATAGGGGAAAATCATCCGAAACAAGTATTTAACATGTTTTTCCAGACTTCCGAGAAACTGCGCCAAAATTCAAAACTTTTGTAGATTTACGACTACGCACCATTTGGAGGAGCCAGAAGAATAAATCTAGTGTGAAAGAAGGAACATTAGACTTCGCTTCTGGGGACGCCAAGACAAACATTGTGTCCAAGTGCAGCAAGAACTGCTCGTTTGCATCTACTTTTGTCAGTTTATCAATCTGTGCTTC
>JGI24158J21664_10009107_pt1 | contig 13243 bp, 7 predicted proteins | sample Ectturendosymbi3_FD_21664 | JGI IMG/M metagenome (IMG submission 21664) | reverse complement strand
GGTGGTGGGGTTGCTTTGAAAGGATAGTACTTACACATTAAAGTTGCTGTTGGCAGCCTCTTTTAAAGCAGGGAATTTTACGTCACAGTTACTGCTGGGGGGCCGTTTGAAAGCATGGTACTTACAATTGCAGTTTGGGGCCCCTTTGAAAGCACAGTACTTGCACATTACAATTGCTGTTTGGGGCCCCTTTGAAAGCATAGCAGGCCTACTTACATATTACAATTGCTGTTCGGTGCCCCTTTAAAAGCATAGTACTTACACATTAAAATTGCTGTTGGAGGCCCCTTTGAAAGCACAGTAGGCCTACTTACACTTACATTTGCTGTTTGGGGCCCCTTTGAAAGCATAGTACTTACACATCAAAATTGCTGTTGGGGGCCCCTTTGAAAGCATAGTACTTACACATTAAAATTGCTGTTGGGGCCTCTTTGAAAGTAAGGATTTTTACATCGTAGTTACTGTTGGGGGTCATTTTGAAATCAAGGTATTTACACTTGCAATTGCTATTTGGAGCCCCTGTGAAAACAAGGTACTTACACATTACACTTGCTGTTGGGGGCCCCTTTGAAAGTAGAGTACTTACACACTACAGTTTCTTTTAGGGGCCCCTTCTATGAAGTTTAACAGCAGAGTACATACATATTTCAGTTGCTGTTGGGGCCCCTTTGAAAGCAAAGTACCTGCACATGACAATTTCTGTAGGGGGGGCCTTTGAAAGCAAAATACTTGCTTATAATTTGCTTTGCAGCACATTACGTGAGTGAATAATACGTCTTTCACCAAAAATAAGGAAAATTTATGTGCGTAATACCTCAAGGGGGGGGCCCAAAAAGGGGGGGCCCGAGGCAAGTGCCTCGCTCGCCTCCCCTTAAACACACTACTGGGTGTCAGCATCATTATCAGGGTTCCCAAAACGCGAAACGTGCCAGTACGCGAAACTATCTCAGAGGTTTAGGTAACCCATGTTCAAGTGCGAGGCTTAGGTAACCCATGTTCAAGTGCGAGGTTTAGGTAACCCATGTTCAAGTGCGACTTACAATCAAGGGGCGCTAACATTAATTTTTTAACACCATTTCGTTCTGCTTACAATCAAGGGCAGCTAACAATCGAATAAATACGGTAATTACAACAAAACCAATTATATTATATTAAACAGACTTAAACATGACATTGCTACATTTAATATCTCTATTAACAGCTATTAAATTTGTGAAAAAAATGACATAAATGCCCTAGGCATCATAGTTGACAACAAGCTTAGCTGGAAACCACGTATTGTTAAGTTAACCACACAACTCTCCAAATCATGTGGAATTTCATGCAAATTTAGACATTATACCATCCAACCTTTATTAAAAACTGTGTATAATGCATTGATGCACCCTTATTTAAACTACGCTCTCTTGAGCTGGGGCGGGCTTCAAAAACTGCTATTCAACCTCTTGTGAATTTACAAAATATAGCTGTTAAGTTTCTGAACACATCTGACAAATCCACGTTGGATGAAATGCATATTCAAAATCACATTCTAACAATGAACAATATATTTAAAATGTATGCTGGTAAGTTTATGCAGTCTTATGAAAACAATCTATTTCATCACATTTTAACCATGTATGCTGGTAAGTTTATGCAGTCTTATGAAAACAATCTATTTCATCACATTTTATTTTGAATCTATTCAGACAGTTCAAAATTACCCCACCAGACTTGCAACTTTAAAAAATTTCTTCTTACCCAGGGTAAACCCGTCTCAAGGGCAATGCTCCCTCAAATGCATTGGACCCAAGGTATGGTCAGAAACACCTGACCGTATCAACTTTCGATCTCACTTTGACTTCATACATCTGTACAAAATCTACCTGCTCTCTGGGCTTGTTGGTGCAAATTAAAAAATGGAATTAGTTTAACTCATGTTGTGTTGTTCATTCTTTGTGACAAGGGCGGATCCAGCCAGTAAAGTTAGGGGGGCGATTTCAGTAGTATTTGGTAGTCAAGTCTCATACCAGCTTTGCTACTGTGAAAAAGATGAAGTATATTTCACAACACTGCAGTGACAAGGCAATGCACGACAGAATGGCCTTGTATCGCGAATGTTGTTTTCTGAATTGTACAAAATTATAGTGAATAAAGTTACTTTCGTAGGTTTTAGGGGAGTGATCGCCCCAATCGCCCCCCCCCCTGGATCCGCCCCTGCTTTGTGATTTGCACCATGTGATTTTTTCCATTACGTTTTTCTATGTATTTTATACTTAACAGACACTGTAAAGTTTCCCTTTCTAGTGGGTTTAGTCTTCTTCATCTACCTGTCATTTGATATTTTTTATAATTTGTTTTTGTATCGATTGTCATTTGCATTGTCAAACAAATGTACATTAACTTCAGTGTTTTGTTCTCTCCACACCTGTGAAATTAAATATCTCATCATGATAACTATGTGTATAGGCATGCACTCATCTGTAATTATCATTTTTGTCTTTGTTTTTTGTCAATTGTCTTTTCTTTTCGCATGACTAATGATAGTACTGGAAGTTGTATTGCAGGGTTGGTAGGCTGCATGTCCTCATAGTCTTTCACCAGTCCTTTGTGACAAAGCAACCAGTAAATGTTTGTCTTGTGTAAAACTTTGCTCATTTCTGCTATAGCTCAGGGGTCTCAAACACGCGGGCCGAATGTGACCCGAGGCGGCGTTTTTTGTGGTCCACGACGCTTTTTGGAAATTTTCAAATAATTAACGTATAGCCTACGTTATTTAGTTTAGTCAGCGGTGTTTGAAAGTGTACGGCTAGCGAGTGAACAACTTCCTTTTGAAAGAACGTAGGTACGGCTTGAAATGATTTGCCTATAACCCATGATACCTTTCGCAGGAAACATGATGTAAACGCTGTTTCTAGTATAGGGTTCAGGCACCGCCATTGTTGCGTCAGCGTCATAATGCGGCCCTCGGGTTACTTTATAATCTTCATTTGGCCCTCGGATCAATTTGAGACCCCTGCTTTAGAGTCCTAGAGTTTAGGCAGTACTTCAAAAAGACGCATTTGTCGGGTTGGTTGCCTGAATGACCACCATGATCCTTCACCAATCCTGTGTGACACAGTGACATTCTCTGCTTGACTTTATCAGTTATTTTGCCATTGTGTCTTCATTTATTCTAATGTTCACTAACAATTGGTTTCCTTAAAAGTTTCCTTAAAAGCATTTAAAAGTTTTTAAATTTTAAAAAATTTTCTCCTTGCGGTAAAATCCCTTGCACTACGTTAGAAGACCATTTCTCGCAAAGGTACAACACGAACTTCTTTAGCCGCACACGCAAAAGGACGTTTCTCTTTTGAATCGAGGAATGTTCGCGGCGCAGCAGTACGTGACGGGCAAGGTTTCGTTCAGAGGCGAGGATCTTTCCACCATTGGGATATTTTCGTGTTTTAGTCTTGCGGGAAGGACAGGTTGTGAACAAATGTGTTTTGCGTAACAACATACGTTGTTAGGAGTGTCTTGTGAAAACGCACGAACCAACTAAAGATCTTCCAAAAAGTACATTTCTACTGTCTTCTTGGTTGAAAGCACCTACGTCCGAACATTTACTCATTACGGTAAAGCCACATGAATTTCTTATATTTTACAAATCAATAATGTAATTCCCTCGTTACTAAACGTTTAAAGACTTTCATTTTTGATATAAAGTCAGTTTGACATTCAAATCAGTGCCACACCCTTTCGTTTTGAAGTTGTTCAGGACACAGAGGTGCAATTTTTCATGCAGTTTTTTTAAAGACCAACAGTAGAAGGTTTTCCAAAGCATGCAAGTACTAATTACGTATAAACTAATACGTTATTTGGAGGGTGGGTCAAGAAAACCTCGATATTTGTGGAACCACCAGCAGATAATCTAAAAACGAAATATGCAGATAACAAAGTAAGAATAGCATACATGCAGCATCATTTAAAGAATCAACTTAACCATCTCACTCACCTCCACGAATTCCGCAGGTTATAATTGGATCACTGCTGTGACATCGGCCCTACCAACAACGGTGGTTCCGAAACTAGCGCTACGACCTGACACCCACGTCACTTTGTGAGTGCCATTTGTATATCATTGTAAGCTATTTGCGCGCTTGGCGTGACAAAGCAAGAAAATCGGCATTATAGAAATCTCCACGTGGTTATCTATAGCCTCACCACCAGCATATTTTATATGCTTGTCTCTTTTAGGTCAAAACCAAAATATCAGCGCACTTTAATAATGTCATAAATGGTGTCGAAACGAAATTGTTTGGCCATATGTTCTACGGAGCACTGGTTGAAAATTGTAGGAAACAACTGGCCAGCTCCCTCTTCCGCGAAAATTAAATGCAAGTATATGTATTGGCGGTTACTCACGGAAAGCCACTGTGGAGATAAACTCTTGTGGGAACAGCTTCATTGAGATTTGCGTGATTACATCACAAGCTTAATCTCACTAAGCAATCCCGAAATAGATTTTTCAACCAGAATGCTAATGGCAGTTTTTGGCAAAGCAGTTGCGGATAAACGATGAAATGTCAACCACCGGCTTTGACAATTGCTTGCCCGTTACCAACCCTTTCGCAACAGATCGATGAGCAAGCAAAGTCGAACCCAATGGGTGGGTCCAAGGCAACTTAACGACAGAAAAATTGCTTGATTAATCCCACCAACGTTCGTTACTTCAGATTTCTGTTACATCTGCTTTATTTGATCATGACGGTGGCACTGGTGCTGGTCTGATGTGGTGAGATGCAAATCGTTACACTTGCTCAGCAGCCATAAAATTTGTTTGGGCACAAATCAATGCGTTTGTTTTGACGTACCAGCCAAAAGTGATTGCGCAGTACGGCGCCCACCGGCATATTTTGAGAAAGTGACGTTATGCTGTAACAGGTCAGAAAACATACGCCCCACGTGATCAAACTGTGACGCATAATTGGAGAAAGACTCATTGTACAAAGCGAGAGGAATGGAAAAAAGGCAACCACGTTTAAAATCGCAGAGCCTCTCTCGCAGATCGTAATTGCAGCCCGTAGCTCAAACAGATCCAGTTATTCGTAGTAAACACACTACCATACACTGCAAAATGAGTATCGTAGCAGCGTGCAACGTGGTCCAGCTTATAGATCGTGAATGTGAAAGTGTTCTAATAATTGACTGTCGATCATTTCTAACTTACAACAAAGGACACATAAAAAATGCTGTGAACGTTATGAGGAGCAACAGCATTATGAAGCGAAGGTCTCGAGGTGTGTTTAGTTTGGAGAGCACCATCATCAACTCCGAAACAAGAGAGAAGTTTTTGAATGGAAAAATTTCCGATGTGCTTGTTTATGACGAGCAAGGTGACCTGACCAGTGAAGACATCGAATCTGCAGCTCAGAAAAGGACAGCGATATCTGCTATCAAAGCACTGCAGGCAAACGCTCCTTTGGATACTGTAAACATTCTCTATTTAGAAGGTGAGTAAACTGCTTTAACAAATAGAAGCTTGCTCTAGGTACCACTGTGCTATATAAAATAGGTACTTCTACTAAGATTATTTCGTGAGTCTTTGTCACCTGATCCTTATACTGTGATGGCTGTCATGTGACCCATTAGTTGCGTTAATTCTGAAAGCGTCTTTGCGTTATTTTCTGTAAAAATGAGAATTAACGATGAACCTGGAATAAATTAGCGACTAAAATAGGCCTTTTTATTGACATTTCCGTCTTGCTGCAGGTGGATTTCAATTGTTTCAAACTGAGAATCCTCAGCTCTGTGAAGGCTCAATGCGAATGTGCATATCAGAGCCAGCGACATACGAACAGGACAGAGCGACGCCTTGCACTCCAACTCCTGTCTACGACCAGGTATGATCCAGTTCACTGTTCATTTCTTCGGACTCTAAAGTTACTTAACCTTGAAACTCAGAAGCCTGTGATTGTGAAAAACGAATGTCAGGGTTTTTTCGAACTGATTTATTAATTGGCCGTGAATCATAGTCCTTTGTGGTCGCGTGAAGCAAACACAACATCTCTCACTTGAAGCAGACCGCTTCTGGAGGGTGAATATGTGAAAAGCAACCTAACACATGTTGGCATAAGTTTGAAACGTTTGTGCGGCGTTAGGACCGTCTACAGTATAGCCATTACTTATGTCCCACCTATTCTCGTTCAGGGTTCCCCAGTGGAAATCCTACCCCACCTGTTTCTGGGTTCTGCTCACCACGCTTCACAAAAAGAAGAATTGAAAGCACTAGGAATCACTGCTCTAATCAATGCAAGCTCTTCTTGCGAAAACCTCTTCGAAGCCGAGTTTCGTTACAAGCGGATACCTGTTGAAGATACCGGAAGTGCTGACATAAGCTCTTGGTTCGACGATGTCATCGCTTTTATAAGTACGTATTCGCCTGGTGTGTGCAATATTTTAATAATCGCGTCTTTTGTTCTGATTATAAATAGAAATTGTGGATTGAGTTTCTCAATGAAACATTAGATGTTTTGGGTCGATTTCAAACAACAACATTACAAAAACGCAAATTTTGCGTTGTCGCGTGAAGCTTCAACAACCATGTACGGCATGTTAGAGCTAAAGCATTCAGTGTTTGGTAAATGGCTAGTCGCTATTATTCATATTGGATTATTCCTTTTTGTATGAATCATGTACAAAAAAGAAGAACCATCGCCCTCTGCCCAAGTAAAAAATTGCGCGTTTGTTACGTAACAGATATGCCGACGCACGACTTTGCGGCCAATCCACTAAGCCTCGTGAGTTGCTGGCTGTGCGTCAAATATTTGCACTCGGCACCCCTCTTACGCGATGAGATCTAAATAAAGGTTTCCTTAGCTGCTGAGGTCGCAACCAGGGCGAATGTTAACTTACTCAGACTTCAAGCACGTTTTCAAGTAATGATACGCCGGCATAATCTGCTGACTGTATATTTCGATGTCACCGATTTCCAAAACGTCGCTAATGCTGAACAAACACGTAGGTCGTAACCAAGAAACAAAATGTTGTATGAATAACGTAAGTTGTTTTCTGGTGACATTTTACTTGTAAAATTGTTAGTACACTGCGTACTAATTTGCGAGCTAGTTTCTTGACTGCTGCACCAAAAAATGCTTGCTTGCAAGTTGCAACGACGAGCTAGTTGGATGTTGGAATTTGAAACGATATTTTATAGTATTTAAGATCACCCTGCTTTAATCTAGAGCCTGTGTAGCAGACATCAATCATCTTGCAGTGAAAAAAGAACAATGACAAAAACTCGAACACACTTTGCTATAGTAATACTTGCGTCCGTTAACGTTAAAAGGCACCAGCAAAATACCTCCCAGCCCCCACACAGAACATAATGCTTTTGCGAAACCGCATTGATGTTCTGCGTGCCATAAAAGGGCAAAGCAGTCGAGGTCGCGCCAACTCGTGCGTCAACCGATAGCGGCAAACCTAGAAGCTTTCGCCAGTGAGCTTTAAGCGATCAAAACATTAACGTGGTTTGCTGGCGAATGTTTTCAAACAAACCCCGCGCTGCGCGCGACTTTGTTGTGTTGTGACAAAGCGTGTTTACGAATAGGTGGGAAACTGCTGTAAAAACTCTTCTCAGATGAGCTGTGCGTATGCCGCGTGTCGCACGAAAGCTACGATAAGGCACTCCTAGCGCGATTTCTCCAAGAAATAAAACTGTCGACTATATGGTCTTGTTTTTTATTGTGCCGCTCCTGACCTCTCCCTCACATATGCAACTGTGTAACAGCAGGTATCATGAATAGACTTAGCGCAGCCTCTCTAGTGTTATTGGTGATATGTTGAACTCGTGTTTTGCGTGTAAGTGTGGTGCCGGCAGCACAACGTTTATAATTAATTGTTTCCTCTTTGCTGTGCAGACAACGAGAAAAATCGCGGCGGGAAAACGTTTGTGCACTGCCATGCCGGAGTCAGCAGATCAGCAACGTTGTGTCTCGCTTACCTTATGACATGCTACCACATTTCTCTCAATGCGGCCTTTCGCTACGTCAAAAACCGTCGAAGCGTCATTTCTCCCAACTTCAACTTCATGGGCCAGCTCTTGAAACTGGAGTCCACCGTGGGTGCGTCAAACAGTGGGTCATTCGACCAGCAGACTGTGGAGAGAATGGAAGCTATTTCAGAACTGGAAGCTGAGAAGGAAAATATCGCCCGCCTAGATCAGGAACTGACGACAAAGCAAGCAGAACCTCTGTTCGCTTTGTCTGCTTCGAAACTTTACCGCAGGCGCGCTGCTACTGTCATGCCACTTACGATTCCAGTGCGCTGCCCCAGCAACCTGCGCAGTGACAAAAGGTGCATGACAGCGCCGGCAATATCCCCAAGCAAGAGCTTCGCTTTCACTGAGACAAAGCGGCACTGCCACAATAAAAGCGGGTTGCACATGATGGGTTGCAGGCAATCGCGCGCGCTTACCCTGTCGAGTTAAATTTTTTAAACGGTTGCAGCCTCGTCCTTAAATGTGCAATAGCTAAGCTTTTATGGTATGACCTCAAACCAAGCGCTACGAACAGCTCACCGTCATCTGACGCTTGCTTTGGTCACCTATTCTTGACCGTTTGCAATAACTGTGACTATTCTTGCTGTTTTTTGTTACATAAATTCTTTTATATACCTTTTGATTTTTTTAAATGCTTCACTGCTCAGCAATGTGTTTACCGTCGGTCGCTGTCCGTGGATCCATGGGCTCCTTTGCTGCAAAGCAGGGCGTTTTTACCTACTGCAATACACTGTCAAGTTTATAGCATCGACGACTGTTCGACAGCATTTGATTAAAATGCATTAGGAGTGAGGTACACTGATTGCGTACAGCACCATCATCTTACGTTCCATTACTACCGAAGCCACTTTCACAACAGACTTAAAATATCTGCCGCCTAACTTTTGTTGCAGGCGGGAGCATGATGACTGCAGAACCAGCAAACAGGGAGAAACAAAACATGAAAAAAATTTGCGCCGCTGTTTGTGTTTGAAACGGAAGTTCCAGTCATCTATGCAGCAGCTTTTTTTCGGAATAAAAAAAAAGCATGATGCTGACAAAAAAATTTCGAGACAGCCTAAGTCTATGCAATTAATGGAGGCAAACCAATTGGATTTTTATCGAAGCGGATAGGTATTATTTGCAGGATTTGTTTTGCACGTCCATCAATAAAAGCCAACACAAAACGATCTCCAAATAAAAAGCAGAGTTTAGGCGAGTTTAAATTTGATAACGACGGCGCAAACCTTTGCAAGCTTTATTGTGATGTGCATGAACAGGTAGCGCAAATACCAAACCCTCCGTTGAGGGTAAGCAAATAATGGCAGAAAGCTTGTGTGTCCCAAGCAGTGGTGCATAATTCTACAGTGAATTTCTAACCCTTTCAGTCCCGCGTGCGCCACTTTTCTTGCAGAGCTTTGCTAGAGTTGTCATATGCAGTGAGTTGAAGCACCCGCACTGACTATTCAAGTTTGACCTCGGCACCCTGAAAGAATCACAAAAAGTGATTAGATGTGGAATTTAGCAAATAAATAAGACGGAACATTGTTTTGTGAGCAGCTTAACTGTTATTTTAATTTAAAAGAAACGCAAATTTTAGGATCAAATGAGGATCGAAACAAACCGCAAACATTCCGCGTGCAACAGTGTAGCCTGTACAAGAAAATTTTTGCAAATGTGTATGAACTTGTATCCGATCAGTTTCCAAGCAACCAATGGATTTAGCAGAAAATTAAAGGCAAGATGAAACTTTTGATAGCATCATATGTAATAGTATCATACGTTTTCTAGCACTGAATCATCTTAAAAACTTTGTTGATAGCAAAGTGTGCCAGAGTGGACTAAGATTATACCAAACAACAATTAAACAGGAAAGTTTCGCTATCAAGATATTTTTAGCTTGTTTCAGAAGAGAGCTCTGTGTTGTATTGCCTCTGTTCCGTCCTAGCAATTGAACATTATATCCCTAATGCGCAGATTTAGTGCATCGTGCTTTTTCTACACAGATGTAAGTCAGGCGTGCAGCAGGTCTGCACATGGGCGTCGGAAGGGTGGGCAGCGGGGACCTATTTTGAAATTTGAAATTTTTCTATCAAATTTTCATCAAAAAAGGTTATTTTTTTCAGTTCCGAGTGGGTAAAATGAAATTTCACCACTTTTGGCCCCCCCTGGAAAAATCTTTCCGACACCCATAAGTCTGCAAACATGTTTTTGCCATAGCCAGCACTTTCAGCGTTCCGTTTTATGTTAGGCAGAATCTATAAAGCTTAGTTACACATTGTCGAGGTGAGCGTAGGATACTACACTTTGAAAAGTGATGAGTTAAAAATTAGCTGAATATATTATGTCGAATCCCCACAGGGAGGATCTTGTTTTAAAATCTCTGAATTTCTTCGACCGACATATTTGAGAGTTTGATCATAAACATTTCAAAGTGGAGGTTGTTCAGGAGAGTAAGAGTTTAAATTTCAATAACCGACGAAAAGACATTTTTCATTCCTTAATATGTTCCGCAATCACTGGGAGCAGCAAAAAACTCACTACTTGCGTGATTTCGCGGCAGTTTCCGGAAGGGCCCGTCTATATTTTGCCACATCGGGTCATCAAAATAACCGATATATTTCGCTGACATAAGCTCAGTGTAATGCGACTGCCAGACGCTCACAAGATTGACTCATTATTTTTTAGGCCACGTATATAAAGTCACAGACATTCCAACAAATGACAGCCCAGATATTTTGTCAACACTACACTACGACCGGTGATATTGGCAATCTGTACCGACAACGTTTCCCAACGCAGACGAGGTATACAATGTGGCGTTACCATCAAGTATGAATATGCTGGACTGTCCATTGTTTTCAAGACAAATTTAGTGGTAGCAGTTTGTCTGACGTCAAATTGAGTTTGTTTCTTAAAACAGTCTTTGCAAGGAAAAATATTAGGGTTGGCGCGTCCCTCTGCTGCGAGATGGTTTCGCTTGCAGTTTTTTGAGGGGGGTGAAAATTTAATGTTGCGATGATGTCCAAAGTAACGGTTGACTGATAAGTCAGCTTGTCTTGTAGGTTCAAGCAATGCTAACAGTGAATAAGGTAAGATTTTTGGGACTATCAAGACTTGCGTGAGTTGGTCTACGTATTTTGTACAGAAGTGTAGGCAAAATAAAAGTTTTAATCTATCGTGTTAAACTCTATGTGTGTTCGGGCAGTTTTACCATCAGGCAAAATACTCTATTTTTTAAGTAAAAAAATTCAGCAATATGAACAGAGTTGCTTCTCAAGGGTGCACAGAATTGCAGCGCGATTGCAGTTACACGTTAGAGGCTCTAACGCTCTAACTTAGAGCAAAATAAAAGCAGATTTATACGATTAAAAAAGATGGTTTTATAAGCCAGATCGAATACGCACCAAAGAGAAAAGAAATGAAGAGCGCAGGGGGTGGAGAAACAGGAACAATAACAAATTTTTTTAAAGAATAGTTTGGATGTTAAGTGAAAAGCAAATTTTACAAAATCTGTTCTGCAAAAACAAAACATGGTATCTTATTGCAGTTGTATAACGCACATTAATAAAAAATAGAAAAACTCAAGTTTATTTTAAATATGTCAAAGCATTTTTCCAGCAACAAAATTACAACTAAATATAAGCATCATGCTTTAATCTTATAGTATCAGCCTAACAGACCCACATCGACAAGTGCAGTTTACGTCATTATCTGCTTCTACTCGGCCTTAGTAAGATCACCAGCCAATCATTTCTTTTGTTATACAATGCTGTTCACAAAGGTGGTAGTAAAAATTTCAAGCATTAGCAAAATCCATCTGCTTCTTGCAGCGAGCCCTCACCAGCTTGCAACCAGCAAGCAACTTGCTCTTGGATCGAACCAAAGTACCAGGTGAAAAGAGCTATGTGTCACATCATTAAAATATCTAAATAACAGCCCGCATTTTTCCCAACAGGCAACAGTAATACACCAGAGCGCGCATCGACAAAGTAAAGCGCTTTGCTTTTCACGCATTGTAATGGGTGAATTCAACAGTGCGTGCCCCGTCGCGTGCTACACCTTGATTAACTACTTGCATCGCTTGCGCGTTCGCCAGCTATCAGGCATTCATCGATAACATTTCGCGCTTGCGCCTCAGCAAAACGACCACAAATGCGCGTCAAGCGGCACAGTCACTCTTCGTGTACGGGGCTCAGTTGCCTGAGCCGCGAAAGACAATTAATATCTCGCGCTTCTTGGCTGATACCGATACGATATCGACCGCCTAAACCCCATGTGCGCATCGATCCAATAAAGATTTTGATCTAAAAAGCCCCAAGCCAAAGAAACCGCATGCGCTGCTATCAAGTGAGTCCTGCACAAACGACAATCCGCCTGTTGACGCATTTGCGAAAAGGTTATAGTACTAGCCTGCGCTGATGTTTAACCAGATAAAGCTCAACCGCTCACCACCTGCACACCGTGCAGCACTGAAAACAGTTTTATGTAGATGATCTTGGAAGGTGCAATTGCAAATTACCCTCCATTATGCCAAAACATGATACAGTTACGAAATTTTCGCAAAACTGTCCTTCAAGCGCATTGCAAGCGTATATCAGAAATTAGGCTGAACTCACCCATGTATATATTTTTCACTTTGTAACAACTGCATGCCGAATCAGTTGCTGCACGAATAGACCAAAGTCAAAATTCACCCATAACAAAGGAATATGAAGGGACACAAGGAGTTTACAGAATGTCTGTCTCCTACCAATGGTGAATGTGAAACTATTGGTTAAGTCAAATGCACAAAAGTGGAAATGAAATCCAGCAACAGAAGAAACCGCTCAAAAAGTGAAACAGCGCAAAGAAACAATGTTTGTTAGAGTCACTGTATTTAGATTGCCTGCTATAACAGAAATGTAGATTTTTCTAATGACCGTGCTTGATAATGGCTGAGAATTTCCACACTGTATTTGACAGAAATGTTTTGATTTGCGCTTACCACACAACATGATGGACATGGTGAATTGCGTAGTATGAGCAGAACTTCATGCGAGGATCTGTTGTGCCAGGCTGGATTATTTTCATATTTCATACATGAATTTAATTTATTTGTTTATGAGCAGACACGAAGTCCATAGTATGAACACACACTCTGCACAACGCAGGTTGATAAAAACAGACAATACAGAACGTAGTACAAGGCATTGAAGCCAGCGGAATCACAGGGTTACAGACACTTTTTGCAACTGCATTGAAGAC
>JGI24158J21664_10009106_pt1 | contig 13243 bp, 3 predicted proteins | sample Ectturendosymbi3_FD_21664 | JGI IMG/M metagenome (IMG submission 21664) | reverse complement strand
CTGTTAACTAAAATCTCTATATGTTTGCAACTATGCGAGTTGCAAAACGCTTGGACAAGTTCATAACGATAGCGATATTTTGACACACGTTTGCAGGGCCCTACTGGCTTTAACGGTACTGCTGGTCCACCAGGCCCTACTGGTCGTGTTGGTCCACCAGGTCCTACTGGTCCTCCCGGTCGTGTTGGTCCACCAGTCCCTATGGGTGCTTCTGGTCGAACAACACGCATTGATGCGGTTGTACAAGAGCTGAGAGGTAAATCAAAGAACCAGTCTGTTATTTTTATTAGTGTTTGTTGATAGTTTGGTTATAGTGTTTTGGTGAGTTCTCACCTTGTTGCTAATTGTTTGTTTTTTTGTTGGGAAAAGTGGTTTTGATAGATAAGCAACACATTGAACATATTTCTGGCAATGTGAACAGCTATGTAGGTTGCTAGCTTGGTTAATTTTCCTCAACACAAAAGGTACAAAGCAAATTCAAATAATTTCCTAAATCCCTACGAATATACATTACTGCAGCATTTTCAGTATGATGTCAGTGAAAACTGAAAGATGTAATATGTGATTAAAACCTGAAAGTGAACTAATTGAAACCAGTAAAATTGGCCTAAATGCTATCAGACATGGCTTTGCGCACTTTCTAAAGTGTATTGGTGGAAATTTTTAACCAACAAAGAGCTAACCCTGCTTAATAATCCTGACTAGTCCACTACCTGGGGCTTGTTTTTTTGCTTATTTCATATACTTAGAAAAATGTTAGACACCTGTGTTTCCATGACTTTTCCTGATTCTCAGAGTCAAATGGAAGGTGCCGAAGTTATTTTACAAAAATGTCCCTGCAAGTCCATAAATGAAAAATTGGGGCACTCAACCACGATTTCCTGATGTGTAGCAAATTTTGTGCACCCTACTACCTTAAAATTTCAAATTGATTTTAATTGAAAAAAGTTTTGTGGCAGCTACAACATCGGAAATCGATTTCGTGAAGAATATAGCTACATCATTGCTTGATGTGAACAAAAAAACAATCTTAAACACCCATGACGTTTTCTAGGCACAAATAAAAATTCCCAATTAAAAACCAGTTGTTTTGGGGGACAGTGTATAAAAATTTTGTGCTATGTGTGTTTCGCTGCACAGATACGACTTTGTTGTGAAAGTGATTAAAAATGGACGTCGGGAAGTTAAATATAATTCGTCCGGAAATGACGGATGTCATATGTCCCAGGAAATTGTAATCAAATTTAGGATTGCATAACACCCTTCATTTCCCGATTAGTATAGTGTTTGAAGGTTTCCTGAGCAGGTAAGGGTCACTTTAAGTCTGTTGTTGCCAATTGCGTTCAGAGCAAGTGAGAGCGCGAGAAGCATATTCAATGAGTTGCCGCAATTTTGCCAATGATCGCCACCTAAACCGTGTTAACTTCTGCCAACTTGCAAAGTGACGTCTCGATCAAGTCGTAATAAGCAAGGAATGGGGCTTCAGTCATTTTTCTCTTGACCATTTTCAATGTTGGCCACACTCAATTTCGAGTCAGTGTGTGAATATTTCTAAATCACTAACCGAATTGGGAAAAATATTGGTATTGCACCATGCTTCACAAGCGTTTGACAGCTGCTACATCTTCAAGGGGGATGCATTTTAAAAGTAGCATCACTTTGGAATTGTCAGGTTTAACTGCAGTTCTTCGATGACCAATGAAAAAGAGTTAGTAGTTTTCTTTGCGGCATTACTTTGCATTTCTGTGCGCAAAGTTTTAACAGCTGCTTTAACAATCCGTCATTGTCAGGTTCCGCCTTAACCATGGTTTTACCACTTGCAGTCACAACGATATCTTCGACAATGGCGAACACGCTGTTTAGATTAGACAACGCGTCGTTCAGGCCCTAGTTTTCCTATGGTGATTAATTAATTAATTATCATTTTTCGCCATAACTTGCCAACCACTAACGCTAGATGGTCAATCAAGGGCTCTAAAGACGCGGATTTTTCTCTAGTTTATTTGTAAAAAAGAGTAAATTGATACTTGAACATTTTTCTTTGGCACTGGTAACGTCATACAAAAAGTCCATGACCACCCCAGTTGTGACAACCATAACAAAAAGGTTCAAACCCAAAAGTATCCGGATTTAAAAAAGCGAAGGAAGGAGACTTTCTGCTTCTTCAGAGGGTTTGAACACCTCTCTAGCTCTATCATTTGGCAAATCATGACTGGACCACATCCGAGCCACTATAATGGCTTTTCAGTCCCTGAAGGTTTGCCAATTTTTTCAACATTGGTCCAGCGGCAGCGTGTCTAACGCAGCAATTTGTCAGCGGACTTACTTCTTACATATGTTTTTGGAAATGTAAACAGTTGTTTCTTGTTATGTAACAAAGACGTTCGGTTTTACAATACGAGCAATTCTTTTAACATGGTGTGACCCGTAATTAGATCTTAAGCAAAGCAGTAGCCAGCATACCCATATGAGTTGTGCACCCCTGCTCTATTTTATAGTTGCAAGTACAAAAACATTTCTCTGACACAGTTCGCGTTCCGAACGTGATCGCGTCAACCAAAAACAAGGAAGCGACGAGACAGACAACCTGTGATGTGATCATATTCACATGCAATCCTCAACACTGTTTACGGAAAGGAATCCTTTCATAGCAAGAGTTAGACAGTGATCTCATCAGAGTGTACAATTCGTCTAAGGAGTATGTATCACAGGCTCTTATTCAAATAAAATAAAATTCATTCTCGATGAGACACAACGACAACTTCAGTAACACTGACAGTTCATTGAACTGTGGCTTACTAAAGTCATTTAAGTATACTGCCATGAAAATAAACTGCAGCTGCATTGGGGGCAACAAACGATTTTTTAGATTATGAATAAGGTTTGTATTAATGTGGAAATACTTAATTTGTTTGGGTAAATAATTTCTCAAATTTTCTGAAGCAAAGATTGTCGATTGCGAGCAGGACTTTTTATGAAGCAGCTGCACACGATTTTTAACATGGCGGACTCCCAAATTTTAAGTAAAGAAAAAATGGCGGAACTAACTTTTGTCAATAGTCAGGATACCAAACTGCAATGGTTGTGTGAACGTTATAAGAATGTGAAGGTTACAATCCTCAGATGCTAGTGAAAACAGGGCCGGATTTAGCTGATGCGGGGCCCCTAGGCCAGGGGTGTGTAACAGGCGGCCCGCGGGCCACAACCCGGCCCGCCAAGCCATTTAGTGTGGCCCTTGCCAACACTCTGATTTTTCCCACTCTTTCCCATTTTTCCCACACACTCTGATTCATTGTGTACATGAAAAAAGTAAATTTTTCTTGTGGCCCAGCTAGATGTCTGAAGTTGGTTATACGGCCCACCGACAAAAAATGTTGCACACCCCTGTCCTAGGCTAATCCGCTTGTGAGGCCCCGTCTCCCACTGTTACGAGGGAAAAAGGAAAAGCGCAAAATAAAAATGACGATATTGACGCTCTAAAAGTGCAGTCAATAAAAAATTATAAATCCTTACTAGAGTGCCCCATGACCACTGCCCTTGTTGCTACTTTAGAAGCAACGTTCAATGACAAGGAATTGTTGAAATCGTACTTGGCTGGCGGCGGCGGGAACAGGATTATTGATTTGGACAGGCGAAACAACCAGAAACATCACGGTTAAATTTTTGACAAAACACATGGCCAGCGTAAGTTCCACACCTCTTTTTTCTTATCTGTGCTAAGCAGTAGCACGCATCTAAAATATACAATTTCCTGAAAACCAAACGCAGTACACATATGTGTGGCGGCCACGAGGACAACGGCTGTTAACAACTCGCACACACGAGCAAAACACGTCAAGTAAAAACGACCCAAATTGTTGCGACTGCTGCGGGATCACGATTCGCGTGTATATTATTTTGCTAAGAATCAAAGGCAAAGAAAGCGTCGCGCGAAAGGATGTGAGGTGTAAACTTCCCTTTAGGTGCCAGTATTAAAATACGTGTTAAGAAATAAAAAGCTACAATCATCGAATCAAGTAAGGCTGAACAGAGCACAGTAAACAGCTAAAAAGTAACAATTTTATCTAGGAATTTATTAAAATTTATTTTGCCTAAGTTTGTCACTTTTAATGCACCGAGTTGCCTAGTGTGGACAACCTGTCCTGGAACATTTCGATCCCTTATATAAGTTTTAATTCATTTGAATCTTGAAAAAGACCTTCCTCCTGAGGAATTAGTGACCATCAAGCTAACAAATTAGGCTCCGCATGTTTGGTTAAGCCAAGAACCACTAATGTAAGGCATCAGACCCAAACGCTTTTCTGTCATTTTCTTGCTGTTTGCTTACTCTTTGTCTCCTTGCTGGGTAGAGATCTGTGGTTGCCATTTGGCAAAGTGACTTTTGCTTGTTATTTAAGCCCATCAAAATCTCAGATTTGCATAACATGGGAGCAATACAGACCTGCAGAAGTACTCAATAGCAATCTGATTTCTGAATGACTCTAGTCGATACGCTAACAAAACTACTGTATTGCTTAGCCTATTGGCAAATCCGGCCCTGAGTGAAATGACTATGTTCACGTAGTAGTTCCGCGTGAGGAATGATTTCCACGAACTTTAGTGATAACTTGATAAGTGTAAAAATTTAATCGTTCTTTCGCTCGATCTATTCTTTAATGGAGACGAATTGCATTTGCACTGTTTAATTCGTGTGCTTAAAATGTTGTACATTCATGGGTAGCCTACAGATGCTCGTAATTGTGCGCTGAACCGCGTACTGGAGGTTCAGAAATTCGTGAAGTGCTGTAGCAAGGGTTTCATTATTTTATTGCTTGTGTTCCTTTCTCATCTGCGTGGTTTAGTTTCGTTTCGTTTGTCTTCGTAACTTGTGCATTGCGCAGTATCCCGCGATGTTGTCAAACTACAATAGGTGTTACTGGGAGAGTATGCAGCCACTGCTGGCGCTGGTCTCGGTTTCACTTCACCGCAAATGAAGGAATAGTTTTACTCATTTTTGTTTACCAGAGTGACAGATTCCCGCTGATACGTAAAACAAATATTTTGTTAAGTCAAAAAGACACCCATAGTTGTCGGTAAAACCCAAATAATCTAGTAATTTTTTGATTTTTGATCGAGTTTGCTGATTAGTTAATCACGTACAACCATTATTGTTTACAGAGCAACTCGCTGAAATCAAGCAAGTTCTTGGCGAATATCGAGGTGAGTTGTCAAACAAAGTCATGTGCTTGTGAAAAGTCTCAGTGGCTGAATTTTAAAGTTTCATGTTATAAATTTACAAGCATCATTGAGTGACCATTGTGCATTATCCCCTGACGCATTTCTGTCCAACAGCAACAATTTTTTCCTCACTGTTGAATACGAATAATTAAACCAATGAGTAGCCGTAATACACGAATCGAAATTCTACCACAGTTTATCCTGAAAATGGATGTTAAAGCGTTGTGAAAATCTGAGTCAGTTGGTTGACGGTCAAACGCAATTTTCTGATTTAACTCACCCTGAAAATGAAACAGAAAATCTGTTTCATTATTCGTATTCAACAGTGAGGAAAAAGTAATTTTTTTGTATGAGGAAACTTCGGAAATTTGGTTAATTGGAAATAAATGTAATCTTGCAAATGATTTTTTCACTATGCAGATAGTTGAATTACACTGTAAATTTCATCGTATTTTGCATGGTTGCCGAATAAATTATTTAATCAGTATTTCACGTTTGTAACACAAGAAATCGCACGTTTTTGTGCTGTATGAAGTAAACAAACATAGTTTCCAAACTTTTTTGCTCCGGAATGATTGTGATAATCTCTATTGATATACTCTGCCTTTAAAGCAATACTTTACATATTTGAAAGAAAGTTTCATTTCATTCACTTTGTACACCCTTTGGAGAGTCATGAGTGGCTTGAACGCTCCCATCCCTACTTACTCTGCACCGTAGGCCACACGGCCACCTTTGTAATGAATGCTGCATTATGGTTGCAAGGCAATTATAACCACGCGCCTGAAATTTTCGCTTGCGTCGACCCATCAACGATGGGTGCAAGGTTGGGAAGGGAACAAGTACTGTTCCGGGGACGATTGAACCAATCTACCATGTTCGATGGCACGGATTCTATCCAAGTAGGCCACTAACTTTGATGGAAACTGATGTTACAGGCATCAGTACTTTAGCACCTTCTGGTGAAATCTATTAACGTTCACAAAATGGTTTCACGTTGGACATTATATCTACATCAAAATAAAATGATAAACTGCAACACCTCTTCACAACCATTGGCTAACTTGGCTTGTTCAGAATGGAAGAATTGATCAAAGCAGCAGCATTACATATAACTTTGGCGCAAACAACGGGGCGCTATATTTACACCTAGCCAAATAACGGCACATGGTAAGTAAGGGGTGGATATTAAGGGAGGCGAACGAAGCGGTCGCCTCGACCCCAATTTCAGGGATGCCGTCGGGTTCTCTTTTGAGTGTTTTGCGCGTAGCTTTTGCATTTTTTTGTCAAAAATCTAGTGAAACACTTTGGAGGTACATCTAATAAAGTCTGAATCAAATCACCTGTTTTCCAAAATCAAGCAAAAATTACGTGCAAATGAGCTGCTCAACTTCTCTTGAGTTTATTTTCATATTTTGTGACGTCAACATTTTTTATTTGTTTATTATTTTATAAATTGTTAAATATTTGTAACACCCGTCATTAAATCTTTGATTTTTACAAAACGTGTTGCAAAACTGCGTTACAGTGCCCAAAAACTGTAGAGTGCCCTCTGGCGCAGCACACAAAACCTGATTCAAAAGAACTTGTTTTGTAAAAAATTTAACTCCACCTCTTTCATGCAACATCCCCAAATTACCAAAATAAAGCCAACTCTCGTTTTCTCAACCCTGTACAGTAGTCACAAAACATAAATGTAGCAAGACACAGTTGACTGTGAATATAACTGTGACTTGTGAAATTCATGTTTTACTTGTAAGCTCTCATGGCAGTGAGAACCAGTCCTGTGTGCTAATTCGTCAGCGTGCTGGTGTGCACCACAAACATATGTCATGTATTCAGAAAGTGTTGCTGACTGGGGAAGACAAGATCGCATGGTAATATTTATTCATTTACGAATGCATTACAGTGGAGTCAACTAAAGCCGCAGGTTATTGCTATGTTAGCCAGGACGGATATAGAAAATTGCAAAATAATAAATTAGGAACCGTTAGAATGGACTCCCATCCGAGATTGAAACAGACGTATATATCACAAGCAAAAAAGCAAAAAGATGAAAAATACACTCAAAGAAATGTAAGATGATGATGTTTGTGATTTGTTGTCCTTTCAAAAAGGGCAAGCTGTTTGCGCAGTCTGACAAAAGATTCAATATGAAGAATTGCCGATAAACGCAAACTTGTTTCAGTTCTGCAAATATGATTCCGTGTCATTATGGACGTACTGCGTGGAAAGCAATGCAATTCAATATTGAAACACCGATTTTCAACTACACAGACAACTGCTAAACTGGGTGTTTGGAAACTGATATTTGCAATTTAAATAGACTGATAATGTGTTTGGTTTCCATTCAACCGTGACTGTAATAAAGGCTGTTTTAATGGGTTTTTATTTTGATGTGAATACGATGACCATCGTGTGTGCCTGACAGTCAACACAGATGGAAAGAATCAATTTGAAACAAAGTAAATGTATTTAAATTTCTGTCAATCTTGTTGTGGGCTTCCATTAGACAACTAAAGATTAATTGAAGTAATAAACTTGACTACTGTTACACAAGGATATTCTCAACAAATACGAGATGAAGAACTTTTCAGTTGTTTTTGCTGATGAGGTGCTCAACTTAGTTTTTGTTTACATAGCCGGTGCTTCAACTTATCTTTGTTTGTGTGTCGCAGTGACAGTGATAGCAACATAAAGACATATTCATTTCGAAATAGGAATTCCAATGGGATCCATAAAACAATGTCTCCCACATTTTCGCATTTTATACCAAACTCTAATATTTACAGGAAAGATATTTTGAACCGGTTTTACAAAACTGCAAAAAGTCCAAGAGTTAAATGACTACATTTGCGTAAACCAGTGGTTCCCCAAACTTGTTCGAACAGTTACCCAAATCAAGGTAGCGATTATGTCTTATTACCCAGCAATAAAAATGTTCACATTTCTTGTCGAAAATTTTTTTTGCAGTGATCGCTCATAAAACAAAAACAACAATGTGGTTTGGCTCTGTGTTACCCCTCGATGAATCGCATATTACCCCCTGGGGGTAATTTACCCCCAGTTTGGGAACCATTGGCGTAAACGATACAAGTGCATATACTAACAAGGTTGGCGTAACCTATTCGTCCGGTACGGCCATGACCGTGCCGGTTTTCGGACTCAACAATACGTTTTAGTTTTGAAAAACGTGCACGTAAAAAGCTGATAGAAATCGCAAAGCCTGAAATGACTGGTCTTTAGTGTACTCCGCCAATTCATCGACCTTGCGTCGATACTGGATACTGGATAGGAGAGCGTAGACGTGAGATCCCCATGCGGTCTGTACTGTAATGTGCATTATGAATGTCACTGTGAACCACATGTTATGCAGGCGCAATCACTTCCAGGCAGCGCTGTGTCTACAAATGTCGCATGCTAGCTGTTTGATCTATATTCTTGACAAAAATGCGTACTTTATTCTAAATGAAGTCTATCAAACAAAATAATTTCCACGAAGACAGTTTGGAAAAAATGTTATCGTGAACAGATCATTTCAAACAACTTGGTCTGACCGCTTCAAATGGCTTAATTGTGATACGAGAAATGGTTTTGCATTCTGTTTTGTATGTTGCAAAGCTGTCAGAGATGGGGAGGTTAGCATTTCGCCAAATGCAGAAGAACGTTTTCTATTTAATCAACCTGGTAATCGTGTATATAGGAATTTTCAGTTGATCCCGAAGTCATGCAACTGCGCTGCATATCATGATCAGGTAAAAACGGTGCTAGAAATCTACATAGACGAGACGAAGTCATGAAGCTTGAACTCGAAGTAGGCTACAGCTTCCACTTCTGAAATAATTCTGCAAAGATGTTTGCAACGAGATGGCTACTAATTTCTTCATTCACGAGGCCACAAAATTTTTTCCGAAGCTGCCAGTCTTTGAGAGTATTGCATTTTCCGGGGTCTGCAAAGTTTTGGGTCTACTTTTGGTTTTACTTGCTGGGAATGCCACATCATAGAGGTCTTTTTACCACTGAAGCGGTTAAGAACTCTTATTTGCATACAACCAGGGCTTACGAGAGGGAGATACAAGAGATATATCCTTCCTGGTCCCTGTAGTTGCTGGAAACCAGGAGGATGAAAGTGTTAAGCACGCTAAATTTTTCTGCAATCAAGCCCACAATTACTAGCGTAAGCCAGTTGCTATGTATAACAGTTAATCTGTTTTTATATTTTAGCATGCTAGCTGTTTTATCTTTATTCTGATTTGTAAACCAATACAAACAAGGTTTACAAGTGTCGAAGTGGGCTCCTGAAACTAGGGTTCCCGGTATTGGTCTTTTTACCCCCTGGTAAAGTTTCTTTCAGAGGCTCTGCGTACAAACATAACTTAAGAACGATTAAAAAATTTGATGGCTTTACATGTTCATAAAGAACAAGTTTAGAGACATAATTAAGACAAAGTTGGTGAAAATTATATTTCTGGTTGAGAAGACACACTGAGAAAGATTGGTATATTTCTTGTGAACAGTTTGAGAATTTTTTCGGCTCGTAACATTACTTAAACTGACTGGAAAACACGTTTTTATCTTTATGTCTTTTGACTCAAGTGCCGAAGAGTTAGAGCAACAATTTTGTAGTGTGCATTGCAGGCAATGGGTTTCATTTTCAGAATTCCAGATGTAAAATAGTCGAGTGCAAAGCTCCTTCCAATTTTTTCGAACTGCGAGGAAAGGAATAGCCTAGCAGTAAATCTTTAGTTCATGTTTTCAGTTCAGGTTGGATTTTGGGTTTATATCCCCAACAGCTGTGGCAGAAAGCAGTGGTGTAACTACAGATTTGAGCCAGATCGAAAACTTAGCTGTAATGGGCCCACTGGTCACTGTAGGGGCCCACCAGCCAATACTCGTAAAAAACTTGAAAAATGATGGTGAATCCGGATGTGGATGGCTATACCAAAACCATAAATCACCGCAAAATACTCCGAAAAGCGATAAAATCAAGAACCTACTGAAAACCAAAAGAACACTAAAACCGAAATATAAGCTCAGTGGCGGCCGGTTTTTCACAATTAGCTTGCCAGGGTGGGTGGTGATTCGCGCCTCTTCTCCCCGTCAATTATGCCACTGGCAAAAATTGCTTGTACGGGCATCCCTTACTATGAATGGCTAGAAAATAACATCATTTTTAGAGAGTAAAGAGTCGCAAAAGTGCCGCTTGCTTTCGGGAGAAACAGTTCCCAGGATCCATGCCATGCCACTGAAAGAGAGCTAGCACCGGCTCTGTACTTCATTTCATTGGGATTAGGGCATCGTTTTCCATTCCTTGTTGCACTTTGCACATGGCCTACCTAATCACCTCTGAAATCCTGATAGATAAATCGTATCAATTAAAGCAAACTCTGCTTCAACTAAGAAGCTTGAAACGTCAATTCCTTGGACAGAACAATCTTTCAAAGACTTAGCACCCACGAAAAAGAAGAATGAAATAAAGAAAAGACGATTAAAGTTTTGAGAAGGAAACTACTAGAAGATTGCAAAAATTTGAAAATATGGACCCAGACCTAGGGGTTTCAATGCACCCTCAAAAATCATATTGCCTCCTTGTGCTGCATGCGATCTGCGTTCAGAACCATTAGATTTGGGTGAAAAGCAAAATAATCGGATAGTCTTACTTTGTTTAAATGTTCGAAGGTTTGTTTCCTGACTATATGTGTATCAGGTGTGTGTTTTTGCCCGTGGCTTTGATTGCTTGTGCAATTCCGATCGGCCATTCCTGTCATTCATTTCTCGGGCTTCTCGCATCAGCAGGATGTTCTGAATCTGTGTTTTTGTCGAATGTTCGGTGCTGTGCGTCTACATTGTACTTTTCTGTTCAGGTTCATGTCGATATCGTCGCAAAGTAAAGCCTAGGTAAACAGGTCTTGTGCTCATACTGTTTCAAACTCATGGTCAACACTTTTCATGTCGTACTTTGAGACATACCTACATTAAAAATTGATTTCCTGGCTGGCAATGGAAGAATATTTTGCGTTACTAGCTTTGTCATGAGAGTAGTTTTCAAAAGTAATATTAAGTCTGATCAAATGTTTAAGACTAATATACCAGTAGCAGTAATTATGGATCTTGAAAATGGCAGATACTCAGTGGGGAACTGGAGGATACAGAGCGTCGAATAAATACATCTACAAGCTCACAAACAGCTCACAAACTTTTCAAGAATCGCGCGAGGCTTGCAGAAGTATGACTGGTCAATTGGCTTATGTAGGAGTGAGGAATTCCACAGTGCACAGGTGAATCCGCTTGAATGAAAAAGTGTGTGAAAATTGCTTCCCTGTTTGAGAAAACTTATCATCAAATTTTCAGAGAAATACTTCAGCATTTCAACACTGGATGGAGCGCAGTGTGGATTGACCTTTCTGACCTAGAAACAGAAGGATTATTCCGATGGGGAGATGGTGTTTTTGTTTCAGATGGATGGACTAATTGGAAAAATAATGAACCGAACAATGCCGGTGGAAACGAAGACTGCGTCCACTTGTGGCAACCATATGGTGGCCTATGGAACGACGAGGGATGCAGAAAACAATATCCAGCTTTGTGCGAAAGACGTATCTGGTGAAATAAATCCCAATCCGAAAAATCGTGATCTGCTTCAAAATGCGCTGATAAATACGTGCCGCACACCCGGATTTTTTGTTTTTTTCTCAAGACATAAAAACGAGTTTCCAAAATTTCGTGAAAAACAAATGATTTGAACAGCAAATCGCAATAATAAAAAGGATAAATGCTGTACAACAAAATGCTACGTTACTTACGGGAATTCGAATCAAACTTTAACCGAAAACTGTAAGCAAAGGTCCAATTGTAATAGTAACGAGCCTTAATTTTGGTCGCTATTGAAGTGAGATTGAAATGATATCGCTGATACGTATGATAGACTTTGCGCGAAGCTGACTGCAAATGACTCGCAGTAAACTTGAAGTCGCATGCTTGATAACTGGAACTCAACTTCCAGATTCATGAAACGCCCCCATCTGTCTTGAATCAAGTTTGATAGATACTTCATCAGGCAATGGCAAAGCTAACTCTCATAAACGGCCAAAGCTTTGTGTTTAAGGCCACAGGTGTTTTTCATTTATTTTTATAATAAAAATGTTTTTTTAAACTCAATTCGACGACGCCATGGCAAATACCTGGTCTAAATATACTAGAGACCAAACATTCGACTGATCTTACCGTTCCCAACTACTCACAATAAACGTGTTATGCAAACGAATCAGTGTGAGCTTCAGCCAGTCTGGCGCATTCAGGAAATAAACTGCAGATTAGAAGTTCGGTTGATTATATAACAAGGATCATTCCGCGCAGGGCTGCAGCCAGCTGAAGTTTTAGAGAGTGAAAACAATTGTAACTCATTGTTGTAGCCAATTACCTAAAAAAATTATTGGCATTGTCACAATGTTGCTGAAAATTTCCGGGAATGCAATTGCCCGGTTGATCACCCTCTGGTTGCGAGCCTGATTATGCCTCGTTCACTATCTCCATTCTTTGGGTTTGGAATGTTACACTAGGTACTTTCAATTGGCAGGAAGGGAAGCGAGCTTGTGAGAGCACATAGAGACATTTTGAGTGTTTAAATTCCAGAACGTGGTAGCCAGAGCTGGGCAGTAGCGAGCTACTAAAATAGCGAGCTACTGTAGCGAGCTAATTTTCCAGGAGCGATAGCGGTAGCGGCTCTCTTTTTTGAAAAAAATAACGCATGCGGTAACGAGCTATCACCATTTTACCGCTACCACTATTCGCTACTTTGGCGTGAGTGGTGGCCAAAGGAAAAAAGTTCGGAAGAGCTCCTCCGTCAACACACGTTGATAGTAACTGCTCTTCTCGCTGTTTCGTGCTGATTTTAGATGTATTGTATTGTTTATTGTTTACTGCAAAAAGCGGGTGCGATGCAATAAAAAACAAACGCCATTTGTAAACACTTGAAAGCATTCCCAAGCTTGCAGTTGGGAGACCGAAAAAACCCTCAGGTTANNTA
>JGI24158J21664_10009104_pt1 | contig 13246 bp, 11 predicted proteins | sample Ectturendosymbi3_FD_21664 | JGI IMG/M metagenome (IMG submission 21664) | reverse complement strand
ACAAAACTATCTTTAAATTCATGTGGTGATTACCTTACGCGTACAATCTCGAGTTTGCTACCGACTGTCCAACATGCACAGAGTCGAGTGAGCACAATTTTCCAGCATGTACAGTAATTAACCTGCAGAACTCCTTGTCACAGGATGCGGTGATGGCATCTAGCCTAGATGCCTTTAAAAGGGAGATTGGACAAATTTTTGAGAATCACTGCAGTAGATTGTTGATTGAGAGAATATCTATTTTTCAGTGTTAGCTATTATTGCATAAGAATAGCTTTAAACTGGGTGCTTCATTTTTTTAAAATTATATGTTTTTTTGTAGACTCCAAGTTTTAAACACCAAAAAATGAACTTAGCAAAAAAAGATACTTGAAGATCATACCAAGAGGCTTGGACAGACTTATTTGGAGTGGTTGTACACAAAATGGGAAAGCATTAGGTCTATTGTATGTGCTGAAAATGTTGGAGCTTTGTTATTGTGCATTTGTTTTAAGACAGAGAAGATGTTCATTAATACGTTGTTTTTTCTAACCCAAACCTCAGTTGGCCCATTTGGGTTAAATTGCCGTGTTGGCACTTAGTAATACATTAGTGAGTTTAGGGTTGCCGTTTGGGTACTTGGTCTGCGCAAGGTTCGCCATCACTGGCCTATGCTTTTTTGGCAGAAACAAACTACATTTATTTGTGCGTGTTATAGTTTTTGGTAAGGTAGTGTCTATTTTATCTCCAAGATATTGGCAGCAACAAATTGGCTGGAGCTATTGTGCCACCAGTCGAACATTTGGGCTCGTGGCATGAAAAGGTCGTTTTTTCATGTGATCAGTGTGCTGCTCGTAGCGTAGTGGTTATGCTTCATGTCTGGTATGCCATTGTCTTTTGGTTTGACTCTTACCATGACGACTTACCTTTTGTTTTTTTTTCTTTTTTCAAAACTTTCCAGTGTACGCATAGGTGTTAGGTTTAGGGTTAGGTTATCGTTAGGGTTAAGATTAGCGTTGGGGTTATGGTTTAGGGCAGTGGTTCTCAAACTGGGAGAAAATTACCCCTCGGGGATAATATGCGATTCTTCGAGGGGTAACACAGAACCAAACCACATTGTTGTTCTGCATTATGAGCAATCACTGCAAAAGAAATTTTCAACATGAAATGCGAAAATATTTCATTGGTGGGTAATAAGACATAATCACTGGCTTGATTTGGGTAACGGTTCGAACAAGTTTGGGAACCACTAGGTTAGGGTTAAGGTTAGGGTTAGCGTTAAGTTAGGTTTAGAGTTTATCTTGTATGTTTACTTCATTTCTGCCAAGCCTGTTGCCGTTGCTGTCTTGGCGGCAAAATAGACACTGCCTTTTGGTAATTATGCTGCAATGTTCCTATTTATTTTGTTTTGCATCTATGTTATTATATTTGATGGTGCATACTTTGATTCAAAATTTGAACTTTACTGTATGGTTTGATTTAGACCAGTGGTTCTTTGCTAGGGAGCATCAATAAATTTTCAGGGGGTGCAAGGCTTTACGCGCTGCACATCGTATAAAGTTTTATCAATAAATACATTGGCTTTTAAAACTTATTTAAAGTCTTGGGGGCTAGAAACAAAAGACAATCACTTAAGGGAGGTGAGGTAGAAAAAATGTTAAGAACCACTGGTTTAAACTATATTTTAGTGTGTTGTTGCTTTAATAAACTGCTTTATATTCACTGATGCTTTTAATATAATAGTTATTTGTAAGTAGGATAACCATAACTTTGGGTTATCTAATTTGGAACTTGTGCAATTTACTTTAATGAAACTTGGAAATAAGTGTTGTGTGGCGCTGAAACTTTATCTGTGATTAAAACAAGGTGTACAAACTTTTTGATGGCTTGTCACACAGTTATTTCCTACTACAACTCTTGACTTATTTCTGGTTTATTGCAGCAAATCTGATTGTTGTGGGAATAGCAAATCACTGATTAGGTATGACCTCTAAAGCCTTGATTGTTTTTGTTATAAAATCTATACATACAGTCACCTTGTATGTGTCCATGCATATGTAATGGTTTGTATGTATTCTTTGTAAAATAATGTTATTGAAAGAAGTTATTTTGTTTCTAACAAGGTTAGGCTAACTTTCTAAATAGCTCAGTCCAAGCATACTTCATAGCACAGTGGTTCTCAAACTTTTTTAAAAAAATTATGCAACAGTCCCCTAGCAATTTTTTAAATGGCTCATGGTCCCTTTAAAAATCAACACAAATAAACATGAAACAACACGTTGGTTTTTTATTGTATCAATGTGACAGGTGCACTTGCTTCTGTGTTATCAGTTCGGCTATGTTTAGTTCCGTTTTGGACAACGCAACCCTCATATCGTGAATCACATCCAACCGATTTTGAGCTGTTGGCTTGATGGAAAGTAGTGCCGAAAATGCAGATTCACACTCATATGTTGTTGGGAATGGAATTAGTACTTTCAAGGCCATCTTGTTGATTTTTTTGGAAGGTGCTTCGCGGTCCCCAGAAAATTGTCTCGCAGACTCCAAAAGGACCGCGGACCCCAGTTTAAGAACCATTGGCATAGCATGTCAAATATTTGTTGTGCAGTATATTAGAAAGCAACAATTGAATGTGGTTGGAGTGTTAATGAGGTATACAGTAGTATCAGTATTTTGTGTATAGCCTAACTATTTTTTAATGTTTTCTAAGACCACAGCACTGCTATATGCTGGTATGAAACGTTTCTCAATACTTTTCCATGCTTGAGTTCAAACATCACTGAAGCTTGAACTGATATCAAGGATGATGCTATTGTTCGCTGGTGTTCACTGCTATAAGAAATGTCATTAAGTAATTCTTCGGACCAATGGGCACCTAGTGATACAGATGTTGCTTTAGCTTCTGTTAAGGAACAGGTATGTTTCATCTTTGCTTATTGTTCTTTCATTGGTATTTGTCTTGTGGCAGCCCTATGTAAAAAATTTGAAACCTTTTTATATATGTTTGAGCTGAGGAGTTTATGTATAACGTCTTGGCTGAACTTGCTGATTTATTTTCATTAATATATGTTTACTAAAGTCATGAGGTTCATCTTATGTTTGTCTGATGATTTGCTGTTGCAAAAACTTACAGGTTGCACTTTTTCATATGATATGGATTGAAATGAGTGTACCATGCCTTATTCTTTAGCAAGGTCTCTAAACTACGGCGCTCAGGCCAAATCCAGCCCACAAAGCCATTCCATCTGGCCTTTAGAGCCATTTCATATGGCTGCAAAGACCATTATTCGATAATGAAAAAATAATACATTTACGAGACATGCTGATTTGGTAGAATAAAACATATCCCAGTTTTTTAAGGTGTTTTAGAGACTTGATTTGGGTCCCTAGAATTGAAAATCAGGTCCCTAGAATCAGATAATTATCAAGGGAAATATCTGAACAGACACTGCAATCAATGTTATGAATGGTAATAACGGATGCGTTGAAACTTAGTTGGAAATTTTTCAGATCCCTACAGGTCCATACCAGGTACCTAACATTTTCCTTAAAAATAACTGTGATATCCTGAAACAATCATGTTATGTAAGATCTCCAGTCCTCGAACTGTTGTGTAGTAGCTTATGTTGCCTTCTGACAAGAAAGTTTATGACCCCTGGTTTACAGCAACAAGTGTAGGAGATTTTTTTGTTTTTAAAGCTTGTTCTGAAACGTGCTAATTATGCAGCTCAAAAATTGTCATCAATTCAGGTTAGTTCTACTTGAATAAGAGCTGATGATTCTTACCCAGTAGGAAAAATATATTATTCAGATGAAGTTCAGTGTCTGATTCTTGTAGGACTGGGTTCTAGTAACAAAAATGTATTGTTTAAATAGTAATTTAAAACAGATTACTTCAGTAATTCATTCAAATAAGAAATTGACATTTAGACTTAAACATTCAAGCACATAAATCATTGCAATTTTTAAATCACATAATGGCTAGTTCAAACAAAATTCGCACCTGTTGGCCATGATTCAATTTAAAGCAATGAGCTTCTCCAAATCGTACTCAGGATGACAATTAACAATTGTGATTCACAAAGCGCTCTGCACAGGCAAGAAATTTCTTCGTCTTAATGGATTATTTTATGTGTGATGATGCATGTCTTGTATAATATTGTGTTCACAACAACAGATGTGGTTGCTAAAATCATAACTTTTCTGAAAACAAATTATTTGAAATATCAAGTAATGCAAAGTTTGCTTTATCAAGTGATAAGTAAAGCTTTTCAAGTGAGCAATTAAGGAATGACCTACTTGAACCCAGCCCTAGATTCTTGACGTTGAAAAGTCTTTTTAAATGACAGCAATCCAGGTTGCTGTAGGTTTACTGTATAGACAAAAAGTTTACCACTTTGGAGATTATTATATCTCAGTGGTACTATATCTGCATTTCAGTTGATAGTTGACTAGTGATTGGCACCTGTCAGTTCTCATTAGCACTTTTTCAGTGTCATGCTTATTTAAAGGGAAACATTTTAGACTTCAACTTGCGGCTATCAATGAAACTGTAATAGTAGATATTTCACCAAGAAAGAAAAACAAGACAAAAAGTAGTCATAACCAAAATTAAAAAGTTGAAAAGTGAATTTAAGTTTATGATTCACTCAAAACCTTGGACAAAGAAGTTTCCTAATGATTCTAAGCAGCTAAATATTTTGTGGAAGCTTTTCATTTTCTCATTTTTTTAATCATCCACTTTTATAAAAAATTGTGTTTGACTTGTGTCACTGAAGTCATAGGAAGCAAAATGTATCCTGTAAGTGTTAAATCCATATACGGATGCTTTTTTTAACATTATTTAGAAAAATAGACATGTAAATATTTTGTTAAATTTCAAGTTGATTTAACTTGTGTTTATCATTTAGGATGAGATGTGATATTTAGTGTCGATTTCTTTACACTTGTAGCAGATGCCCATTATCATGAAAAATTAATCAAATATGCAACTTGTTTCTGATTTAATCAAAGTTCACCAAAACAACACCTACAAAGCAAATCTAGGAAATGCACCTTGCAATGGTTACAAGCATTTTTGCATTGGCCCCATGCAGAACCTGCTTCTGTGTCTATAGTGATTAATAGGTAGCTCAGAACAAGATTGCCTTGTCTTTGGTTGCCTGTGCTGTTGCTGTCAGTGCAAATGAAAGCTTTGTGTGTTGCTGTCATTGGCCTGCCACTAGTGCAGCATTCACTGCAAACGTTTTCAGAACTGAATGTTGTCACTAAGTTTGATATAAAGTATACTGGTGTACCTATTTCTGGTATGTTCCAGTAGTTTCTATTTATGTGTACAGCTATCCTACTAACAGCCATTGCTCTATTGCTTCATTTTATTAAATTGTTTTCTGACTTACATTAGTTAAATGTTTTTACATCACCTCAATTGGCTGCCAATTGTTTAGATTCTATCAAATGCTACATTACATCGTTTACGTGTCACCTAGTTGCTTGGATTATCTTAGGGAACTCATGCTTTGTGGAATATTTGCAGGAAATCCAGTTTGAACGTTTGACTCGTGAGCTTGATGAAGTACATTTGACTGTGGCTGACCAGTTACACCAATGCCGAGTTCAACTATCTGAAAAAATGGTATCGGTTTCTAGGTGGGTGCTTTGTGCACTGTGCAGATCTTCATTTGTAGACATTGAATTGCTCCATCCTTTGTGTTATTAAGGTTGACATTAATATTTCGCTTAAGAATTCATAGATTGCATGTTACATACAGATACTTGGTGTGTGTAACCAATAACCATTTTGTGTTTTAGATTCTTTTCTTTGACAAGGGCATGGTATATTTAACAGAAACTTATGGACATTGCTTAATTTCAAGTCTTTATTAGAGGTTACTAGCTACTGCATTTTCATGTTTTTGTTACCTATAAAACCCTAAAAGACTTTAACCCTGCTAGAAAGGAAGTGCACAGTGGTTTTGCTCCCAATTTTTGCAACTTACTGAAATGCGCTGTTTTTAAGCTGGAAGTTGTGCTTCATAGTTTTGTTATTATTTATCAATTGCCTGTGATGTATATTGCAGTGAAGATCAGGTGGAAGTAAGTGATACTGAAAGCAGGAGAGATTCTCAATTTAACAGGAAGACAAACAGTGGTCTGATGATGTATTCATCTCACCAACTTAACTACAGTAAGTCAATTTTACTGTTGCTCAGTGATGGTTCTCTGAATTTGCTTGACATTGGTTGCAATGGTAAAGGTACACAAGGTTAAGTAGCCAACAGAAGTGGTTATGTCAAAAAGTTTCCAAAACCAGTTGAATGATGTGCCATGTAGCATTTCTCAATGTCTGGTAGCAACCATTGCATGTAATGTCAGTCACATGTTTACTTTGTATAAAAGCTCTGACAGAATGACCCCTGAAATTAGAGCTCGACCGATAAATTTTTTTAGGCTGATACCGATGTTTTTCAATTTTCAGTGCCGATATCCGATATTTTTGTATTACTCAAGCAGTATTTATTTTACCTCATGAGGCAAAATAACCACTCCTGGAGCTATTTTGCCTTCAGCCAAACATTTTCAAACTACAGCTGAAAGACATTACAGGGCATATTTTTCTTCAGGCCACATAAACAAAGAAAATAATTTCACAAGTTACAATTATTTTATGAGGCAAGATATACACTCCTGGAACTATTTTGCCACCAGTTAGACATGATTGGCTGAACTGGTCACATGACAAGTTTGGACAGCTTGACTGTCTCAGTTGACTATGACATCTGTAAATGGGTCAATCTGATAGACAAGTGATGTTATGCTTTCTGTGTTGGCAAGTTGTTAGCAGTTTCTTCCTTGCATTGTGTGAACTGCACCTAGTTTGTTCGCAGATAATCATCTGTTTACTGCACTAAAACCTACAAGCGAATGTTACATCATAGAACGTTTTGTTGGGACAGTTGCACAATGGTCTGTGTGCGTGAAGGCTCTGTGCGCTAGGAACAGGACAGAGCATTTGTGTTAACCAATCAGGGTCACAGACGAAGTAGCAACTTGGGTTTCCGGACGCTCCATGCAGAGCAACAGCGCAACACTTTTATGAGCAAATATTGCCGATATACATCGGTGGAATTTTGCCGATATGATACATCAGCAACATCGTCATATCGGCCAATACATCGGTCAAGCTCTACCTGAAATCACAACTAAGTCCTTGTTTTCCAGGAAATGTAGGGAATACAAAAAAGGTTGATTTCAACAAATAAAACTTCACTTAGAAATTGCAAAGTTATTTAAATGCTACATGCTTTTAGGGCCTCCCAGTCAGGTTATAGGGGCAGCTAGTGTTATCCAGGTTGCTTGCTTCTTTTGAAGCTTCATATGAAAAACAATATATTTTTGTTAATTGTGCCCAAATGTATGTATGACTTGCCCCATAGAATATTGCTTCATTCTGATTGAATTGAATTTTTCAAAGTCATTGCGTATGTTCAACATCGCAATATGCTTCTAATCCTTGCTGTATTTTGATGTGACGATCATACTGACAGTGGTTGGCAATTTGTCATGTGTAGTATTCCTATTTTGTTATTANTTGACAAATATTGGTAGTGGTAGTTTTGTGTGAAGTGCAAGATCTACTGTTTCTGCTAAGCCGTAATGATTACTGGTGCAGAATACTTNGAAACTATGAATTTTTTATCTTAAAAACAGCAGCCTCGCTCAACACCAAAGGTGAAAGTGAAATCACNTTGAATNTTTTGTGTTTTGTTCTTCAACAAAATGTAGTGAAGCACAAACATTGCATTACATAANGCTCAGTCAGTGCAACTACACTGATGTGCATTTTCAACACTTGGGTCAGCTGCTAGTGGCATTATTTCTGGTGGCTGGTTGTCCAGGGATGATGGGCCACCACAGTAATGGCTGACACTGGCATACTGTGATCTTGTTGAAGTGTATACTCAACTGATCCTATTTTTCCTGTGTGTGACTTCTAAAATTGGCAACCATCTGTGTCTTGGGGGTCCAGTGGTATGAGCTTCTTTCATTGAATTTTCTGATGACGAGAATAATTTTTTCTGGAACGGGCAGTGATTGCAACAGTGGAATCCACAGAAAGGTACAGGCTTAGCTTTTTACAGGAGGTTGGCCACTTTCACCACACTGGAATAGCAAGACTAAAGCTGTATGCACACGGCATGCGTCCTGCGCATTTTTTGAGTGCATACGTCTGATTTCCTGACGTCACATCCTTTTCTGATGCGTCTGGTATGGTCTGCATTTGAGTAGAACCTTTTTCTGTATTGATGCATCAGACTCACTGCTCTGACTCACTTCTACTCGAACGCAGACCATACCAGACGCATCAGAAAAGGACATGACGTCATGAAATCAGACGCATGCGCCCAAAAAACACACAGGATGCATGCCGTGTGCATACAGCTTAAGCGTTCTCACAATAGGAGTGATGTCACAGTACTGTGTGTGTTAGGAAGAAATATAGAGTTCAAAGAAAAGCATTCAGCCTGTAGTTGCATAACTACTGAGTTGATTTATTTCATTGTGGTGACATGCCCTACTTTTGATCATTATGCTTTAGTTGACTCCTTGTGTGTGTGTCCCAGCAGTTTTTGCTACAAAGTCATCATCTGTTTTCTGATAGGACAAATAAATAAATTCCTACATAAAAGCTGATTAATGCTGGGTTTAACTGGAAATGGATATTGATGTCAAATTTTGGACAGAATCAGGATTGTACAATGTGCATATCTGCACAACACTGGTGTCATGCTGAACATGAAGTTCATAACTGTATTTTTTATTGTGCCGCATTTCTTCATTAAAAATATTTTTTTCTAGCTGCCATGTGAGAACAACGTAATTTGGCAAGACTTACATCAAATAGTGTGATCTGGATAAATCAATTTTGTGTTAATGATGGCCATCTTGTACAAGGTTCTACCCTGACAATTTTGATTAATAGTCTGTCTTGAAACGGCTGTGTTATCAAGTTTGGGGTATCTTGTAGAAAGTTCTTACTTGTTATGGTATCAAACATTACATAATCCCACAACAAAGCCTTTTTTGTGTTGTGTCAAGGTCTTTCCACAACACTGGCATTGAAAGCAAAAGTGTGTAAGGTTTCTTCTAATAAACCAGATATCACTTAGTGATATATAATTTATGCTTAGACTTTTCGTAATTTGACCTCATAATGAACTATCTTTATTCACTTGTCCCTGCCTTGTGGTGATGGAATTATTTTTCTGCTGTTTGCGATTGTTTTTCTGCTGTGCTTGTAATTTGAACTTTAGTGGCTAATTTCTAAAGTAATTATTCGTGTTATTTATAAATCAGGGTGTTTTCACTCATGATAACTGTGACCTACAGCAAAACACATGCTATCGTCAGTGCATATCCAAGGAAAAATATTAACTGTCTATGGCTGCCGCTTTGTTTTGTTCACAGTACTGTGAGAAATTTTCATTACTAGTGGGAAGCAGTGCTTTCTAGGCGGTCGAGTTTTGTACAATTTTTGCCATAAAAAGCTATGTTTTTAAATTTGTTTTACGAATGTTGCGTTAAATGATTCTTTCCCATCAGCAAATTGTGTCAGTTCCTACAGTTGTTTGAAAATCAAGCAAACATTTGCTGTAAAATGCTAACTTAACAAATAAGTTTTTTTTGCCTTTTTCAGTGGACAATCTTACCTCAAGCCAAATGCCTAAAAACGCTTCGTTTTTTTCAGGTCAGGCAACCAAGTATAGTGATGATAATCCAGTGCAGTGTGATACTTCTGCTCCAAGCCAACCGTACGTCCCCCTTCCGCCTGATCCTGGCAACATTTCGATGAAATCCGCTGTTGCGCATCCTTCAGCTCACTATGTCAGACCGGCTTACATGCCACATTACCCGTTGTACCGACCTGTGTCATTTTCGACGAGTCCACATTTTCGTGCTGATGCAGATTACTCTGCTATTTCGCACACCAGCGTCCATCAGTACGATTTCCAACGCGTTCACCCCCTCTTTCCGGAAAGGCACTACCACAGGCCATCTCAGCTTCAACCTTTACTCCCCGTACGAAGTTACGTCACAGGCTACCAACAGCCGCCATTTCCTGTCCATACCTATCATAATATGGATATGCCATACGCGACCCAAAATTTACACAGCGCAGGATATTGGTCTGAAGCGAACGTTGCAACGGAGCCAAGACTGAGCACCGACGATGAAAATCACATTTATGAAAATATCAATCCGCCACTTGCAGCGTTTCCAACATCCGCCGTGCATCATTCGATGCTGCCTGGAGCGCGGCAAGGTACGATTGCAACGCGACGTTTGAGCGGTTAATTTTCGCTTTTAAGAAGAGATCGTAATTGCGTTCAGATATACAGTGTCCACCGTATCGCGAAAGGTCGCTTCGTCACTACGTGCATGAACCGAACAGAATACGAGACTCATCTCCAATGCGTTTGGATGAACAGAACAAGCTTCACAAGAGAAACGACGAGTTTAACAAGTATGCTTGCAAAAAAAAACTTTTGCTCAACGTTTGGTTTTGCTCAATAACATTAGAAGTGAAATGTCACAGGTTAACACTAGATAGATACAACGACGGACAAATTGTGATTGCTAAGCAAAGATGCTGAAAACTTACGTGCAACTTGAAGAAATGCTACTTGTTTTGACGTTTTTGTTTTCAGCTACTTTGGCTGCTTTTCTTGTCAGTTTTGGACTATGCGATTTGTGCCGTGGCACTTCGTCAATTTCACTACTTCGTCCGAGAGTGTGGCATGTGTCTTCACAAACTGTTGTTGCCAGTCAGAAACTTAGGGGTCACGCATTTTACCAAGATCAAAATCTTACCAAGCCGTTTATCATTGTATGGAATTGTTACTACTTTTGTCGTAACCAAGGTTTTTTAAGGTTTGACCTTGGTGACCGTTAAGACTCTTTGAGAGACCGCAACTATTTAATCTGGATGCCGAGATGTTTATAACGCAAGGTGTCAAGTGTGTTTTAGCGGTGGTTATTCAGAGAGGTTCTACTGTATTTTCAAAAACTGTTGGAAAAATTTTATTCGGTCGCTCGAACGCCATAAAAACACTGGTCGCGACTAGATCTGGTTGTTGGTTGGTACTTTTACCAGCTATTTGTTTTTGTGGCATTGTGTTCTGGTAGCAAGTTATATATGGGGTTACAGTTTGACTTGTTCGCACAGAAACGACAACAACCCTGGCACCAGTGTCGTCATCCAGATGCTGCGACATCCGTCATATCAGGTCTGCCGTGTTGCTGAAAATTGAGCCCAGACAATTTTAAAGCGCTTTGGCGTCGAGAGGCTGAATCGTTGTCCTTCGGAACGTTATTAACCGACCTAATGGGTGCTAGTGCTTGATGCTTGACATTTTTTGACTTTAGTTTATTTTTCCTTTTCCGCCTGCATACTCGGAGTTTTTTTTCATAGTTGGTGACATACCGCGGTCGTCTCGTTTTAAATGAAGCCTTAGTTTTGTTCATGTGCAACCGGGTGTGACATGGTACCCGCTCTCCGCTAAGTTTACATTTAAAGCCTGGGCCAATGCATGTTTTTCGGTGGTATCGGCTGCTTTGGCGAAACATAATTTTGCGTGGGAATACTCGTATTCATCGATATGTTACGCGTGCTCGGAAACGTGGCTGATGCGAAAAGGTGTTGAAGCCGCAGTTCTTGCCTGAACTTCGTTCAACTGAATGTGCTGCGGTTCTTGCTCTTCGTCACTACCTCATTTTCGTTTCATGTAAACTCTCGCGTTGACCGCAATATTTATTGCATCTTTGATCCACTGCTGCCCTGTAATACGCTCGCCGTATCATTTGAATCCGATAAGCCGCGATTTGCGAATCTTCGCATTTCAATTCGCACCTAAACTTTCCTGTGGTATGTTTTGCTGCAATTAACTCACGGGCCGGGTTACAATTATTGCTTCGCACATATGTCAGCCCTTACATTACAGGTGGTGGCCAACGCTGCGGCGTATCTTCAGCATATTACATTCTCTAACGACCATGTAAAGAATGCACTAAGGAAGAAGGGCGTGGTCCCGTTGTTGGTGAACCTGCTACATCATCACGTGATTCAGGTATAACTTTGTAAGTTTGTTTCCTACAAAAAGCATCAGGTTCAGGGAACTTGCCCAAACTGAAAACTATAAAACGATTCTTTGATTCTATGCGTTTGTCTCTTGTTTAACATACCGTGCGTTTCGAACAATGCGATTTTAGCGTCTTCTTAAAATTTGAATTGCTTTCAGTATCAACCCATTTGTTGCGCATGGTCGATTGTTTCCGTTCGATGGATTGCTAGAATCGCTTTGTAGAGGTTCTTGGTTTCACTGTTATTTCAAAACTGAACGGCTTCAGTTTACTCTGACTTTTAATGATATCGCTACTACAAATAATATCAATTGACATCATTGCAGGTTGTGTAACAGTTTCGAGTTTACCGCTGCGCTGTCAGTTCAGCGTTTCACTCCGGACCCTTTTCTTTCAGGTGCAGCGAAACGCTTGCGGCGCGTTACGAAACATGGTCTACGGCCGCTCGAATGCCGATGCTAAGTCCGCTGTTGGAAAGTGCGGTGGAGTTTCTTCTTTGGCTCATGTCCTGCGTAATACAGAGGATCAAGAAATGCGGGACCTCATCACAGGTGCGCGAAACGGTGTGAAAGTGTGTATACCCAGCGCTTGCCCAGACAAAGCCTTACCAGACCGTGCCGTGTCATTGGTTTCGGATTGTCTTTAGTCTCGAGCTCTTGTGTCGTGTAAAGTTGCGAATGCTTTGGGAAGGTTGCTGGAGATGAAATGTTCGTCTGCCTCGGGCTTTTTGGTGTTTAAAAACTTGTATTTTTGCGTTAGCGGCAGTGCTTTATGGAGACCTAATTTACGTTGTCACACTGGGTATTATCCATGGCCAGTCCTAAATTTTGACCTGCAGATATGGCTTTTCAGCCAAAGACTGTTGTCGTTGTTCTGAAAGTGGCGTAGACAAGCTTAAGTGGTATTGATTTTATGTGCAAACTGCCAAAAAATAATTGGAAACAGCTCAAGTCCAGATTAGCATCGTTAAAATATAGACCTACGTAAATTTTGAAACCTCTAAAAAGTGTTTTTTGGCAATATCGCAAGCTGTTTAACCAGGTTAACATGTAATGAACACAGCGGTGAACAGAAAACAGCGAGTTGCTATTCCTGTTGCTCGGTTGAAAATTAGTGATGCACCCTA
>JGI24158J21664_10009103_pt1 | contig 13246 bp, 13 predicted proteins | sample Ectturendosymbi3_FD_21664 | JGI IMG/M metagenome (IMG submission 21664) | reverse complement strand
TTACGTTTCGTTGTGGATCTAGTGAACGGCTTTGTTGATGTGAGCGCTTCGCTGAAACCTAAACAGTTATTCTGCACAGCGATCATTTATCATCACCTGACACTGGCTTTGAGCTTCTTCAAGATTCCGAGACAACTTATTGATTGTCTCCGACTTTTCAAGAAGCAAATCCTCTGATTCTTTCAAAGCCATTTTGAGACGAGCGCGAAGCTGTTCGCATTCCTCGCTCTGAAGCAAAACAAGGTCACATTTAAATTCCCAGGCTTTTGACGCCACAGCAATGCACTGCTAAGTCACAAGGCAACCTCAATAGCATTACTTTATTGCGAAAACAATTGGACATTCAGAACCAAACAAGACTGCAAAAGCAGTCTAAGTTTCGGTGGTAGTTAAAAATGGACCGTGAAACTGCAATTACGTCATCGCTTTAATGTGCAAAGTGTCTTTGCATTTAGAGATTCTGTCACAGCGGTGATTACGCCAACCCAACACGTCAGTTAAAATCAGATTACTGCAAATTGGCGGTTTATTTATTCGCATCTGTCGAGTTACGAACAAGTAGTTTTGTCGGCAGAAAATCTGGATGGGGATTCTATCAAACAAATACATTCTTAACTGACGACTTAGAATAAACGACTGTATTTATTTTTGACACAAAACATTTTCCAAGGTGAAAATCGTCGAGCGCAATTGTTGAATTCCTAAATACAACTGAATACTAAGTTTCACATTCACTAAACTTAACTTCTTACAAAGTACCTTGCTATCAGCTACTCGTCTGACTTCGTCCAACATCGTTGACACTTCCAGCAGACGTTGTTCGTGACGTTCGTTCGATGACGCAAGCACTGCGTCATGCTGCTGGCGTGCGCGCTCAAGTGTGTCCGAGCGCTGAAGCATGGCAACTTCCTGCTGCAAGTTCTCGACCGTACGATCGCTGACTTCGAGCTTTTTCACGAGCTGAGCATTGCAAAGAATGACATCAAACGAGACATTTCTTAATGAAGACAGGAAAGAAAAATACATAGATAGAAAGTCAAAACCGATTTGTGCAGATTGAAGTACAGTCGCAAATAAAATATTTATTATGACGATACCGAAGCTGTTGTGTACAGCAGGTTTTTTTTTAAATGTTTTAGGAAGCCGATCGGGTCCCGATATTTGAAAATTGTACCTTGGTGCAAAACTTTTTAGTTTTCTGATTTCTATCTTTGTTCCATTGGCACTAAACTTGCCTATGAAATCACACTTACAGAGCGATTGAAGGTGCCAAACAGTCGATACCATTGCAATCAGGATTCGAAAGCTTTCAGTGCATTAGCTTGAACTAAATTTAGCTTGATAAGATAAAGAGAAGTCAATAAATGTGCGGACCTCATCACTATGCGGTTCAATGTGAGGCTCTGGTTAAGATAGCGACATAATTTTTAACTCAGTGTCAGTGAGTAAGCAATTTCGGTTGGACGTAGCTGGTCTAGGCGAACAACGCAGTGCACGTCGCGAAATTAACACTGAAAACAATGACCACAGCGAGATGCATTGTCAAGTGCAACAATTATCTAAGATGAAATATGGTACATTTCGTTGAAATCGACCATTATATCTGCTGTGATAGTATTAAAAACGAAATTTTTGAAGCGCAAGCTGTGTTTTTTGTGTCCGTTGTAGTAGACGTTTACCTAAATGCTCACACATAATACACAAAGTATGCTAGTGACCTGCAAGGATGATACCAGCTAGTTGTTCACTTACCGCGAAATCCTTGACACAGCAATGACACTTAAATTAAAGCGAAAAAACATTCCTGACAATGAAAACACAGTGTATTTAAAAAAGCAAACCTCTGCTTTGGCGGCTTTGAGAGAATCCACCTCAGTTTTGAGTGAATTGACCTTTGCATCGTATTCATTCAAGCAACGGTCTTTTTCGACAAGCAAACGTTGGCATTCTTCCAGACTTCCGTTCATTCCATTTTTTTCGTCTGAAGCGCAAATATTTGAGCATGGCTATAAGCAACCGCTATTGGATACCAATGTACAACGACATCGCCTGAGTCAACATTTATTCAAGCTGTCATTGTTTACCCGAGAACAATGCTACTAAAAACAACTTTTACAGGCCGACTACTCACAATTAACTTAAAGCACATGAAGTCATTGAGTGCACAATACGTACTGTTACGTCACTAGGAGACAAATTACCATGGTCCGGTCAGACGTACTGTAGAAAACGGTTGGTTTTGTCAAAGTTTTTATAACCAGTGTCCTGGGCAGGACTTTCATTTTAGGGTATTTCCCTAAATCCAACAAATAAACGGACGTATACAAGCATTTTCCTTTCAAGCACAGTCAAGTATTTTGAGTCAGCAGCGTCGGTTTAACAACGCAGCAATGTCCGCGAAGAGACAAACGAGGAAAATTTACAGTATTTTGAACAGCTGTGATTACTTACCTGATATAAAGCAAGCAAGCGCGCAGTACGTGAGCAAAACCGGTTCAAGATCGTGAAACGAGGTGCATGTTAACACTAGAATGCCCAAGGTAGTGATTTTGACCACTTGGGAGTGTTAAAGCTGGCACAATTTTTTTGCTTTTGCTTCTCAGTGGGTGTGCTTTTGTGATTTTTAATTAGTCTGCGGGCTTAATCGGATTACGAAGTGGTTCTTTGAAATTTCTTCGTTTCAGCAAACAGAAATGCATTTGCTGGTAACCCCGCAAGCGCACGGCGTCTTCTTGTTCATATCTTCATTCTCAAACATATTACAAAATGCACAGTTACAGGAGCCCATCACCAAATACATAACCAGATGTTTGCTCTTACTGATGAAGAATTGGAAACTTTCATCGCTGTCATGTATGCACGAGGAGTGACAGGCAAAAGTGATTTATTTACCTTTGCATGATATTTTGACTGATAGATGGGGAGTACCATTGTGCAACAGTGCTATGTCCAGAAACCGATTCTGTAAAATCCTCCATTTCCTAAGTTTTGATGTAAAATCGAATCGTTTACAAAGGCTACACACCGATAAATTTGCTTTATTTTCTGAAGTCTGGAACCACTTTGTAAATAACTGCTATACATTTACAAACCTAAAGCGTTTATCACAATCGACGAACAGCTTTCCCCTAGCAAAGCCAGATGCCCTTTTACCCAGTTTACGGCATCAAAGCCAGACAAGTTTGGGCAAAAATATTGGCCAGTTTTTTGACATTGGCGGAGGAGTTGGCTGGGCCACAAGTGCAGAAACGAAATCAAATTCCAGGCCAAACATCATAAACAGCAATGAAAATGAAAAACAGCCAAAAAAAATTTGTCAAGTGAAGATTTTGTGTAAGAGAAACTGCTCTGTTGGAGTGTGCACTCAGTGTAAAAAATCTTTATGCAAAACTTGCACTGCTCTGCTACAACGTGTCTGCAAAAAATGCGTTGTGTAGCCAAGTTGAGTTTTATAGACAATTTCAGTTGCAATGTCCCAGCAACGAAATACCTGCATGTGTGATATTATGAGAGTGGAGAATTTGCCTTTGAAATAAAATTGCAAGACATTTGCAGTTAGCGTAAAAAAACTCATACCGCAATGCTGCCAGTATCCCAAGCATGCAGATAAAACTCTAATATGAACATGCTGAGAGCCAATTTTCATTTCTGTAAATATATACAAGCTATATAAAAGTGAAAGCGCACTAAATCTTTTTTATGCAAAATAACGAAAGTCAAAATGACTACCCTCGGGCAATTTAGGCAGTGAAGAATCACGGGCATTCTAATGTTAAACAAAATCATCTTCAAACTGTCGTGGAACGTTCGAAGCCACCATGGCTTGAACAAACATCGTCAACCAGCCTACTTCCGTTAAAAAAGTGTGAGCAGAACAAACGACCACCGACCTTTAGCCATGTTTAACTGATGACTGAGTATGCGCCTCTCGCGATCCGCTTCCTGCTGCAAAGCCTCAACTTCTCTGGTCAGTTTTTCGATTCTCTTGCCGCGAGCTTCGTACAACACTCGGAGCTGGTTGAGCTCGCGGTTGACATCCGACGCATCTGCACATGTTGGGTTCAAATCAAAACGTCACATTTTTTGGCAACGCAAGCAAACAGCGACACTTCCCATTGGTGATGTTCTCGCCTGCTTCCTGATAACGTGAACCTGTGTTTTTCGGTCATTGGCCGAATTTTTTTTTAATAACCGAAAACAAATGAAGTCGATTCGGTCACAATTTCCGAAACGGTAGGCTGGTGAATACTGTTACGGCGAGTTTTAATACAATTTCGGGACAAATGACCGAAATGTCTCAGCGAAAAAACAGACGTGCACTTCTGTGTCAAGCGACTTGGTTCAAGTGACGTATACCCGCTCATGAAGCACAAAAATAGAACAAGCCGAAATCCATGTGGTTCGCACACCTGCAATCGCTGTTGGTGTAAATAGAAAAACGAAGCGACAGTTTACGTATGTTTTGGTTTCGTGTAGCGATAGCAGATTACTTGGTGAAGTTGTTAAACAGCATATTTTTTTTGAAATAAATCAGCACTGAATTGAGTGGTCTTGCACGATTAGAAGCAGCAGCAAGCATCGAAATTAATTCTCTATTCGTTTTTTTTTCTCCAAAACACCTGGAAAACAAATTATGGCGCAGTGGAAATCTGAGCACGTTTCCCGTCGAGTCCGACCAGCGGTGGGGAATAATGAAAAAATTTTTAATTGTTTTAGAGGCGTTCGACCATGGGTAGGGTACATACTTACTATCACAGGCCACATATAGTGTGGAATGTCGCTGGCGGGCCATAAAAATAATTATTTCTATCTGAAAACTTTCCACTTGTCTTCATAAGGAAAATAAGGAAATAAAAGTATAAGGAACGAGACATACATTTCTGGACTTACTGCCTAAGTATCTGATTATCACGGAGTTTCGTTTTGACGCGATGTTGTGTTTCATCTTGGGTAACGAAAATTCTGATGCGAGCTCCAGGTTACCTGATTAGACTAACGTCACACTTGAGAAAAGAAAAGCGCAACGCACACGAAAAGGCATTCTACCTGGACTCTGCCGGTCGCTCGCGTCAACGTAGTCAGAGCCAAGACTGTCGTCGCCCTTTTCGAAGCGGTTGATCTGAAACAGATCACGATGCGATGAGAAGTAGATGATAAAAACTTTGCTGCAGCGCAGACCAAAGTCAAGTAAAGTTGGAACTGACACTTGAGGTATTCAAGAAAGATGTAAGGCAGTGTTTCTCAACCTCTAACGGTTCGTGGCCCCCTTTCAGAGACACTAACACGGAGGGCCGCCTGCTCTTTTGCAGCAATCAGCATCTAAATGAAACAAGGCCATAAGCAGGGGTCTGCTCATGGCCCCCAAGAAAACGGGAGTCACAGGGCCGGGGTTGAGAAACCCTGTTTAAGGTCTTTTTTAAAGAGTACCAGCAAACGAAACAACGCTACTGCACAGCAAAAGTCCGAAATATCCGGACTTATGGTAGTGTTGAAAAATAACGGAACGTAAGCCGCCACAAAATATGGCAGGTGCACACCATCTGGAACCTAAGCGTGTCAAACTGAAAACTTAGAAATCAGCGGATCATCAGTGTGTCATGAAACGAGCCGCGCATCCTGTTAAAATACAATCAGCGGCACTTCTACATTCTGTTGGAGATGCCAAGCACCTAATAAATATACCTGATGTTAAAAAAGCCTCACAAAACCATTACAACATATAGTCCTGCTGATTCAATGAGAGAGCCTTCTGCACAAAATCGACACAAAGTCGTTAGCACAAAATCGACACAAAGTCGTTAGCACAAAATCGATACAAAATCGTTAGTTTTTCTTCTTATCAGTACCAGGACATGTGCATGGAACTCCGGACGACGCAAACATACAAACGAACACATTTCTTACCGAATCTGAGCTGTGACTATGCGGAATTTGTGACGTCATAAACTTTGCTCCACCAGTGTGATAACCGTAAGGCGAGGTGGGGGCAGAGAAAGCGTCGAAACGAACGTTTTTACCACTGGTGGTTGACGCCCCCCTACTTTCGTGCGAAGGTAGTGTAGAAGAAAGTCTGCTTTCTCGAGGATTGAATCTTAGATCGTCGGGAACAGCGTCAAAATCTTCGCTTCCTTCGGCTTCACGTCGCTCGGCAAAGCCGTATACGTCATTTGCTGACGTTACAGGCGTGAAGTGATTGTTGCGGTAACCATATTCGCCCACGCCTGGATTTCTCTGCAAAAATGCACAAAAGGTCAAGACAACGAAAAGTAAACAGACCTTTGAAACAGTGATGAGCCAACATCTTTTGGTTCCGTTTGCAATGAAACTAGTAGTGTCAATTCTCCACAATAGGCAAATCATCTTTTGTTAGAAAAGTAAACTGAACTGCAGTTACAGGGGAGTTTATCGCGGTTTACGAAACTTGTAAGTTAAGTGGTGAAATCGCCACTGCTTTCAAGACTTATAAATTAAATCACTGTGATAACTGCTGTGGTCCATCACCAATTTTTCCTACTCGACATTCCCGCAGCAATTTTCAGAAACCATGTCGCTGAAATTGCGGCAACAAGCCGACTCAATTCAAGCAAAACGACCATTCTCCATTGTCTGATGTTATATACAAAACGCAACAGACCAAACCAACTGTAAGGCTACGTGCCGCCGCTTTTTTCGGCACTTTTTTGCAACAAAAGTAAAAGAAAAGGAAGCATTAACCTCAATCAAGTCACGTGAGTTTTGCATCCTCGGTACATGATGATCTATTCCAATCACCTTTGTCTGACGTCACCATTGCTTTCAACAACGAACATAAACAGGAACGCGTTTCTTACTTAAGCTTGGGCGGGTGATCTTGAGCGTTGCGATTATATTAAATACTTCATGCATGAACTCGCATGCTCGCCAATTTGCGTTTTTCATTTTCATCAACAGAAACAAGGATATGTTTCTAAATAATAACCAGGGGCGTGGAAGCTCCTTCCGCCCTTTTGAAATATTCACGAGTTTTAACACGAGTCGAAAAGCCAAGTATGAAACGGTGTCTTTTGGAGACACGAACTCAGAATGCAGGACCCGTGAGGCTTCAGCAGCACAAACAATGGGGATTCTCAGGTCGTTCATGTCCGTTTTTGCTGCTTGTGCTGCATTGCGCTTTCTATAACTAGATGACTTCCTATTGGCGCTGTGTAGTGTTTCCAAGCCGGGTTTTCCCGAACCCAAAACCAGGGTTTTATGGCTATTTTCTACTTCCCGAAACCCGGTTTTTTTTCAACTACCAAACTCGGGTATTTAAAAAAAAAACTGGAATTGCTGTTGCAACCAAATATTACTGATTCTGATAACACTGAATTTGCACACTAGCGCGTGTAACGGCCAATGTAGCACGTTTGAACTTTCAACTATTATCATGAAGCACGAGGTGCGGGTTTTGCTCGGTGACCATCGTACGTTCGTTGTTGCTCGGCTTATATTTTCGTTCAATTGACCTATTTAGACGGATCGTGGCGTCATTTTGCACATAATAGGTGTCTACGCGAACTTTAGTCTTTTCGCTAACTTAATTTAAAAATAACTGCCACGTGAAGTAGTTCTTCAAAGGTATGCTGTAGCTACTAGTTAGTTCATCTATAAGCTGTATCTGTTCGTTCATATACAAGCTGTGATTCTTTGCAAAATCAATTCGTTCCTTTTCAGTTTGCAATAACTTTCCACAAAATGTTTGACTTTCCTGCAGAAGCGACTTTAAGTAGATTTTTAATCATACACATTCAGTTTAAAGACGTTAGTAATCAAAGAAAATGAGAAGCTTGGAACCATTTCTTATGCAATGCTCAACCAAAGTACAATTTGTGCTCCTTTATATAAAAGGAGGTGGTTCAAACACCGAAAGTTTGATCAGCCATTTGAAATCAAAGAACAGAATCCATGAGGGTGAAAACCACAAAACTATTCCGGCACAGGAAGAGATCCGATCACAAACTGTGATAAAGGAAAATGAGTCTTTTTAAGGCTACAAAGAAGAGGTCAAAATAACCTTGAAAAACTGTTCCATGCCTTAATTATAATCAAGCCCAAATCAGTGGAACTAGAGAGGGCTTTTTCAGCCGCGGGACTATTTGTCACAAAACTCAGAAGCAGACTGAATGACAAAAGTGCGCTGTGATTGTCATGCGTCAGTATTATAAACATCATTGAAGAACTTTGCTCAACTTAATTAATGATTCGAAAATTTGCGCAGGGATCAACAACATTAATTTCACAATGATATTGAGTTTTTATCACTCAAAATCGCATTCATTTCAAAACCCGAGAAAAACGGGTTTTCCCGGGTTTCTTTTCTCAGCTACCCGAAACCCGGGTTTTAAAATTTTGCCCCGAATTGCAAACACCAGAGCTGTGTGACGTGACGTCACAGCTACAAAAATTTTAAGCAGTTTTATTCACTGAAAAAAAACTATTAAGTGATAACGGCAACACCAGCAGTCACAGCAACTACCAGAAGTAACTGCTGGAACAAAAACATGAGGGACTTACCACAGTTGCGTGAAAGTTGTTGCTGAAGGGATATTGTTGTTGACGCTGTTGCTGCATCTGCCACTTCTCGGCGTCGGTGAATGAACGGTTGAATGATTGTTGTTTGTCCATGAACGGAGGATAGGGGTCGCTCTAAAATAATTTAATGGAGGCATCACCGGGTACGGTATTGGTTTTAAGATACAGTAGGTTTCACGGGTGTGGCCGCCCTGGGAGTTTTTTGTACCATGGCCCATTGTTATCAGCGCTGTCTATAAACTAGTTGTTTTTTAAACATAATTATCAACTTTTAAGGTTAAAAGCAAACTAAAAAAAATTACCAAATCTTTGAAGCAAAGTTTTTAAATACAAAAGTGTTGATAAGAAGCATATTCGTAAAAAAGGTAGTTTAATAACAAAAACGTGTCTATCGATTAACGGAACAGTTAGGCATTCCAAAAATCACAAAAATATCAAACAATCATTTCGATAACAGCGGTCAACCAGTGTTATACTTTAGCCCTATTAAAATTCAGCACATTCAAGTTCGGAAAACGAAAAAGTCAAAAACAACTTATAAAAGCCAAGTTTTAAGAAGCTCAGAGTTACGACAAATTTTTTGTTGTCGGAAACCGAAAAACCTCTGTAAACTCTGTTACAAGACTTGAATGTCAATCATCCAGCTCTCTATCAACGAATTCCCAGTGGATAAGAGTCAGCAACGACGTTTTACAAAACATGAAACAAGAACGCAGTTGGAGAATGCTCAACATGGGAATTTACACCACAACCGAAAGATCACTCAAAAGTTTCAATTGCACAAAACATGCAGCAAGAGCAGAGGAGAAAAGAAAAAATACAATAGGCGGAGCAAGTTATCCATCACGCTTCATATTAAAAAATTGCATTGGAGAATAACAGTTCAATTACCAGGCTTGTCCATGCAACACTTTTTTCTGTTCCATCTTCCATCCCATGGGATTCGCACAAGACTAGTTGATGTGAAGCACATAAGAGCATATGCATTTTTAATGTCTAGCCCAGGGCTGCACAACCTTTGCGCTATTGCCGGTAGCATTTCGTTTATTTTTATGAAGTACGGCCGCCAGTGAGTTCCAGACAATTTTTTTGCATCGTTTCTGTTCTGCTTCCACACACTGGGCCTAGCCTGCTTCCGCACGTTTCGTCTTTCTACGAAGTATCCTCATACAGTTGACAAGAGTGTTTATTAATGCACGGCAGCATAAATGTTTATGGAAGGCACCCCTGGTCCAGCTTCTGCAGAACCGGGGTTGAAATGCGCCCAAAACGTCAGTAAAGGAGGACCAATGACAATTGGGTTCAAGCCTGTTTAATTATCCACCCAAAACCTTATTTTCGCGGCCTAGCATCACTATGACATAGCACTAAGCCTCCACGTCTAATACTTAATGTGCCGTGAGCATATACTGTAATAATGGTATTAAACTTCAGAAAATTCCGGCAATATGGAAAAAACTGAAGTTTACGACCCCATCCCACGGGAGTTCCACTGCCATGGACAAGCCTGTCGATTACAGCAGGTGTGTACTTACAACAGATGAATACGGAACATGTTCCATTCGGTGGCCGTAATAATGATCGCCGATTGACTGCTCACGCTGCTTAGGCGCGTCCGTTGCTTGGTGATGCCACGGTGCATATTCTGTTTGAAACACACGCATTATTCACGGTTACGAAGTACCACAAAGAGAAACTACACTTGGAGGCGAACTGAGAAGGAAACAACACCGCAATAATGCTCCAAACTCCACTCGCGCACGGACTCGAAAACGTTTTGCAGCTTGAAGTTCTAAGTTTGCCTTTTACGCACTGCCCACAGAAGTGAGGTTTCATGCTATTTAAGAGAACGGAATCGGTGCGGTCGATTAAAGCGAGCTACAGATATGAAATGAATCTCATCATTTACCGGAGGCTTCATTTCCAGGAGCATTTTGTTGGTCGCGAGAAACCGCTGGGCTTCCTTCACACGAATCCTCCAGCAGGTCATCAGGTAATTCTGCTGTCAGCAGATCGCGCAACTGAAATGTAACAAAGTTTGTTGGTTTTATTGGATAATAATCCAATGTTCCAAAATTAAAGTTGTAAGTGAAATGTGAATCTTTAACTCAAAGAAGCAAAGATTTATTCAATAATACTTTGACAAAATGAACATCGACTCACAGGAATACATAAAACTTATAAAAGTACACCGTAAGCTCAAAAACAGAACAATATGCATTAAACGTCATGCAGTTAAAACTTACAAACAACAGACCAGATTTAATGTCAACGCAGTCGTCTATAATTCCTTCCATTAATGCTTATCACGATAGCTCCTCATGCTAAACCACCAAATTCTGGTGACAGAATAACTTGGGATATACTTTATTGCAATTTCAGCAGGAATTCTATTTCCGTTACATTCAAACGAACCTTAGCACTCATGAAATTACTCGAGTTAAAGCTCTACTTAAAACACCTGGTCCACACACTTAGAGCAGCGTTTGTGTTCTGACTACTACAGTATTTAATTCCTCGGGCAGGGGCAAACGTAACAGCGCACTAGTGAACATCATTTGCAAACTTCTTGAACAGTATAGCACAAGGTGAGTCAAGCCTATTTACAACAAAAAGCCATGTTTAATCTTCCAACCAATGTTTATAATCAAACAGTAGCCATTCAAGGGATGATTGTCTACAACAATACAAGAGTTTTCAATTGTGCATAGGCACGTATTGGATTACAGTAGGACGAAACAACCCAGACCTATCATTTATTTGTAATTGTGCTGAAGCATTGCTTACGCTTTGTATAAGAAAATATATCACAAATTTCAGCAAGCATTGCAAAAGTACGACGTTGCAACTAGTGTTTCCAACCCGTTTTTTTTTGGCTATTTTCTACTACCCGAAACCCGGATTTTTTCAACTACCAAACCCGGGTATTTAAAAAAAACTGGAATTGCTGCTGCATTCAAATGTTAGTAAGTCTGATAACACTGAAGTTTCAGATTAGTGCGCGTAACGGCCAAATTATCACATTTGAACTTTCAACTGTAATCATGAGGCACGAGGTGCTGTTTTACTTGGTGACCATCGTAGGCTCGTTGTTGGTCCATTTATATTTTCATTCAGTTGACCTATTTAGACGGATCGTGACGTCATTTTGCACATAATAGGTGTCTACGCGAACTTTAGTCTTTTCGCTAACCTCATTAAAAACCTACCACGTGAGGTAGTTCTTCAAAGCTATGCCGTAGTTTCGTAGTTACTAGTAAGTTCATTTATAACCTGTTATGTGTGAGTTCATATACAAGTTGTGATTCTTTGCGAAATCGATTCGTTCCTTTTCAGTTTGCAATAACTTTCTACAAAATATTTGGAAGCGACTTTAACTTTAAATAGATTTTTAATCATACACATTCATTTTAAAGATGTTGTTGCGATCGGAAATCCCGAGCGGCATATGCGCAAAGCTTCGCACCGTGGCAGCAAGCAACAATAGAGTTCACATGCCATGATCACTCTATTATTGCTTGTTCGCGCCACATATATGTATGGTGTTGTTCTTCACGCACATCCCGTTCGTGGTGAATCCCACAATCAACGCAACACCACCAGAGAGGTTGCAACAATAGCATAAGGAAATCTGCACAAAAACCTTTCAAAGGCACTCACATCAAAATCACAGACAATGATGAATGCCGCTTTGGAGGGAAACCTGTAAATACCACAAGATCACTAAGATGGCTAAGATCACTAAGATTGCTAAGACTGCTAAAATAGCTCAGATCGCTGAGATAATTTTTTTTATTATTGTTGGACTAGGACAGTTTTTTAAAATTTCGTCACTTGATATGGATCGAGAAATAGCATTGTACGATCAATAACCTTGAAAACAATATACTTGTCTGATCATCTCTGGCTGAGATCTATATATCAGTGTTGAACATGATCTGGCTTCCGGATCACGATCCATCTAGATTCTACGATTCAGAACTGGACCTGGATCGGACTGAATTTCAAAAAAACTCAACCGGATCAGATATGGATATCCAAATTGTGTTTATCACTGCAGCAAAATGCTTAATCATAGGTGTTTTCCAAATACAAACCGGATTGGATCAAATATTTGGACAGGTCTACCAGATTAGGATCGGACCAGATTACTCAATAAAATATTTGGACTAAATTAGGATTGCAAAGTTCTTCGATTTGTTCACAACTATTTTTGATTTCATGGTCATTGATCATAATATTACATTTGACAATCCATATGATGTCTCAAATTTTTAAAAACCACTCCAAGTCCAACAATAATAAAAAATAAATATGAATTGCAAGCCCGAATTAAGTCCACAAATATTAACAAGTCACAGCTTTTCAACAAAAACACTGAAACTCATCTCCACGAACTTTGAAAAATCTGGTCTTAATCCTATTATTTGAAACATTTAACTGTGCACACCCAATCTAAAAAATTGTAACATTTTGGATCCAGGCTAATAAACAAGATAAATTTCTGATCTTCGTATTCTTGATGATCTTAGTTGTACAACACAATATGCTTTCTGAACACCAGTATGGTTTTAGAAGTGGATTGTCAACATCCTTGGCTATATATGACATACATGAAAACTTTCTACAAAACACAGAGAAAGGGCTTACCACTTGTGCTGTATTCTGTGATTTGTCTAAGGCCATCGCTAAGGCC
>JGI24158J21664_10009102_pt1 | contig 13248 bp, 6 predicted proteins | sample Ectturendosymbi3_FD_21664 | JGI IMG/M metagenome (IMG submission 21664) | reverse complement strand
AGGCGGGAAAAGAGAGACAACTCACACTCTCCGATATACGATTTTAGAGCCTGTGAAAGGTTGGCACACTGCGCTAACGCAAAGAACATTGAATGTGAGGCGATGTGACTGTTCTTGAAGAACACACATCTGGTACATCCCTGTACACCTCAACTCGGTGGTACACCCCTGAAAAATTCTGGTACACCTTGGGGTGTACGATGCACCCGGTTGACAAGCACTGCTCTATGCCATAAGTCGATGGTAAACAGCATGAAGACAAGTTTTGCACAGCAGGAAAGTATTGTCGCAATACTCTCGGATAACCATATGAAGTAAGCCCGATATAGACACGTTTTTCTCAGTAAAGCTCACGAGAAACTGTTCCAGCTAATATAACTAACATATAGAGTTTCAACAAGTGATCTCTGTTTGCGGGAAATCTAGTAAAAACAACCAAACGTAGGATCTAATACTGACAATCTTGCTATTCGTCGGAGTTTTGTAGTTTCTTGCGGTCTTACGCTGTTGCGAACTTTTTGTCAGTGGAAAATTGAACATCAGGTAAGTACCTTTTTTCTTTTTCATTCTTTTTTTGTAACCGCTTTCAATCAGACGGCCTGAATCTCTCTCACGCCCAGATACACAATATTGTCGTTTTGTTACTGTACTGATAAGAGTCTAGAGCAGATATTTGCATTTCCGCCCATTTCAAGGTAAATTGTGAAGTTATGCCTCGGCTCGGCGCAGTTTTACAAATTTTTAGTTAACCTCGAGCCGTCATAGGAAAGAGTTGCGCGGTACCCCCAAAAAGGCGGGGCTCTAGGCCATCCATGACCTATTTGGCCGATGCGTAAATCCGTCCCTGACACCACTTAACAAGTTCACAAATTCCTTCGGGGCTGTCTACAGGGCCGATGTTAAAATGACGTGGATATCGCATGTGCATCCGAAACCAAAATAAGACAAGCCGATGGAAGACCTTACCTTTTTAGACTTTGGAGTACTAACTTGCTAGTGAGTGTCTGCCAGACCACACGCCAAAGAATCAACTCGTTTTACGTCAATGAAGCCATTTTTATTTCAAAGAGTGAGCACAGAGCGCCTACTTATCAGTTCCAACTGGCAATAATATCTTTTTACAGCGTATTGTGTATTGTTCACATATTACACTTTTTACCGACTTAGGGATTGGGGGCCCCGTAAATGGTGGAGGCCTCTGGCTGTAGGTCAGTCAGCCCCCGCCCGTTAATCCGCAACTGATAGTATGCAGTTGTTTTAAGTTGAGTTAATACAATCCGAGCCACGAAGCACAAAGTAAAAAAAAGCAACATTTCATTACGAAGGTAAGCTGCAAGAATTTTTCCGTGCTGCTTTGAACGAAATGAAATACGACTACGCAGATTTAAAACAGCAATTTTGTCTATGGCGTTGTAGCAACAAATGTGAAAGCAGTTTGCAAAAAATAAACGACCCTTGAAGACAGAATCACTCCTGATGGAAAACATTTACACGGAGTACAGACAGCAAGAAAATTTGTTTATGCGAGTCATGAGCCGCGCTATGCCGTTGCTGAGAGGCATTTGATTTTGCCGCAGATTCGCAATATGTTTCTGCAAAAACAATCGGTGATTTTGTGGTTTTGTATGTCAGGAATATTAGTTGAAACGCCCACATATTTTGACTCCTATTCCTAGTGAAGTGGCTAATGCAACCTACTCGGGCATAAAAAATGTTTGAGTACTGCAAAGAGCCTTTGAAATAAATGTGAAAATTCATAATCTAACGAAACGATCCGCCATGCCAGTTCATTAGACAGATGCTTTTAACCACGCGTCAGGATTGATGTTTACAGAGATATGGAGTTTCTGTTAGCATGTCCAGATTTACTGTGCAGAAAATAGCAGTTTGTCGTAGTCCAGTTTGTTGAAAAAGCCACAATGAAAACGCGGGAAAAACAAAGAGTGATCTCAACGGCATGCGGGAAGCTTAGCCGCGGAGTTTATCAATTTCTTTCACGCCTTGGAATATCAGCTACACACGCTGGAATGATAATCAGCACATTGTTTCAACTTCACAACGGTAACAAATTGGCGCAAAGATTTTTGAAAACGGTGTGAGAGATTATTTTAGAAAATGTTTGCCATGATAAGAAAACAGCACATTGATTTTTAAAAATGCATTATAATTTTTTTGTAACATTACATTGGCAAGTGTGACTTGTTTTCAATGAAGTTTTGAAAATTACGTGAAAACATGGCAAACAAATGAAGGTTGAACTACAAATATGCAAACACTCGCTACAACAGTCAGCAGTCCTGCGTGTTTTGCTCGTGAGCTACGTGGCATTTTCGTCATTACGTCTGTTCCGTAATTTTTCCGGTCCTGACTCACTGATTTTCTGCTGCACAGCCTGATACCCGCATGTTTGCAAGCAAAATTTGTTTCACAGCAGAGATTTTTATCTGTTGACAGCAGCCGTATATTTGAACCCGCTTCTGAACGAACGACCCCTAGCGTTTGAGACTGTTTTCTTTTTCTAAGAGCTGCCGTCACGGCCTGCAACTAATGCCCAAATACTGAAAGGAGCGAGTGATAAAATCCACTATGGTGATTAGTTTGCGTTTTGCGTTATACCACAGGATTGAAATTTTGAACAACAAGCTCATGCTTATTTTCAAATGTGTCAAAATAATGCTGGTCGGATTTGCAAAAGCCGAATAACGGTAACTTAGCTGCACATTCAAACAGGTTGGAAAAAATTACATGAAAAACTTGTAAGTGGTAATTAACACAACATTTTTGAGTGCCGTGTTTCGCTTTTACCAAAGTGGATTTTCTGTTATGCTACTAGATTAGTTTTTTAAGGTGTTTTAGGGATCCGATTCGGGTCCCTAGAATTGAAAATCGGGTCCCTAGAATCAGAGAAATTATCAAGGGGAACCTAGAATCAGAGAAAATCGGGTCCCTAGAATTAGAGAAATCGGGTCCCTACAGGTCCACACCGGGTACCTAACATTTTCCTTAAAAAAAACCTGTACTAGAACACCATTTGCAAGATTGGAAATTATTTACACATTTAGGATCTACGAATATGCTTATGTTGCGCCAAAAGGTTTCAGAACGAACCAGAATTGTTGAATTGCATTTCCGTAAAAGTGATAGTGTGAGCTGAAGAACTTAGTATACTCGTAACTGCAAAACTGCATCAAGCCAACGCTTGGACGATGCTAGCTATCAATTTCTTGGCGTTCGGCAACTGAAAATAGGTCATTGCGACAATCTTTTGTTTAGTTTCGTTGAATAACTTGAATGTGGTGATAGTATTTAACACGTGATATTTTTTGTCCGACCGTCAAAAACACATCTCGTGCAGTAACTTTAGCATAATCTGATCTTGTTTGCAGTGAGCCCCTCAGTGTTCAGGGGGGTATGCTGGGCCGTGGGTCATCTTTGGAAGCATTTCTGCTGCCGCGCCTTGAGAAGGGCGTATTCCTACCCAACCCACGCTGAACACATCCAGCACTGATAGCAGTGGTTGCTCTCATAGTGACAGGTTTGGTAGTCATTTCAAGCAAGGTCGTACAGGGAGGGACACGTGAAGGCACATGTTACCATCCGGCCTCCTCCCCAAACTATTGAATGCACCCCTAAAATGTTGAAGGCACCTGTCATCCTCCTTCGCAAACTGTTGAGCAAAGTCATCTTGTAACAACTTTTTGCAACGCAAATTTATGGAAAATACGTTCCTACACTCCCGAAATACTTCCGTCTGGTAATTGAATAAGTAATCTTGTTTGGAAAAATTTTGACCCTTTTCAAATGTTTGAGTTCACTTATTGCAACGCAACTACAACAGTGTCAGAAAAATGTTTAAATTGGCTGTGTCTTGGCGCTCTGTTAATACACTGCCTTCCCCCAATAGCCAAGTCCAAATTAGCTGCTGCTAGAGGGTGTTGCCCGGAGTGGACTGCACTTCCATTCAAACTTTGGTCTGCTATACTGCGCATTCATGATTCTGGCACTGCGTTGCATGATTTACAATCTTTCAGTTATGTGCACTTCTTCGTTTTCCTGATGACTTCGAAGGTCACATTTCATACATGCAGCCTGCAGACAGTAAACAGACTTGGATACAAACAATTGTCTTGAAAAACAACTTCAAGCATTTTTTTAAACTTCAAGCAGATACTAACAACAACCGTGCTCAAAAACAATATAATCGCTAAGTGGCACTATAGAGCACAAAACTACTTATGAATCCCATCGATGCCACACACTTGTTTGTAGAGCTGACAACCTCTGAATCGCTTTGCATGGCTTGTTTTTTACTGTCATCAGATGCGGAAAGTAGCTCAGAAGGATCGTCTTTCAACTTCAGATTGGTTTTCTCAAGGGTCTCATGTACGAGATGTTTATAAGATTCCGTAATTTTTTTACCAACAGTGGTTATGCATTAAACCACTCAGCTGCTGCAATACCAGAGCATCTACAAAAGAGCCAGGGGCGGATCCAGCCAGTAAGTTTTTGGAGGGGTGACTTCAGTAATATTTGGTTGTCAAGTCTCATTACAGGTTCACTACTGTCAGAGAGATGAAGCTTACTTCACAACACTGATGTGATAAAACTATGGACGGCAAAATGGCCTTATATCGCGAATGCAGTTTTCGAATTGTACAAAATTATGGTGAATAAAGTCACTTTTGTAGGATTTGGGGGGCGATCGTCCCAATTTCTCCCCCCTGGATCCGCCCCTGAGAAACCTTACTTCAAATATCAAACGATTGGTGCTTTGCAATCTTCATTTATTTCCTTAAGATCGCTCAAGGCTGGCTATCACAGAATGTTCAAGCAGACTTACTAAAAAAGTTTTCTCAGCGCCAAGCGTACTTTTTCATTCAAATAGTACGCGGCTGAATTGCTGTATCTTGCTTTTCGACCTACAGAGTTGCATCCTTTTATCTCCATTCTCTCTCTCTTTCCCTACTCTGTAACTTTTACGCTCATCTGAGCTGTTTTTTGTTTATCTTATTCCTTGTTAATGTTTGTAAACAAAATTTTCACATTTTTGAATGATCTAATGTCGACAAACATCAACACACTGGTGGTTCCAACAGTTAATACTTCACTTAAAGCTTGATATTCATTTTCTGAACCTGGTTAAAGTGTCACTTTACGGTCACAGTTTCACGAAGTAATGCAATTTTTAAGCAATGCATTCACTTATCGGTGGAAACGTAGTGTGAGGTCACACTATCTGGTTTTATTATAGCGGGCCTCGATTTGTTAGAAGCAATTGCGTTTCGACAACCAAATGCTTTACGTGCTATACGGGAGTAACGTAACCTCCTAAGGACCTCGAGCTAAATAAATATGAAAACAATTTTGTAGGCTTACGCAAAAGTTTAAAAAGTTCTGTTCACAGTTCCAATTTCAAACACATGCTTGTTCTTTTCTTAGTTTCATAAGCAATTTACATTTGACTGGTGTACTGAGTATTTCCTTCAAGACAAAAACATGCTTGCTAATTTTCAGTTAGTAAACGTTCTACTTCTAGGGAAAAATTACGACATTTACTTATTTTGCAGCAATTCTAAAAACATTTAAGGGCACCAAGGTGTAGAAGTAATCGCTGACCAATTAATACCGCTTTGAAGTCGGTGCATATACGGACTAAAAATCCTGATTGTAACAGTGACAATCTTTGATAAAAACACATTTGAACAATACAATCACCCAAGATCAAGAATACTGAAGTCAACAAAGGTTTCCGGAAATAACTTGGTTTGCAGGATATGAACAACTGATCTAATGTACAGAAGCAAAATATACAACACCTTACTACTGCCTACAAAGTTCAACAACAGCTTTACGCCGTACTTTTGTTAAAACTGCATCCAATTACCTTCAGGCTGAAAACAAAATATACAATCGCAGTTGATGAGCGCCAGTCAGGCAACCAATGAGTATTTTTAGCAACTCGCGAAACTGGTAGTCTACCCTGTGCGTAACTTGTTGGGAGAAATCCTCTTATCGTTAATTTACTGGTTGTTCAGTTGTATGATTTTTAGGTGAGTTTTCAAAAATACAGTGTGACTTGAGCCAACTTTTTTTGATAAAAAGAGATTGTCTTGAATTCTTCCGGATGTGAATTTTACTTTATAGCAAAGCCGCTGTCATGTTTTAAATAGCCGTTTCTAAGGTAAGGAGCACGCTGTCTCAGTAAATATTTATTTTGCCTGCTCCTTCACCAAGGAATCATCAAGGCGGTAAAACGTCGAATGGCGACTGAATCTCCAAATTTAATTTCGTAACATATATTTGGCTGTTCTTAAATTTTTCAAAGATGCGCTAACAGGAAATGACTGTTTTGTTGTGAAATAGCTAAAGCGCGATTGTATTACAAATGGCAACGAGAAAGCTGAGCTCTAGGAATACTATTGGTGTAATTGAAGTTATTCATGGTTCTAACAAGAAAAATCATTCATGGAACTAGACAAGAAAATATCAAGTAACCTTACTATCAGATAGACTGAATAGTTCAGGTTCCCTGGACCAACCTTACAGATTAATTTGAATAGAAACTCATGAGTACTGAAAAGGCAAAGTAACGTGCCAGGAATAAACACGTTGTGGATGTTTAACATGTGAAGGCAGAAAGGGCCATTCTCTATTTTAAAAAATAGCATTTTCTATTTTCGAAGCAAACGCCTCGTTTCACACTTCGTGCAAAATTCTCATGATCAAACTTTTTCCACCGAAATTGCGACTTTGACAAATCTTCATCAGGAAAGGTTGCTTTTGTTGCTTTACAACAACCAAAATCAGATAGTTATGCCTTTTTATTCACAAGCCTCGTTGGGTGATAGGTTTCAGAAATATACTTGATTTGAACACGCTGTATCCAAAGCTAAATTATCGACAAACAGGCGCAGAAAATAAACCTAAACAATAATTTTCAGTAATTATATATTCGCACTGGATATTTCACTAGCAACAGAGTGTTGAAACTTGACAGTGTGCAACGCATTTATCATTGCAAAGAGTCGCGAGACACGCGGCATTCCGCAAAATATTACGATTTTCTAACAACTCCATGACAAATAATACTGGGTTTCCCTAATGGACTCTATTTGCGTCGCATTCGGAAAAATTTTAGTTGGAATATTTTATGAGCAAGCGAGTGTTGAAAAAATGATGGCACAACTGCAGGTGACCAAGTCCAGTGTTTTGCAAAAATGCAAAAGAGGTGCTTCTGATATAAACTAATCGAAACATGGTTTTTGTTCGGCTACGGACGACTTGGCCGCGAGAGAAAAAAACGTGACGAGCAATTCTCATTGCTTTTCTGCACACGTGCCTAATGATTAGCATTCTGCGGTTTTGCGTGCGTAACGTGAATAGAACGTCGCATAAGTTTCTCCTGTTCGAGAAAGGTTAACTCAAGGTTCTCATTGTTACTTGCTAACTGTCCGCGACAAAGTGCCGCGAATGTGAAAACGCTGTCAGCGCGTTGAACTGAGGCTACCGTGGGTATAATTGGTTGAACTCAGCATCCTTGACATTGGACACACAGTCTCACAACTTGTCGGTCACGCTGTGCAACCATGAAATGCACCGCATAAAACTTGGATTCCATGCATTCATGAGTCATGAGCGAAGAGTTCTATTGTTGATATGAACGTTTGCGTTGATGCTAGTTGCTTTCTTTTAATAGCTTCGCGAAACGAGACTGGCGAAAGAGCAGCGTAGTATTAATTGCAACTCATCTTCTCTGCTTAGGTACGTTTAAAGCAGCCCACGCAAAATTAAAACAAAGGAAAGGCAGACGACAGCCAAAGCGTAGTGAACTGAGAAACCTGCCGCCGAGTCAACTCTTTCACCTGTATTTCATGGTTGAAACAAATCAATAAGTTGTTTGAAATCTATGAAAAAGCGAATAAATTGTTTTTATCCACTACGTCCCTCAACATATTCGATCGATGGAGCGCAAGGTTGCGAAAAAAAACAGTCAAAAACCTGAGAGCTAATTTTCATATTATTGCAAGCCTATATTAAGGTGCTATAAATTAGCTTTTATTCTGTTTGTTTAATTTTGTATGAAATGATTTCGTTTTTGTTTCGAACTTTCAACAACTTTAAAAAATTGCTTCTGTTTCTCTTGTTCAAGGTTCTATTTCGCAAATATCGATCAGGAGCCAGTTCACCTGTGAAGACGTGTTGAACTCTTTTAGTTCGCAGTCTGTTCTGCATTGAAAATACCGTGTAATATTTCAGCAAGTCTAAGCTTAAAATAAATTTATGCATCGCAAATATTCTGCATTTGCGAAATTCTTCAGCCTAAGAAACACTCTAAATGGGACTTGAACTGCAGTTTACTGGGATACAGCCGGTGTCAAAAAACTTGGTGACAACCGAAATCAGAAATCGAGGCAATTAGAAAATTTTTATAGAAAAACAACCACCACTTCTTGAAAAAAGCCTTTCCGCCTTTGCACACCAGTCAATTAAGAAAACAGTGAAACAAAAAGTTGGTTGAAATTGGTCTTTACTCTGCTGCCCGCGTTTTGACGGTCACATTCAATCCAATCAGGAAATTATTGTTTTTATTTTTCTAAATAACCCACGTTTCATTATTTTACAAAGTGGATCTGTTAACAATATCTAAAGCTGCATAATTTTATTTGTCTTTTGAAGTTTGTTGGTAACAAAATGGTAGTAACTTAAAACTTTTAGAAACTGCAGTGCACATTATTCTTCGCACGTGAAGGAACACTCCGAACTACTTTTTTAATGATCCTGGAAGAGAAATTGGTGTGTACTAAATTCTAAACATTTGAATTGCGAGGTCCTGTGTGGGCAACTACGCTACTATGCAATACATGTTACCATGACACTTTCATCAATTAAATTTCGTTTGTGATGCAAGCTATATATGTTAGTCCAGAAGTTCTTAAACGTTTTCAATCGCTCTCCTTATGACGTTAGTGGAGTTGTTGATACTCGCACCCAGTCCCGTAACCAGAGGGGGCGCAGAAGGGGCTTCGCCCCCCTGAAAAATGTTTTGCCCGCCTGGAAAAATGTGTTGGACATAGTTTAAAATTATTGACATGGTTCACAAAATTTGGGCCCCTCTCAGAAAACTCTTCGCCCCACCTGGTGTCCCAAGCTGGTTACGGTCCTGCTCTCACCTCAGCTGACCTCAAAATCAAACACAAAAAACAAAAAAGTTTATTTGCCATAATCCTGCTTTTCAACAGTATGTCGCTGCCATACTTGCGCCACACTTGCGAACCTTTCACGCCCACAAGGGGGTGCGCCCGCCAGTTTAGAACCCAGGTGTTGGTCGCTCTGTCCGTTAGCTTCTTTTGTGTCTGAGAGAGCTATAAACAAACGTGAAAAGCAAAATTCAAATACACGACTTATTTATGCATGTCATATAAAAAAAACATTGCTTCAAAACTTTATTAAAAATGGAGTTTAGAAGCAAGGCTACCGAGTTCCGAGTTCAAATTTTTTCGTCTCATTTTTTGTTTTGAATTTATTTACCTTTACTTTTATTCAAGTTGTAGTGGATACATAACATATCTTTAGAGACAATTTCGTCTTCTTGAAACATTTCAAACATTGTAAAAGTACCCCTGATACTGCAGCGGTGGCCTTAACGTTTTAGGAACCCCTGTGTAAAAATATTTTGGGGTCCCTGAGCAAAACTTTTGGTCCTTATTACCACCAATGTACGTCAAGTGGGGCGAGCATGTACGCAAAATTGAAGTGCACATACACTAAGGTCAGATTCAGAAAGCAATGACATAGCCATGATAAAACAAATCAAGCTGAAGACCCCTGTAATAGCGGAGCTTCTAAATGAGGCCCCCATTTTTGCACACCCTGCACACTCTATAAGGCCACTACTTCCTGGTAGCAGCACAATTCTGAATCTTCGCTCTGATGCAACTAAAAAACAAACTGGTCTTTTCCGCTGTACTCTATCTACAGTACCTCCAGTTTATTCTGTCCACAGCAGTTACTCGAATAGCTCGGAGGTTCCTAACGGGCGAGCAACATCGTCCGTGAGGAGATTATCTGGGACAAGTGCAGACTTTGCATTTTTGAGAATTCCGGTGGCGATTTTAACAAAGTAAGATGTAATTACAAATAAGCAAACCGCCAAAATTTATCGTACACGCAAAATGCTGTATGATAAAAACAATCATTACACGCATAGCCAGTTACCAGTTATTTTATCTATTTAAAACCATTTGTCTTGGCCTATCCCATTACAATTGTCACTAATTCTTCTGAAAGTTTATTTTCCCCATTATAGTAGTTTATATACTACAATTGCTGGACCTTTAGTTTTGATCCAGTGGCATTTGCAAACAAATCGCGTCTCAAAAATAACTCATTTTGTCAAAGATCACAGAAGTAACTTGTACAAGACTTGTCTAATTTACTTGTTGGCACTTACAAGTATTGAAAGACACTTCAGAAGCAAGTAGTGTATTTTTGCAACCGTGGTTGTTTTGGAGTCTAATAGCTATTAGTGATAATTTCAAAACAGACATGAATAATTTTTTAGAGCTATATAGTTGACAAAGACATCTAATAATTCGTTATAGGGACAAATGATTAGTTTCGTTCATTACAAACACTTAGCAGAACGTTTCCGGTTCTGAAAACACTTTTTTCAAAAAAGTTTTTCATATCCCGTTTGGCTTAAGTCAAGAATGTGCTTTTCCCGCAGGCATAAACTACCACACTGATAGGGTCCTGGGATACTTCTTATAAATATTTCATAAATTTTATAAGTATTGCAACACTGGACATTATCCTGAGTGGTTTTGTTGCTCACACTTGGGTTAAATATTTATTCAAGCAGTGAAAGTTGTTTTCTAAACGACAAGCTCTTTGCGCATAGCATAATTGTGCATACCACATTTGCATACGTATTTACAAATTAGAATAGGTAATTTTTACTTAAGAGTAAAAGACAGTGAATGGGATTTTACGAAGTCACTCTCGCTCAAATCACCTCTTTTTGGCAAATACACTGGTTCCGTTCAAGAAGCAGTATGAGTTTTATTTCTTTTCTATTTCTGCACAAAATACCCGGAGAAATGTTTATATGTATTGAATGATTTACTCGTATTAGACAGATATTTTCATCAGAACAAACTGTTTGAAAAATACGTCAATGGTTGCAGTGCATATTAAGAAAGATCTCAACAACAGTTCAAAATACTAAAATGTGGCAAGGTTGTTAATTTTTTTGAAATTGGATATTTTTCTTTACCGAAGTTTTTGAACACTTCGAAACGTGATGTGTGAAGATGAGATGAGAAAAATGTTGGTGTAGTGTTGGGAAAGTTTGCAATTTACGATTTACCACTAAGTTTCTTCAAATGTTGCCTTCACATAATCACCGGAAACCTGCTCAATGTTCTTCGGAATCCCTCCAGGCCAGACTGCTTTGTGCGACCAGCATCCCCCGCAAAATTTATCAACTCAGAGATAGGTCTCAGTCGCATGCACTTGCATAACCGTCGCGAAGTGTCAGACAGCTTATGACCCACTTCCGCAGAAATTCGGACGCTTCGCTTTTCTTTAAAACTTTTGCAATTTCTCAAAGAGCGCACTCGAAGATATCCGTTAAATTGCAGAGGGGGAATTTTCCGCGGTTTCGATCACGAGCTCTGACATTTGATCGTAATCCACTGAAACGGACGCCCTGGCGTGACAAAGAATCAAACAGTTTGAGATTACAATCACGGTAGTGTTCAGACTAAGCTCGTTGAGTCGGCAGCAGGTAGTCGCTACGTCGACTTTCTCTTACTGCACGTTGCCTTAGAGCGATACTGTTTTCGTAATTTGTTGCGCACGCTACGTTTCATAGTCATGGGCGTGCGTCGTCGGCGGTTTGATGTCTGGTTTACAAGACACGCATTGTTAGGAGAAGAGCGAGAAAGTGATTGTAATTGCACAACGCTCCTATTTTGATTTTTGCAAACTTCATATTTGTTAATCCGTCTAGCTACGCAGTTATTCACAACATGCTTGATTAAAGAAATTTTTTTACTTTTGTGTTTTATTTTCCGATGGATTTAGTTTCTTCAGTTGGTTTTCGATCATTTACTCAAGACTTTTTCAAAGTTGAATGAAACGCACTTTCACACAAAAGTAAAAAAATTTGTGTGTAAAAAGTAAAAAAAATTTTGTGTGGCAATATACGTTGAAACTTAGGCAAAAACAAAAAGCAAGCAAAGAAACTCAGTGCCATGTTCAAAGCTTGGGCTGACAAGCTTTGCTGGCGGAATGTTGTAAACAATTAGATTTTGGGTACTTTTTGATTTATCTGGTTTTGCACCTTGACTAAGATACCCTTACGCTTTCAAATTACGCTAATACAGAACAGAACAAAAAATGAATAAGATCAACTTCAAACTATTTATTCTGTTAGCACAAATATTGCCAACATCAAGCCTCAACACATTCCGGAAGTAAACATGTTACTTCGACATATTTTTTTTCACTGCAGCGAAGGTAAACCAGGAAGTCTTGTAAAGTTGTAAAAGAAACAGCAGCATAACTGAAATTATTGTCTGCAACGTTGTTGTTTCTTGCACGACTTCTTCATTGTTGTTGGCTAAAATTTAGTACCGAGAACACTGTTCGCAGCAGAGTTGAAAGACCTTCTTGCTGACTGTTCAAAAATCATACTTTTTCACATGTTATATTCGGTCCTTCACAATGCAAAAGTTTATAGAACCGAATCGTACACACCTAAGTTCCTTGCATTATATTCACTTAAATGTCAATGGCTTCAGGATGACTGTGGTGGTTTGTTTTTGCTCTCCCACTGGGATATGTGAATTTTACCTTTGCCACAATTTAAATTTACTTTAAAACTATATTCACTCAAGCTTTGAACGAAATTTTCACTTTTCTGTATCTTTCTCCGCCATGCACTATCAACTACATTTAACCACAGAAGATTCTAGCAGAAAAACAGCACCATTTCGGGAAAAGTTTGTACAGATTTTGTAGTCAGTGATTTTGATACAATTTTGCTGAATAAGCTTCCACAATATTTGGGGTGGTGTTGGTGGAAGTCACTACAGTTATAATTGCCGGCATATTACGGGCTCGGTGATGGTATTCCATGCTGTTTGCCCAAAGGCGCAGCCAGGGGGGGTGCTGAAGGGGCTCAAGCACCCCCCTTAACGATCAGAATATTGATGTTTATTTTCTTAGTTTTTCACCAACATT
>JGI24158J21664_10009099_pt1 | contig 13249 bp, 7 predicted proteins | sample Ectturendosymbi3_FD_21664 | JGI IMG/M metagenome (IMG submission 21664) | reverse complement strand
TTTAAGCAGGTTGAGAACCAGTCGCGCAATCATGCTTTGCGGAAAAGAACTAGTTAATACATTCGTGAGAAAGGAAATGCATTCGTTTAGTAGGTATTGCACAACTTCATACACTGGTTTGATGAGACCAGTTTTTGTGAACGCATCAGAATCATGGCGATGTAATACATAGCAGAGACACTTCATGATTTGACACAACCCACTGTAGTAGCGATACGTAACTAAATCAATCCACTTGCTTTATGTACAACATTAAATAAAAATACAACCGCAAAGCCACTATAATGGCTGTGACTTTGTCTGCAGTCATTACTTAACCACCGATAGAGATAGACAGCTAACCAAACACTTTAAAGATGCGGAAAGTCTTTTAGTTCCGGTTTAAAAAATTGTAAGTTTGGATTTCAGCTCTTTTGTGCGTGACGTCATAATATGGGTAGGTTTAGTTGTTTTGTCCAACGTCATCGGGCCCTGGCCCCAACCCCAAAAGGTAATTTTTTTGTTTCTTTCTTTTGAAACAAACTAGGCGAAAATCCGCATCTTGATTGGCTTTCTAGCGTTAGTGGTTTGCAAGTTATGGCCAAAAACATTATACTGGCAAAAATTCAAATAAAAAATTTCAGCTAGCGAAACGATGTGGATTGTAGTATCTCCCTCCGAAAATTTATCCGATCTATTACAACCATTCCAGAGCTTATCTTGTTGCAGATACAACTTGACCTGGTGTTTTGAAAACTGTTAATAAAAATTAAAAGTAAGCAAAACAATGCAAATTGTAGCTTCTTCGGTAAATTTATCGGATCACCACGCTTTTGCAGAACTCGTAATCATGACTTATTTTATTGTAGGTTCTGCGTCAAGAGAAAAAGGAGCGGAAATCAACGCAGCACAAAGCGAGTAACGGAAAATCTTTGTTTTCTGTAGCAACAGCAAGTTTGTGATGGCTACTCCACGATATAGCGCGGTGATTTGTCATGTAAACTCATTTCTCATTTTCATTAACTATTTGCTGTTATACACAAAACCTATAGGATGGTACGCCCACTCCACATTCCATTGGTGATCCACCCAGTGCGCCGCACGTATGTTGTTGTTGTTTTCAGATGAACCGATGAGGTGTTGTGCGGTGGTACAAATCGCTGTCTCAATTTGAGGCCCCGTGCATTGGCACCAGGTGGACAGGTGGGCACTGAGTGGAGCAGATATCCAGGCTCCATGGCAAAGCGTGCTAGAGAGAGTGTGGCTCCATTGCCACGAAGCTCAGCAGGTTGGATGCCTGCGAGAATGGTTGGGACGCAGGCATCCAGTCACAATTGGCAAGGCGTCGTTGATGGCAGGGTCTGTAGGGCGGGTGTGATTACTGCGACACCAGACAAGAGCTCAGTACTCTGCGTTTGAATGCACCAAGGATTGATATGCCACCAGCAAAATTGCGCACCTGTCTACTGTACTTAGCAATTCTACGTTAGTTTTATGTCACAGGCGTAAATTAACTGTATTGGCATAAATGTTTATGACACACACAGTAGTATGTGCATGATACGAAATTTAGTTATTCACTGCATGGTGCGGTCTCCGATCACATCACTTTACATCATCAAATGCTTGGTCCGATTTCATTGTATTTTGCACGACGGGCGACAAGTATTTGAATACCGTGGAAAAACAAAAATTAAGTGGTAAATGAGATAAAATTTGTGCTAAACATTGTTCACCTGCATGAAAAAATTATATTCAAGCTATTTCAACATTGCGCAAAAAGTATAATCGCTATACATTCTCTTTGCATTCGTATTTCAGAAAAACAAAATTGAGATAATCTGGATTGAATCTGTTTTTCTTAACAACATTTGCATTTGAAACAACATCGTGCAACCCTCCAGAAAAATTTTCGATTGTAAAATAATGTATCCAAAGATTCGCATACAGAAAAAATGTACTGAGTAAAAACTTCGGAATGTCACTTAAACGGCCTCAGTGTTGTACTTCCTTCTTCAAACCGAATGTTGTAGGCCTATCCACCAATAAAAACTTTATCACTAGGGGAGTTATACAACGGTTTTATTGAGCTGAAAGGCTTAAATTTTCCCAAAAGAATGTGGCAAGGGTGTAGATTTGTTTAAAATTATGGAATGTATGACAGTGCTTTTGTCCATATTGCAAATGACGTGATCCTAATTGTGTTCTAGTGACAAGAGAAAGACAAGGAGGCAATCAACGCAATCGAAGAAAGCTTGACGCAAACTCACCCGCAAGAAACGCTTTGCAAACTTTGAAGCAGTGGTTCTTAACCTGAGTTCGATCGAAACCCTAGGGTTCGACAGAGCCGTTTCAGGGGTTCGACGGCAATGCCAAGTTCTGCTGACTAAACCTACGGGAAAGCCGCCCAGAGGTCGTCCCCCCTCTTTTACTTTCTGCTATATTGGGCAAAAAATGGGGTTCGACAAAAGCTTGGAAAACTATGTAGGGGTTCGGTGTATTTGTAAAGGTTAAGAACCACTGTTCTGGTGAAATAATTTCTCACTCACAACATCCAGACGAATCGAACGCAGTTAACATTGTTGCTAAACAACTTCCAATTTCATCACCACTTTAAATGCGGTTTACGACCTGCTTGAAATACTCTACACTACTCAGCGTTTTATAAGTCAAGACATTGGCGTTATGCCTCACGTGTGCCTCATTTTCTGTCAAAAAATTGCCTGTTTTGTCATTTTGCTGCCTAATATCTTTTAACTTTTTTTCATGAGAACGCAATACTGTAAAAAGTGCTAAGAAATGTTTCATGACAACTAATGCCAGCTGCTTTATCTTTGTTGTGACAAAGATGGATCAGTAGTTTGTAATATTTGCAAGAACTTATGAAATTCACTGGATTTGAAGTTCAGTTTTTCTTAACCTTTGTTTGTTTGAGTATAAGTCTTCGTTACCATTGGAGTAATTTGCTTCGTTTTTTGCAATAAGAGATGTAGTTACACTTCCCGCAACCAGTAACGAGCTTAGCTTTTCATGGGCTTGATTTCAAGACGCTTTTGGTCTTTATGTTTGCATACTGTCGAAGAGATTACGGAATGTTTTTTCCAACATTTGAAGTTCATGAAATGAAGTAAAAAAAACTTTACTTTGTGACCATAGCCATGGGGTAACAGTTTACGTTGCCCCCGACGTATAAGGAGGGTGGTGATGATTTGTGACAACTTTATTTTATTACTTCGGCTCTTCAGGCATACGCATTGGCTAGTTCTGTTCACGGTGTCGTTCGTCTTGTTTGTTAATCAAATTTGTTTGTTTCAGTATTACGTAGATTTTACTAATGAATGCAACCTAGTGCCATTGTTTTTCTGTTTAATTATTGTAAGCTGCTGATTGCAACAATTGTCAACATTTTGAAATGGAGTTTAGCCTGTTTGTGGCAAGGTTAAAGCATATTATAATCCTTTTTAAATGTCCGAAAAAAGTTTGCCTTTTCCAAATTGGGTGGTTTGCCGTGTGGCTAACGTGTAAGTTTTTGAGGAAAATTTGCTTGTGTATCAATTTTATCCTTTGTTTGAAAAACCAAAAATGCAAACTATTGTGATGACCAGAGTAGTATCAGCCGGCCTCCACACCCCAACTGGGGGGACCACATTGTCACAGGGGCCTGAAATTCAGTGTCGTCGCCACGGGGTGACATTTGTAATCTTAGCATCCCCAAACAAAACGTCAACCCACCAGATTGAAATACGACCCACTAGAAATCAGGGAAGTTTTTGTCAATTCGTAATTCTGTTCTGTCCAGTAATTTAAAGACGGAGCAGTACATCCCCCTGTTACCTAGAATAATATCTCCTGATCATTTTTGATACGTTTGTGAAATAATAAATGTATTTGCGGCTTGAGCGTAAAGCTTCATCATTAATTGCTTGGAGTGTTGAACATGAACTTAGCCTATATGCCTAGTTGTATGCAGGCCCGTAGCCAGGTTTTAGGGTTTAGGGGGAGAAGAGCTTTGTTTTTATCATGTGTTTAAAACAAATTTCCTGAGCACAACAAAATATTGGGGTCACTGTCCCCGAACGCCCCCCGTGGCTACAGGCCTGGTTGAATACCTCCAGAAGTCAGACTTCCACTTGATCAATGTATTTTGTGCAGTGANTNTTGTTAAAATGGATTATGGCTAGCCCAGGTAGTCTTCTCGGATTTTGTACTGCATAGAAGCAAGATACATTAGGTGCTTACGACCAAACTTACACATTTGGGCAGCCTGCTGTTCCGACAGCAGGATAGAGTTCTAGTGTAGTTAAAAGAGTTTCTTTAGCAATCAGTGTTAAGCTTGTCCCAACATATAATTAGTGGATTGTGAGTGTTAACCATATTGGGTCCACGTAGGCCTTAGTTTATATTTCTTAACATTGATGGTCTATTTGTGATACAAAATGTCATTGATCTAAACATGTGCCATGCACCAGGAGAATAACAAGCTCAGACATTTTTGAAAAATTTATGTTATTTAACGGCAAACGACGGCAGAACAGAACCTGGAGTACCATCTGCCGGGATCACTTGCGACAACATGATAGTAAAAAGTCAACATATAGAGGCGAAAAAAGATACACTAATAAAACAGTAATAAATAAAGACGCAAAAAAGAAAAGAATGATAATACAGCATTGACAAAGAACGTTGAGCCCCCAAGCGCAAGAAACACGATTCGTTACAAATACGTCAAAGCTGTTGAAAGTCACAAACTGCGTCGTATAATTGAAAGATGGAAGGGCGTTTTAGTTTAGCGTGGCCAAGTAAGAGCATACGCTTCCATGCAGCTTGATTGAGTATATTTAGTTGAGATAATGTGAACACCTGTTCTTTCAAAAGAATATTTCTAATAGAATTTAACATAACCTGACGTGGAGTTCTGGTTAGGTCACATTCTAGAAAAATGTGAGACTCTGTCAGAGAAAGGCCGCATGAACACAAACGATAGTGTTTATAGTCTGGGTTCAACGGACTGTGACTTAAACGAAGGATACACAACCATGACGTGGCTCGCGGATTCACGCCACAGAGATGTAGTACTTGATACGACTTTCCACAGATTAAAGCAGTTACTTTGGACTGAAACAAATTCGGTCCCAGCAATTGGACAGATGTAGGTAGAGAATTCCACAGTTTTGAAACTTTTAAGAAAAAGGAACTATGGAACAATGCAGTTCGACATGACGGTAGTTGAACGTTCATAACATGACGCAGAGAGTGATTACTCAGGTCACGAAAGAGTTTAGGGGTTAGAGTGGCTATAAATGTAGGGCATGGTCCAAGAGGAATTTTGCGGAAAGCAAAGAAAATGTGGCAGTTTCGACGAAGCTGCAGAGGTGACATCGAGAGTTCATTCAGGATTTTCAAGTGCGAAGTGGTTTGCATACAACCTAGAAAAAGTTTAGCAGCCGCTGTTTCTACGTTTTCCAGGCGACAACTGTCTGCAGTAGAGATATTATTGTAAATGACATCACCGTAATCAAGTAGAGGTAGAATATAGGAACGATATAAAATTAGGAGTGCGTGCCTTGACACGGATATAATCTAAGTTTTCTAAGAACGTTCAGTCGTGTGATAGCCTTGTGATACAAACACAGTGGTACTGCGTGTGTATGCTAGGATGAGGAACGGTGGTAAATAAGACCAAGGTGTTTATGAGAGTCTACCTCAGATAAAATATGGTTAGCTACCTGGAGAGGCGGATGGTGAGAAACATTGGATGATATGGTAAGGACTTTGGTTTTAGATTCATTGAAACTGATGCTTCAAAGGTCAGCCCACGATTGTGAAGTTTTCAAATCACTTGACAAAATCCTATGTAGATTGTAGGGGCATTTTGAGGAGTAGGGTAGAACGGTGTCGTCAGCAAAGAGGGAAATAGAAGATTTTATATTTTTTGAAATGTCATTTACATGCACCTGAAAAAGCAAGGGACCAAGAATGGAACCTTGTGGAACTCCACAATTCGTATGCAATATATCAGACTTGGCATTTGAAATTTGTACAAACTGGGATCTGCCTAGTAGGTAAGATTCCATTAAGTTAAAAAACGATCCGCTTACACCTAACTGTTGCAACTTTAAAAGGAGGCCGGAATGAACAACTTTGTCAAATGCTTTGGAAATATCCAGGAACACCACACGTGATGAATAACCGTTATCTTTGGCGTGGAGCAGTCCGTGAGACACTTCAAGCAGATTAGAAGTGGTAGAGTGGTGCTTGCGGAAACAGGAATTTCGACTGAAAAGAAGATCGTTAGATTCTAAGTATGTGTACAAATGATTATGTATTATATTTTCGAAAACTTTAGAAACTGACGGAAGTATAGCAATAGGTCTGTAGTTAGATATGTAATATGTCGGACCGGATTTGTGCAAAGGTATGACCGACGCAATTTTCCACGACCTTGAATACCGGTTGGTTGCAAGAATGAAGTTAAAAAGAAGACTAAATGGTGTAGCTAGCGACATGATACATGACTTAAGCAATTGGTAAGGTAAATTAGCAAGAACTTTGGCTGTAGAGACATTGTCGTAGCACACATCGTTGCCAGTTTTTAAAGGAGCATTGGACGGTGAAGCAGTCCCGTCGTCACTGGGGGGCTTTGGTGGGCTTAGCCCTCCCAAAGAAAGCTCCAAGCCACCCAAATTGAAACGTGAAACACTATAAATAAGTGGAGTTTTGGTTAATTTTATAATGTGAAGCCCCCCGCAGAAACGTAGCCCCCCCACAGAACTGCAAAGCCCCCCTATTGAAAACTTTCTGGCGACGGTTCTGCGGTGATGCAGTACCAAGAAGATGTTTAGCAATCTTCCAAAAACCGGGTCGTGAGCTGGATACATACTGAAGTTTATCCATAATGTGCAGCTTGTATTGTTGTTTCCTTTCTTTGATAGTACGTTGAATCGTATTTCGAAGCTTAATTTAGGAATATTTATAGACTGGGTTGAGTGTTTTGCGCCATTTGGTAAATAAACGTTGTTTTTTTAGACATCAGAAAGGTTTATGCATAAGTTTAGACATCAGGAAGGTTTGTGCATGTGTATTTCGGCCAGTTAATTAAAAGTGTTACGGTCGGAAAGCCCGACCGGCAAGTGGGCAAAGCTTCACACTGCGGCAGCAAGCAACAATAGAGATCACATGCCATGATCACTCTTCGCGTATGCTAGTCGTTACGTTCAATCGTTCAAATGCTCGTATCATCAGAGATTACATGCCACGATCACTCTATTATTGCTTGTGCGTACCACATATATATGGGTGTTGTTCTTCGCGCACATCCCGTTCGTGGTGAATCACACATTCAACGCGACGCCAACGGAGTGGTTGCAACAAAATCACGATGCGCATGCTTTTTAAGCAAAATTCAATTTGCGCTAATGAAAGCAAACGTTCATCGTGGCGCACTGCTTTGACCGGCCTCAGGTTTGTTCCTTCGGTAAAAGTGTTTTCACAACTGAACGATACGCTTGATTCCAATTTCCTGAAAATTTTTGCTAACATTTGCATTTCGTTACAACTCTAAATAATCGTCGTTCATGTAATGACAACGATTAAGATTCAATTCTTTTTGTTAAGTTCGGACAAAAATTTTTAGTTGCAAACAACGAGCATATTATAGGTATTTGCGGGAAAATATTTGATAATTTTATAATTAATTCGCACAATTTGCAAATGCTGTGTTGTGAATTAAATGCAAATTTTCAGAATGTCTAGCCCCGTGCACAAATATGAAACCCCAAATGAAAGAGTTTCTAGCGTTTGTTCTGCCCAAATTTTGTCTTCAAATGGAACTAAAAAATTAATGAGACAAGAAAAAAGTTGGGATAATTTGTTGTGAACGACATTCGGTCTCGGGACGTACCATAGCGTCAAAATTTTTTAAGAAATCACTATTATGGGGGCCTTATAACAGTGGCGCAGCCAGAATAAGGCCGAAGGAGCCATGGCAGCCCCCCCTCCCGAAACAAACTTGCTAAGATTTTTACTGGTGCTTTATATCAATTTACAACTATTAGAAAATTAACAGAATGAAGAGTCGGACTCAAGACGACGTCATGACGGACGACATCAATGACTGGCCCCTCCCGAACAAATTTCTTGACTGTGCTACTGCCCTGTAAGCGTTTTGGGGTCCAGATTTGGGCTGCTACGGCACTGGCGACGACATTACTTTGTGTCTTTTACTTTTTCTCGATATGAGTCATTTGCAGGATAGAGCTGTCAACACACCACTATTACTTCAGTAAATAATCGTGAAAATATGTTCTAGTTTTTGTTCTGAGCCTTTCCCTATCACTAAAAGAATTGGGCCGAACTAAATCTCACGCTGAGAGCTGCGCAATTTAGGAATATCACACCATTTTGAAAACGGATAAGGAAAAAATTAAATGAGAAAGAGAGTAAAAATATATGAAAGTTAGTTTTGCTTAGTCAAGTAAGAAAATGAAGTCGAAAAGATCAAACTTTTCCATATGCTTGCTTGCTTAGCATCACAACCCCCTGCTCTACACGAGGACCTGGACGATTCGAATCCAACAACAAAATAAAGTTTGTTTTTTTGGCTAGTCTCAGAACGCCTTCTTGCAATCTCTTTATAGCTAAAGTCAAGAGTGGGCAAACTACGGCTCGCCAAAGGTTTTCATGCGGCAGGCGCGTAGCCAGGGGGGGCAGTGGGGGCGATTGCCCCCCCAATTCCGAAAGTTGCGCCAAAATTTTTCTGGTTACTAAAGGCTTTGATATATCAGCCAAAGAAATACGTCAGTGCAAATCAACGTAACTGTTAAGGAACCTATCCTACTTCAGAGTTTAGTCGAACCTGATCAAAACAATATGGTTTACTAATTGGTCAAAAGTTGTGTACAATGTAAATGCTTGAGCACTCACATCATGGCTGAAGTTTACCTAAGATTTTCCCTTGTGGAAGTCGATGATAATGAAATACAAACATGTCTCTAAGCCAGGGTTTCTTAACCTGGTGTGCTAGCACCCCCCGGGGGTGCTGAAATCAATTTCAGTGGGTGCTGGGAAAGGCCAAATATGTAGCGGTCAAAGGTTTGTCCATGAGCTTTCCTTAATTTTCTTATTGTTTTTGTCAATGCTGGAGAATGAACCAAGCATATGAATAAGATGTAGCCTACTGCACTTGTCTTTATCCTTATAGTAACCAGGTGTTAGCCAATGGTAGGAGGTGCTGGACTGCCTAGGCGTGACCAAAAAGGGTGCTGAAGTAGAAAAAGGGTAAGAAACGCTGCTTTAAGCGCTTGCAACCACTAAGCAAAACAAGGAGTAACGCTTTTCGCAGCTGTTTCTGATGCACCAATTTGCTGTATCCCACCTAATGGTAATACAAACGTCATTTCAAGACCATCGCAAATTCCAATTTAATAACACGACGCAGTTGCGCAGCCAAGAATTGTTTTCGGGAGGGGCCAGTCAATGATATCGTCAGTCACCGACGTCTTTCCAACAGTTGAAAACTAATACAAACCAACAGTTAAAAACCTTAGCAAGTTCATTTCTTGGGGGTATGGCCTCTTCGGCCTCATTCTGGCTATGCCACCGCGCTGACATGCTATAAACACTATATAACTTACCCATGTCTGCAGCATCAGCCGTTGCTTTAATTCAGTGCTCGTCAAACTTTCGTTGCGGTGGCCCAATACGCCTTTTCAGTCGCAAGTAAACACCCATGCTTTGTTTTGATGGCCCAATTTCAAAACTATGCTGTATTCAGTTACCTGTTATATGACAATGCTATGTTAATGTCGTGAACAGTATAATGACAAATGCAATGTTTAGTTAACGTCAAAAAATCAATATTGCGTAGCTGTTACAGTAGCCTAGGTTTTAGCCCAGGCAATCACAACATAAGTGTTGCGCGAGCCAATAAAAATGCCCACAATTGGGCCGAGACTCGCAGTTTGTCGACCACTACCTTAAATGAAAATCGGATATTTTTGTGCTTTTGTGCAGCTAAATGCGTGAATATGCCGGTGATATACGTTTCATGCCTTGAAGCTCAAACTTTGAAAGTTCAAATTCTTTTTTTATGCAATTAGGCCATAGACACTGTTTAGCAACAATAGCATTTATTCTAGATATTTATTTGTGATGATTACACATGTACTGTAACGGTTCCACTTCAATCGCAACTATGTTGAGCCTTAACGTTTTCATCAATGATTTCACATTACCTTGCTTGCGAATAAAAAAGTTTTGTTAAGTAAGTAATCAGAGTCCATCCTGCGCATAGTCTGAAGGTGTTACAACTTTCACCCGATGTTAATTGCCAGTTGCCTATTCTGCACTAAATTTGAAGTCATTCAGTTGCCACGGGAAGAGTCAGCAGCAAAATCTAACGTAAGTAGTAAGATGCTTTTGTAAGTGCTGAGGGTATTGACACTGCGATCACTTACAAATAGCTTGCAATCTGTTCTCGATAAACACATGTGACTAAAATGACACTCAATTGAAATTTTTCCCCAATCGGTTAGAATTTGTTTATTCCAGTAATGGATTTAAAAAAAGACTTGAAACCCTTACGCAAAAATGTCTAGATTAGCGGTTCCCAACCTTTTTTGAACGCAACCAAAATCTGAGTTTAATGAACACCTCGTGATTTAAGCCTCAAACAAGGTATGAAAAAATGCTGATTGTATGGATGATTTGTAGCAGTAAGTTGCTAAGTCGTTTTTAATGTCAGCAATCTGCTCTTTTCTGAAGTATGTACGCTGCAGACAAACACAGAGAAGCGGTGGTAACGTTGGAAATACACAACTCGTTTGGATCGCCTCGGCGCGGCCCATTTGTTGACCCTTCGCCACCCTTGTTTGGGTTTCGATCAATATTTTGGGAACCACTGGGCTACATCAACGAACCAACCGTTGTGTTAAGCTGCAACGACAAGTATTTCTTACTTGTAGAACAGAGCTGTGGTGATAATCAATTGTCACAAATATGATATAGACAATATCTTCGTTTTCGCAAACACACTTGTTGTGCAGACTGAGTGGGCCAAATATATACAAGTTTGTTGAGAGGACATGTGTAATTTTGCCCAATTTGCAGTATTGTCTATATCATATTTGTGAATTATATTGTTAATTCGACATAGCTAGCTAATATCCTGATCGTTTTTGAGAAGCACGTTCATTGCAAGAAGCGTACAAAAATGTTACCGGAGTCACATTTCACAGCATTTAATGACAAAAAATCCAAACATTTTTCAAACGCGTTGAGGGACTCTACAGCCTTTACGTTATCAGCTGCATACCTCAATCAGTCGCTCAAGAATTGGAATAAATCCATATCTTATATGTGCGCAAGTTTTGTAGACATACTTCGGGAGTCGGTGTCTTAGAGCAAACTTGCTGCTCGGCTTCGATTGAACGCGTGCTGGTGTATATCAGAGAAGCATGTAAATATAAAAAGCGCAATCTTAATGGCGGTCACGATGATTTCTTGCTCAATTGCACTATTGACTGCTAAAATATACTGCTAATTTCGCATTTATAACATCGAGATTTTCACGAGCGTTTTTGCAAGAAAGCATTACTAGCAAATGGTGGCTTTCATCCCAACTAAAAGCTGGGAACTTTACAAAAAAAGCTGTTAAAACTTGTCAGTTAAATGAAAAGAGACTTTAATTTGAACATAATTATTCAGAAAAAGCGAACCAGGAAAATGCAAAGTTTTCTGTATACTTTGCATGCAAAAGTTTCATGTACCTTGTAAAAACAAGGGGCGTTAAATATTTTAGTGTTGAGACTTGGATATTGTTTCCCCCCCCCTATCAAAATTTCTGGCTACGCGCCTGTCATGCGGCCCGTCAAAATCAAGCCAAATACTGACGTTATTTGCAGAGAGAATATAAGCCAACTAGTTTCGGCAAAATATTCTTGCTACAAAACACATAAAAAATAAGCTATCCGCCAATGGATTGGTGACTACTGACTAATCCATTTTTGTGGTAGCTTAGGAGCATTTTGTGATTGTGTTGTAACCAGGCGCGTATTTACCATTAGGCTAAAAAGGCTTAAGCCTAGGGCCCCAATTTTGAGGGGCCCCAAAATTTTGGTAGTAAGACAATTTCCAGCATTTTTGTAAGCAATTATACTGGCAGGCTACAGTATTTTTGTTTTGGTTCAAGGCACGTTTTTTTACTATGCAGCCTAAAACGAGCGTTATAGAAGAATGAGCGCGATGGATTGAAGTGAATGACGATGAGCACTCTCTTTTTATGGCGTTGAGAATTGGTTATTGTTAGGTATAATGTGTGGAACAAAACGCCTGAATCCATTTTTCAGATTACGCGAGGCCAGTGAGACATTCGTTCAGCCCAGGTCTCTCTCTTGTTGCTTTTTATTGGTAACCGTAAGATACCGGGTAAAGACAAGGCAAGCCTGCACTGTGGCCATGGCCCCATGGTCCCCCCTGGCTACGCCTATGAACCTTAGTCTGAAAACCTAACGCAAGGGTAAGTGATAAGTCTTGATATGATTGTGGTGAAGGTTTTTGTTAAGAGGGGCGTTAATCGAAACGGTTATACAACTTGGCAATGGCTGTAATGAATAAAGTTGTTCAACGCAATTACTGTTGAACGTAAGACGTTGTAATCACTGCTGAGCATTCAAAAGGCTTATGTCCCACCTGGCATGGTTTGGTAATACAGTTTTCGAAATAGACGTCTGTTGGTAACCACTCCCGTCGCCACGGTGGGCGTTGGTGGGCTAAGATCTCCCCCAAACAAAACTCCAAGCCCCCCAATATGAAACACTATAAATCAGTGAAGTTTTTGTCAATTTTTTTCCCCTCCTACAGAAACATAAACTCCTCCAAGTTAAGACTTTCTGGCGATGGTTCTGTTGATAATCAACAAAGCCAAGCAATAACACTATGCACATGTACTGTAATCGGAAGAGGTCCAGCCCAACAGCTAGACCAAGTGCGCAGGTCACGATGAAGCCTGCAAACAGCGCTTCTCAAACATAGCAGGTTTTACACCTAATTGTATTGTATTGAGTAACGTCTTCACTACCACACGCAAGGCACTTGAATTTAAGCATGCATCGCAGTAACATGGAATACGCAAATACATGAAGGAAGACGAGGATACATACATGGCGGTAGTAGAGAGTANACGCTTGATGGCGCAAATACATTTACTTTGATGAAACACAAGCTTTTGAGACATACGCATGAATGACGTCATCATGCTTATTATAATGTAGTA